>SL_8KL_010_SEDDRAFT_10000851_pt1 | contig 26702 bp, 17 predicted proteins | sample SodLakKL_010_SED_4_FD_11160 | JGI IMG/M metagenome (IMG submission 11160) | reverse complement strand
AAACGACGGTGGATGCGATGAGAGAGCGACTCAAAAATCATCTTTCCACATTGCTCGATCAGATGACAAAAGATTCGGCTTTCTGAAACGTTCTGAAAGATCCGGCTGTTAATCAGTTGTTTGATATACTGTTTTCCATAGTCCGGCATTTCAACCGGAAGCGGGCCGTCACAAGCAGTCACCTGGTCAACAGACAATCAGGCCAACCGGCTGGACCNGCCGGCAAATGCCGTACCTGTCTCTACTATGCCATTATTACATACTTGAAAAAAAACAAGGGTTTATTTATGCAGGAAGGTTTGTTGCTGACCAGCGGTCATGACGGTTTCAGCGCTTCTCGTGGAGGTCATGCGAACAGATGGGGGATGCCGAGCCGCCCCGGGTTATTCAGATTTATCCGTTTAGCCGGCAATTCCGGAGCGTCGGGACGTGTTGCGGTCTGGATGATGATACTTTTTGGCCTGGCCGTCATTTCTGCAGAAAGCAGGGCCGGTGATGTATCACAGGCAGACACCCTGACATTGACGCTGGATGATGCCGTGTACATGGCTCTCGAAAACAATTTCGGATTGCGGGAAGTGCTTCTCGATCGCGAAACGGCCAATCAACAGGTCCGGGAAGCGTGGGGCAGGGTCTATCCCAGTGTCAATGCCACAGGTAATTTCACCCGTAACCTGATCACTGCCAACCCGTTTGCCGGAAGCGGCGCCGAAGAGCTGTTTGCCGATTTTGGTGCTATTGGATGGCTCAGATACAATGAGGAAGCCCGTTTGGAGGGTCGTCAGGAGCTGACTTTCGAGGAGTACATGGAAAGACAGAGGGAAGGATATGAGGAGGCCGGCATTACACCGCCATTCATGGAAGACGATCCTTTCAGTGTCGACAACCAGTTTGTGCTTTCTCTCAGCATTACACAGACCCTGTTCAATGGTTCGGCCTTTGCCGCTATTCAGGGTGCCGAGCAGTTCAAAAAGCTCAGTGAGGATGCCGTTCACCGGGAGCGCCAGGTGGTGATTGACGAAGTACGCCGGGCCTATTTCTCGGCACTGCTTGCCTGGCAGCAGGTCGATGTGATCCGAAGCAGTGTTGAGAGGCTTCGCAGAACGGTAGACGATGTGACCCGAACGGTTGAGCAGGGACTGGCATCACGTTACGAAAAGCTGAGTGCCGAGGTCGAGTTGGTTAACCTGGAAACCGAGCTTATTGAAGCAGAAAATCAGGCGGAACTGGCAAAAAAGAGCATTAATCTTATCCTGAATCTTGACCCTACCCGCCCCATCCGGCTCGCGGGGGACCTGGCCATGACGGCCATGCAGCCGGTCGGAGACATCACGCTTGACGAAGCCGTATCCATTGCCAAAGAGTTTCGCCCCGACCTTCAGCAGGCTGAGGGTTTTATAGAAATCAACCGCATCAATGAGCGTATCAACCGTGCATCGTACAGGCCGGTTGTAAGTGCTTTTGCCAATCTGGACTACATAGGCCGTGTACCTGACAACCGGACCGTCGTCATGCGGGATCCTGCCGACCCGGATAATCCTTTTCGCTTTACCAGTGAAACCCGCGGTTTTTTCCATGACGCTTACTGGAATCCCAACATAGCGGTGGGGATCAACGTGAGTTGGAGCATCTTTTCAGGGTTCCAGAACAGGGCCCGTCTGGAACAGAGCCGTATCGAAACAAGAAGAAGTGAACTCCGCTATGAATATCTCACGGATGCCATCCGGGTGGAAGTAGACCAGGCCTTGCGTAATCTCAGGACGGCAGAGCGCCGGATCGAGAGTCAGCGGCGTAACATCGAACAGGCGCAGGTGAACTATGATTTTGCCCGTACCCGCCTCCTGGAAGGGGTGGGGACAAATCTGGAAGAACGGCAGGCTTCCATGTTGCTTGATCAGAGCCGTTTGTCCTATCTGGCAGCCGTGCATGATTATCTGCTGGCTGTCAGCCGTTTTGAGCTCGTGCTCGGAACCAGTCTTGACCGTCTCTGAACGGGTGGATGTGATTCCGGATAACTTTGATGACTTTACCAAATATTGACTTGAAGAAACACACTATGAATGCAATGAGGAAGATTGTGCCGGCACTGCTGATGGTAGTTGCTGTGACGGGATGCGAGCAGAATGACGGCAACGGGAACAACAATGCGCAGACGCGGGAGGTGGTAGTAGAAACACTCGGGACGGAATTGCGTTCCTTCGCCGAACAGGTGAGGGTTACAGGTACCGTAGAGGCGCTGGAGGATGCGATCATCTCGGCAGAGGTCTCCGGCCGGGTGCAGGCCATGCCGGATCGGGGCACGCATGTGAGCAAGGGTCAGGAACTGGTACGCCTGGATGACCGCATGGTGCGTTCGTCGTTAGAGATGGCCCGTGCCAATTATGAGCTTGCCGAAGATGCACTGAGACGCCAGGAGCCGCTTCTTCAGGATTCGATCATCAGCCAGCTGCAGTTCAACCAGATCCGGACCCAGCGTGATCAGGCCAGGTCACAGCTCGAACAAGCTGAAAAGCAGTTAAGCGATTCCCGGATATCCGCGCCCTTTAGCGGGCGTATTGAAGACCGCATGGTGAACACCGGTGAGCTGGTCAACCCGGGAATCCCGGTACTGCGGCTGGTAAACCTTGATCGTGTGCGCATCAATGCGGGCGTTCCCGAGCGGTATATCAATGACATCCGCGAGGGGAGTCCGGTAACAGTGAGTCTCAGATCCTACAGTGGAGAAGTATTGGAAAGCGTCGTGCGATATGCCGGAAGCCTGATCGTGCCTGAAACCAGGACCTTTCCCGTGGAAATTGTCATGGACAATACCACAGGGCTTTTGAAGCCTGAAATGGTGGTGAATCTTTCGGTCACCATGAAAGTGTGGGATGACGTATTGACAGTGCCGAGGACGGCACTGGTGAGAGATGAAGACGGATTGCAGCTATTTGTGGTAAAGCGGGACGGTGACTTCTACAAAGCAGAAGCCAGAAGAGTGAAAACGGGTCCGGCCTCCGGGGCGATGATTGTCATTGAGGAGGGACTGGAACCGGGAGATGAAGTGGTTGTCACCGGCCAGACCAATGTCAGCGACGGTGATTTTGTCCGCGTCCAGCACCGCAGGAGCTATGACCGGTATCAGTGATATGCCGGATTATCCGGTTTCCAGCGATAGCTCCAGCTGTTCTTTCAGCGACGAAAGTGCATCCATAGTTATCTAAACAGATTATTTCAGAGCACCTTATTGCCACCAGTTTCATGAAAGTAATAGAACAAGCCATAAAAAACAGGACCCTGATTCTCGTAGTCACGGGAATTCTGATTGTTGCCGGCCTTTACTCCTATATTACGATTCCCAAAGAATCGGCTCCATCCATTGACATTCCGCTGTTCATAATTACAACGATCTATCCTGGTATCGGACCGGCGGACATGGAGTCTCTGGTGACGCAGCCACTCGAGCGGGAACTGCAGGGTATCGAAGGTGTCAGCCAGATCAGATCCACCACTTTTGAAAGCTTCAGCAGTATCGTCGTTGAGTTTGATCTGGACGTTGAGAATATCGTTGCCAGCCAGCGGGTCCGGGAGCAGGTTGACCTGGCCCGGTCCGAGCTGCCGTCCGATGCCGAGGAACCAACCATAACGGAGTTCAGCATTGATGACTTTCCTATCATGACCGTCAACCTTGCTGCGGATTTCTCTATGGCGCAGCTGACTCAGATTGCCGAACGTCTGGAGGATGCGCTTGAGACCATACCGGGTGTGCGCGAGGTGGATGTGATCGGCGGCCTGGAGCGCGAAGTGCAGGTCAATGTCGACCTGAGTGCCATGAAAGGGTACAATGTTTCATTTCAGCAGATTATTGGCGCCATACAGTCACAAAATCTGACCATTCCGGGCGGGAACGTGGATGTGGACCGGTTGTCCTATCTGCTTCGCATCACAGGAGAGTTTCAGCATCCCAATGAAATCGAGGATCTTGTCATTTTTGCACCGCCGGCTGGCGGCGGGGGAGGTGGCGGCGGCAATGGCGGCCCGACACCTCTGGGCCTGGTCTATGTCCGGGATGTGGCCGATGTGATCTATGGTTTCAAGGACAGGGAAAGCTATGCCCGGCTCACGGCCTACCGGATTGAGGATGATAATGGCGACCTGATTCCCATTCCGGTTGAGGAGGTCCGGGAAAACCCGGTGGTCAGCCTTGACATCAAGCAGCGCTCCGGATCCAATATCCTGGAAATTTCCGAGGAGGTGAACGCGGTGCTGGCCGACTTCGGCTTTCCTGCCGGCACGCAGATCGTGCTGACCAATGATGCCAGCGATGATATCAGAAACCTGATCACGGACCTGGAAAACAGCATTATCAGCGGGATGCTGTTCGTGGTGCTGGTCCTGGTCTTCTTCCTGGGTATCCGGAATGCCTTGCTGGTGGGCACGGCGGTTCCCCTGGCCATATTCACCGGTTTTCTGGTGATGACGATCATGGGACTTACGATCAACTTCGTGATTCTGTTCAGTCTCATCATAGCCCTGGGACTTCTTGTGGATAACTCCGTGGTGATCGTGGAAAATATCTACCGGTTCAGGGAGCAGGGTCATGAGCGTTTTGAAGCGGCCCGTCTGGGTGCCAATGAAGTGGGATATGCCCTTTTGGCCTCCACTGCCACCCTTGTTGCCGCATTCCTTCCCCTGCTCTTCTGGCCGGGCATTATCGGTAAATTCATGGGTTATCTGCCGATGACCCTGATCATCGTGCTGCTGAGTTCGCTCTTCATCGCACTGGTGATCTATCCAGCCCTGACCGGCTTTTTTGTCAGGCTCAGCACGGAGAAAAAACGGGAAAAGAGCCGGCTCATGAAAGGAACCATACTGGTTGCCGTTATCATTGCCGCTGCCGTGATCGGGATCAACAACTATATCACCCTGGTGGTGCTGGTGCTTATCGTGCTCTTTTTTGTGATCACATACCGGCTCATCGTCAAGCCGTTAAGTCTGATCTTTACCGGAAAGCTCCTGCCGGAGTTCATAGAAGGGTACAAATCATTTCTTGGATGGATGCTGCAGCGCAATTACAAGGTGCGCCGTGCCTACTGGAGAAACATGTTCAGTCTCTCGGCATTCACCATTGGGTTTCTTCTTCTGCTGATCGGCGGGGTCCTGTCTATATTTTTGTCTGAGCCGGTCCTGCGTCTTGGACCAGCCACACTGCCGGCCGCCACCGCGCCTATTCTGCTGCTTGGTATGCTCTCCCTTGGCGTCGGTATTCTGGGAATCATTGTACATACCATTGAATCCGTTTTTCTTGGCGGCATGCGCAGTGTCATCGGTGGAGCGGTTGTGGCTATCGTATTTCTGCTGACACTCCTGGGGTTCTGGTATCGTGGCGCAAACCTGGATGCACAGATCATTTTCACGGTCCTGAGCATTCCGTTGTTTGCTATTGTAGTTGGCTCTCTGGGGCTGTTCCGTAAGCACAGATCGCCAATCATCCTGTCCGACAACCGTGCCCGGCTTCTGAACTCCATTTTCGGAGCCTTGTTTGCGATCATCATCGTGTTCAATGTGATTCCGACCGGTCTCAACTTTTTCCCTGATACCGATCCAAACCGGATAGATATCAATATCGAAGGGCCGCTTGGGATGAATGTCGATGCCACAAATGAAATGGTGCGTGAAGTTCAGCACCGTCTTGACGGTCTTCTGGAGGATAGCCGGGAAACAAAGGAAAGCATCAAGAACATGCAGGTAAACGTCGGCATTGCAGCCACCGGTGGATTTGGAGCTGGTGTACCGAGTGCCGAACGCGCCCGTATCTCGCTCAATATGGTTGATTTTGCGGACAGAAAAGAATCCAGCAGTATTACCATGTCCAAAGTTCGCGATGCTATCGGAGAGATTCCGGATGCCCTCATTCAGGTACAGGGACAGGAAATCGGTCCACCAACAGGAGCCCCGGTAAATATAGAGATCTCGGGACCGGATTTTGAGGAGGTGGAACGCATGACCCGCGAGGTGAGTCAGAAGCTTCGCGAGGCGCAGTTTGCCGGGCGTATTCCCGGGCTGGTGGATGTGCGGGACAATGTCAGTGGCGGTCTGCCGGAGTACAGTATCCGCATCGACCATGAAAAGGCCAGGCAGTTTGGTCTGACGCTGTCAGATATCGCCCAGACCGTGCGGATTGCCGTGAATGGCCTGGAGGCAAGCACCTTCAGGGATGGCGAAGACGAATACGACATTATGGTCCGGCTGCGTGAGGAGGATCGGGACGATCTGGACAAACTAAGGGATCTTACCGTCAGCCAGATGGGCCGCCAGATACCTCTCGTAACGGTTGCCGATTTTGAGGAAGGGATCGGCCCCGGCCGCATCACCAGACTGGATTTACTGCGGACGGCCACTGTGGAGGCTGATGCCGGGCCGGGTTACAGCGGACCGCAGGTATTGATGCAGGTTCAGGATTACCTGGATGAGTATCGCGCGGCGCTGCCATCGGGATATACCATGAAATATACCGGGGAGAGTGAAGACCAGGAAGAGAGTTTCAGTTTCCTCACGCTGGCACTGGTCATCAGCTTCATCCTCATTTTTCTTGTACTCCTGGCGAAATTCAACAGTCTCATCATTCCTTTTATCATCGTGATCGCGGTGGGACTGAGTCTGCTTGGTGTGATTCTTGGCCTGATCGTTACCCGTACGGAATTCAGCGTGATGGTTTTCGTGGGGGTAATCAGTCTCGCCGGTATTGTCTGCATCAACAACATCGTTCTTGTCGAATACATCAAACAGCTGATGGACAAAGGGATGCCGCGCATGCAGGCAATCATTGAGGCGGGCTCTATACGACTGCGTCCGGTTCTGCTTACGGCGCTGACCACGATCCTCGGGCTCATTCCGCTCACGTTCGGGATCAATATTGATTACATCGGCCTGTTGACCGAACTGGATCCCGCTGTTCAGCTTGGGACGGAGAGTACGCAGTTCTGGGGGCCCATGGGTATCACCATCATCAGTGGACTCATGTTTGCCACGTTTTTGACGCTGGTCATTGTGCCGGTGATGTACTCCGTGTTTGATTCTCTGGCAGGCCGGGTTACGGAAGCTTACCGTTCGCGGGATTGAGACGAAGCCCGAACCGCGACGGTGCAGCGGGAGATACAGACAAGCCGGCCTTCATCGTCGGAAATACGGATTTCCCAAACATGGAGGCTTCTTCCCAGATGGACGGCTGTGGCCACGGCATGTACGGAGCCGCTGCGGACCGGCAGCAGATGATTGGCATTGATCTCCACCCCGGCAGCCCGTTCCCCGTCCGGATCAATAAGCATCACGCTGCCGAGGGACGCCACTGTTTCAGCAAGAGCAACCGAGGCTCCTCCGTGAAGCAGTCCGAATGGCTGTTTCACGGAATCCGTAACGGGCATGGTTGCCCTTACGGAACCGCGTCCAAGGTCAGTAATCTGGATGGAAAGCGCTTCGGTCAGTCCGGGGCGGCCTTCTTTTTTCAAGCGGCTCCAGTGCTCTTTCAATTCCGGTGCAATCTTCATGGTACCAGTCAGTGATCAGAGATGAACGTGCAGTCAGAAACTCAGAAATCCGGAAGCCCGGAAATTCAGAAACGTGTAGTTGAATCACCGTGGAGCCGGATGTTCCCTTCAATAACCGATACGGCCTCGCCGGCAATCTGGATCAGGTTCACTTTCTCGTCCTTGATCACCATGTTGACGTGCACGATACCGGGGCGGCCTATGTTATGTCCCTGGAGTGCCCGGAATGAGAAATGTTTTTTGCTGCTGGTATCCAGGAATCCGTTTTCCCATAGAAATGCGGCCATTGGACCATTGGCAGTGCCCGTAACGGGATCCTCGAAGATACCGAGTGATGGCGCAAAGAAGCGCATGACCCAGTCCTCTTCCAGATCGCCGGTGTCGGTCGTAACGACTGCAAAACCGTTAAGGTCGTGCCGCTCGTTGAGTTTTCTGAGCAGATGTTGATTCGGTTCCAGGGTTTCCAGGCTATCCAGGTTGCGTACGGGAACAAAGCAGAAACCCCCACCGGTGATTTGCGGTTTTACCTTTTGACTGAGTTCTATGTCCGCCAGGCCCAGCGCTCCGCACAGGTATCGGATGTCGCCGGGATAGGGGAAAAACCGGGGCGGTGGTATTGTAAACTTGATATAGGGACGCAGATCGAACCATTCCACATCGACCGTGAGGACCCCGACCCGGGTCTCCACCCGGAAGCTCTGGGGTTCATTTACTTCCAGATCAAACTGGCCTTCCTCGGCCAACACATGGAATGCGGCTATGGTGGCATGTCCACAGAGGTCGACCTCCTGCGTGGGGGTGAACCAGCGCAGTTTCAAGTCGTTTTTTTCACTCTCGGCGGGCAGAATGAATACGGTTTCGGAAACATTGATTTCCCTGGCAATATTCTGCATCTCGCTTCCCGTGAGCCGGCCCGCATCAGGTACCACACCAGCCGGATTGCCGGTAAAGGGTTTGCGTGTGAATGCGTCAACCTGACGAAAACGGACAATGGATGCTGCCATGACGGTTTGATGATGGATGTATGGTAATAATGGATGTGGCAATATGGCAAATGACGACTGACTGGTCGGGTCAGTTGATTTCGACCAGTTCCACGTCAAAAATCAAGGTAGCGTTGGGGGGTATGACCTGCCCGGCACCTTGCTCTCCGTAACCCAGTTCGGGGGGAATGACCAGCGTTCTTTTTTCACCCACGGACATATCCATCAGCCCCTCGTCCCAGCCGGGGATAACCTGACCCAGTCCAACCTGAAACGCGAATGTCTGATTTCTGAGCTGAGAGCTGTCAAACATGGTACCATCTTCCAGAAAACCCGAGTAGTGCACGGCGATCATATCTCCTTCTTCCGGTTTTTCATCGGTTCCTTCTTCGTGGATGTAGTACTGAAGGCCGCTATCCATGGTTTCCAGATCGGAGTGGTCAAACTCCCAGGGTGTTGGGGGCTTCATGATCGAAACCAGTTCAATGTCCATGTAGATGTTCTCACCGCCAGGAATAAAACCCGGCACACCTTCTTCACCAAATGCAAGATTCGGCGGGATTACCAGAGAGCGTTTTCCACCCTCGCGCATGCCGAGCATTCCCTCATCCCATCCCCTGATGGGAAGCTGGCCGGTTCCTACCTGGACAACGATGGGCTCTTCGCGTTCGAAAGTGGATTCAAATACCTGTCCATCCTCAAGTGTTCCCCTGAAATGGATCGTGAGAAAATCACCATCCTGAGCCTGGTCGCCGGATCCGACTTCTTCATCGGTAATTTCCAGCCCTTCATCCGTGATGGTCGTGCCGCCGCCGTTTCCGTTACAGTTCCAGAGGGCAAAAACAAGGAAAAATGCGGAGAGTGTAACTGTCAGTTGTTTCATGTATACGTCAATTATTTGTTTTGTTGTATCCTTCCAAGGATAGCAGATTTTATAACGATTTCATAGCCAAAAATGGCGTTGGGTACATAACGTCCGACTTGTAAAATGCTTGTCTTACTGTTCCCGGAAATGCCGGATGATGGCAGCCAGCTGATGAAGTTCGCCGATGCCAAAAATCGGTTTGCACCCCGTCCGGACGGATCGGATGAAGTGGGAGAGGAGGTGCCGTGCGGGATCTTTGAAGTCGAAGTGCATAAGCTCAGGAGTGTCCTGCTCCGCTCCGTCCAGCATCCACTTTTTGATGAGGTGTTCGTTGATCTGGCAAACGGCAGCCATCTTGCTGCCTGCAAGGAACCGGGAATGGCGGTTTTCAAGGCCAAACGGATTCAGGAAAATGGAGGATGTGGTCCCGTTGCTGAACCGCAGGTACAGCTGCTGCACGGGCGGGTTTTCCGTGGCTTTCCCGGATGGGATGTGGACATCACCCTCGAAACGGATCAGACGGCTTCGGCTCCATTCCAGGCAGAGCGACACTTCCTCAAGGAAAATGCGGTAGAGCGTAGTGACATCCGGTGTGTGCCGGGGTCCGGCCCATTCCCGGTGGATATGGATCTTGCCCGGGGGTGCGATGTGGTTGAACAGCCACTGAGTGGCGGGTGAGTAGTGAGCCCACATGGAGAACATGACAATAACCGAGGACTCCTCGGCCGCTTCGTGCCATCGCCGGATCTCGTCGGGGTCGGCAGGCAGGGGCGCCACCCACAAAATGTGAAAACCGCGTTTGAGAGCCGCAAGCAACTGTCCGGTGTCGGTTTCGCCGGAGGAGGCATCATTAAGGATGAGACAGGCGGCGACGTCGTCCAGAAGGCTGATGTCCCGGGCCATCACAACTTCATTAACTCCGGTTATGAACCGGAGATGCTGCTCCCACGTCATGGCCATGGGCTCGGGACCGATAATGCCGATTTTCATCCTTGTACAAGATCAGAATGGGTACTCATGACAAAGGTATTACCCTTGGACAAAGGTATTACCCTGAAAATCACCTTCCTGCTGTCTCTCACTGCAGTACGGTCATGAGCCTCGGTATGGCTGCCAATCGGTTTCAGATGGCCACACGGTTGTGTGGAGCGGATTCCGGCAGTGCGCACTCACCGCGGCATGATCACAGCAAGAATGAGATAAAATAGAACAAATGAGCCAATTCCGAAAATTGCAGCAAGTACGAATATGATGCGCACGAGGGTACTGTCCCAGCCAAGATATTCCGCGATACCGCCGCACACTCCGAGCAGCACTTTGTCTGTTGCCGATTTTGTGAGTCTTTTGGTCATTGCCATCGTCGTCTGATTGTGTTTCGGTTTGTTTGTTACTTTCTTACGCTTGTTGTGCGGAAATTGTTTCAATCGGTCCGTCCAAAGGCAAAGGCAGGGGTGGAATCCAAAGGCAAGGGCAGGGGTGGAACGATTGGCAGCTAACCGTACTTTTTCATTCTATGACCAATGCATGGTTGCTGCATCGATATTCCTGAATAATCAGTAAAAGCATCCCGTAACCCATGGACAAGAATACGCATCCTCCAGAACAAAGAAATGTAAACGTACTGACGAGCGATCATGTTTTTGATTTGCACAAGAGCGGTCTTTTAGAGGACAAAAACAGTCATGAGTTGGTATACATCCACCCGGATCAGCTCAATCTGGATGTGTTCCCGGAAAAACTTCTGGATGGGGATCCTGCATTGCTGTTTGTGGAGTCTGCAGCCGATGCATCCCGGTTTCCTTTCCACAAGAAAAAACTGGTCCTGGAGTGGAGTGCGCAACGTCATTTTGCAAGGGAAGCGGCCGAATCCGGGTGGCGTGTGTTTGAGGTCCGGCCCGGCCTTTCTGCGACGGAGTATCTCCGGAAAATGCTTGAGGGAAACGGGAGGGTGACCTTGCATGCCATGGAGCCGGTGTCATTTGATCCGCGCAGGGATCTGGGAAGGCTGCAAAAGGATTACGGGGATCGGGTAACTCTCATCGAAAATCGTTTCTTTCTGGCCGATCCGAAGCCGTGGGAAGAGAAGGTGCGGTCCGGGTACCGGATGGAGTATTTCTACCGTGAGATGCGACGGCAGACCGGCTATCTTATGAAAAGCGGCAAGCCTGAGGGAGGGGAGTGGAACTATGACGACCAGAATCGCAAGCCGCTTCCGAAAAAGGAAGATGTGCCGGCACATTCGGGATTCACGCCGGATGAAATTACCAGGGAGGTGATCCGGGAGGTCGACCGGCGTTTCCCGGATCATTTTGGCGAAACGGAGCGATTTGCGATGGGGGTGACCAGGGAGCAGGCGCTCTCTGTGCTGGATGACTTCATCACGCATCGGCTGGCGCGTTTCGGGCCTTATCAGGATGCCATGGCGCACGACGAGCCCTTTCTGTTTCACTCGCTGCTCTCGCCCTTCATGAACATCGGCCTGCTGACGGCAAGGGAAGTGTGTGAAGCGGTGCTGGATGCGTATGACGGTTCTGGCACGGAGCGAGGCAAGGGGCAGGGTACGGATCGGTCCATGGACCGGGATATGGAACGGTCCGCGGGTCAGGGTACGGGCCGGTCCACCCGAAAAAACAATGGGGATACGATCCCTCTGGAATCCGTGGAGGGGTTCATCCGGCAGATCATTGGCTGGCGGGAGTACATGCGGGTCTATTACGAGGCGATGATGCCTAAGGTCCGCGAGGCAAATTTCTTTTCTTACGACAGGCCGCTGCCGGATCTGTACTGGTCTGCCGGGACCGATATGCGCTGCATGCGCGCGTCGGTGGAGAGTGTCCGGCAGCACGGGTATGCGCATCACATCCAGCGGCTGATGGTCCTGAGCAATTTCAGCAACCTGACCGCCACCAATCCGACAGAGCTTTTTGAGTGGTTCTGGTATGCTTTTGTGGATGCGCACGAGTGGGTTGTGCTCCCGAATGTGCTGGGCATGTCCACTTTTGCGGATGGCGGCGTGCTGGCATCCAAGCCGTATGTCGCAGGCGGCAACTACATCCGGAAGATGAGTGATTACTGCGGCGATTGCCGCTACCGGGTACAGGATCGCACGGGCAAGGATGCCTGCCCGTTCAACTATCTGTATTGGGCATTTGTGGACCGGGAGCAGGAGCATTTGAAGAAAAATCACAGAATGGGTTTCATGCTGAAGACCTGGGAGAAGAAAAGTGACGGTGAGAAGAAGGAAATCAGGCGGCTTGCCGCTGCCTTTATTGACAGTCTGGAGCCGTATAAAGCAAAGAAATCGAAATCCGGTTGAAAAGGAGTGTTATGAGTGAGAAAACGGGCAGAAAAAACATCAATTCCTGGCGGAAAAACGTGCGGATTGACGGCGAGGCGGACGGTGGCTATGTGCTGTACTGGATGCAGATCAACCGCCGGCTCCACTACAATTTTGCCCTGGAGTATGCGGTTGCTTACGCGAACAAACTTGGGAAGCCCCTGGTAATCCTGGAAGGATTGGCGTGTGAGTATCCCTGGGCTACGGCGCGCACCAGCACGTTCATCCTTGAGGGCATGGCAGAGCATGGGAAGCAGTTGCGGGATGCGGGAGTGGGCTCGGATGCGGGAGTGAGAGCAGCGGGAGCGGGAGCGGGAGCGGTCACCTACATTCCCTATCCCGAACAGCAGAAGGGAAGTTACGGGAAGCTGGTGGAGGATCTGTGCCGCGGGGCATCCATCCTGATTTCGGACGAATATCCGGTGTTCATCATGCGCGAGCGCAACGAACGGCTTGAAAAGGAGCTTTCCATCCCGTTCCATACCATCGACGCGAATGGGATCATCCCCATGGCGCTCTCGGAAAAAGCGCCCTACTCGGCGTACATTTTCCGCCAGCTGATGCAGAAAGCGTTTTTGGAATGCTGGGAACATCCGCCGCAGGAGCATCCGCTCAAGGTATTGCAGGATCACGGCGACCCGGAATTGCCGGAGCATGTGCGCGAGAAGCAGCGGACGGGTATGGAGCGATTGTCATCGCCGGATAGTATCGCGCAGTTTGTAAGCGGGCTTTCCGGATTGAAACAGGAAATTGGTCCGATTGACCTGAAGGGTACGCGAACGGCCGGATTGGCGCGGCTGGATGCCTTTGTTGGAAATGACTTGCTGAAGTATGACGATGACCGGAACGATCCGGACAAGGAGTGTACCAGCCGGTTGAGCCCGTGGCTGCATTTTGGCAAGATTTCCGCCTTTGAAGTGGTTGAACAGGTGTTTGCGATGCAGCCGGAGGGGTGGGATATCCGGGATGCGCGTCCCGTCCGCGGCAAAAGGAGCGGTTTTTTCGGCGGGCAGGCTGCCATTGAGTCCTTCCTTGATGAGCTGGTCACATGGCGTGAGGTGGGGTTCCACTTTGCCTGGCACACTCCGGAGTACGACCAGTTCGACTCGCTTCCGTCCTGGGCGCGGGAGACGCTTTCCGATCATGCCGATGATCCGCGGGAGCATGAATACACCTACGAGGATCTGGCGCAGTCGCGCACGCATGATCCGATCTGGAATGCGGCGCAGGGACAGTTGCGCGAGGAGGGGCGCATCCACAATTACCTGAGGATGCTTTGGGGAAAAAAAGTGCTTGAATGGACGCCGGATCCGCAGACGGCGCTGGAATACCTGATTGACCTGAACAACGAGTATGCGATTGACGGGCGGGATCCCAACAGCTATTCCGGAATATTCTGGATTTTCGGGCGGTTTGACCGGGCGTGGGGGCCGGAACGTCCGATATTCGGGAAAATCCGCTACATGAGCAGTGACAGCACCCGAAAAAAGGTGCAGCTGGACAACTACCTGAAGCGGTATTCCGGCTTGTAGAGCGGGGTGTCCGGGCCGGAGAGGATGCGGGTGATCAGTTCCATGAGGTCTTTCTCCCGGAGAGAGGCGGCCTCGGCGATTTCGCTGTGGTCGAGTTTTTTCTTGCTGACACCGGTGGCCAGGTTGGTGATGAGCGAGATGCCCAGGCAGGTCATTTGAAGGCGGATTGCCTCGTTCAGTTCGGCGGCTGTGGACATTCCGACGGCATCGGCGCCCATGACCCGGAAAGCGCGGATCTCGGCTTTGGTTTCGTAGGTGGGGCCTTTGGCGTACAGGTATGTGCCGCGCGTGACGGCAATTCCCGCTTTTGCGGCCAGGTGTGTCACTTCATTTACAAGGGGGTCGTTGGCATAACGATGGCAGAATTTTCGGGTGTGGGGACTGACCCGCACCGGGAGGCTGATGATATCGTCAATAAGCATCAGGTCGCCGACGCGAAAACGGAAGTTGATGCCGCCAGCGGCGTTGGTTACCACCAGGACGTTGCATCCAAGGTCTGCGGCCACACGAACGGGGAGCACGGTGCGGTCAAACGAATGCCCTTCGTAGTGGTGGAAACGGCCGGACCAGGCGAGTATCTTGCGTTCGCCAACCGTTCCGAAATAGAGTGCCCCGTCGTGACCGGTAACACCCGTCTCCGGGAAACCCCGGATTTCGGAATAGGGGACAATAACAGGGTCCTGGATGGCTTTTGTGAATTTTCCGAGACCGGATCCGAGTATGATCGTGGCGTCGGGTATTCCGACTCCTTTGCGGCGCAGCAGTTGAGCCGCCCGTTCAAGTGTTGCTTCCGATAACTCCTGTTGTGATGTGTTCGACATCGTACCCTTTGTTTTCGTCGTAATGTTTCAGCCTGGCTACGGCACCGTTGCAGCCGTGGTATGTCAGGATAAAGTACTCCTCTTGCAGTGCCTTTTGCAAATAATGCTCCCGTGCAGCCTGGCTTTTTTTACCGTCGTGGTCGAATTTCGCAACGAATTTCCGGTTGATGGCTTCGGGTCGTCCCAGCACATCGCCCAGCATCATCGCCTTTTCCGACCCGCTTCTGTAGAAAATGCCCTGGTGAAATTCGGTGTGGCCACCAATGGTTTCCATGATGATCTCTTCAGGCTCCGGCGGATGGTTTTCGACGAACCGCAGATCGGCGTGTGTTTCCAGGTAGGCGGCCCATCGGAGCAGTTCGTGTTTGTCTTTGCGGTCCGCGTCATCCACAAAGCGCTGCCAGTCCCTGCCGGATATCCAGATGGCGGCATTGGGGAACGTCACATCATAGGTGCCATACCGTTCGCTCAGCAATCCCCCGATGTGGTCCAGATGGGTATGACTGCAGTAGACATGCTGGATGTCTTCAGGCGTGCAGTTGTGCCGTGCCAGGTTTTTTGTGATCAGGTTGTAGTGGTCCTTTTCACTGAAGGGGCCGAGTCCGGCATCGATCAGGGCCGTGAGTGACCCGTTTCGGATCAGGAACGGGTTGATGCCCAGCTTGAATTCCCCTTTGCGGGGTTGCTGGTCACGTGCAATGGGCACAAATTTGCCTTTGCCGCCAACAGTATAGGTTCCCTCGAAAAGCGCCGCAATCATTCTTCTTCCTTCTTTCCCCTGCCGTACGCTTCTCTTTTACCGATCTGTTTTTCCTCGTGCGCCTTCTCTTCAAATGCCATTCTCTCCAGCTCTTTATTTTCCACCTCTTTTTCCTCGATTTTTTCCTCGTACCGGTCGTAGGCTTCGATGATGTCGCGAATCAGTTTGTGACGCACTACATCGTTCTGGTCAAGGTATACGAAGGCAATCCCCTTTATTTTTTCGAGGATGTGCTGGATGGTCTTGAGTCCGGAGTGCTGGCTTTTTGGAAGGTCGGTCTGGGTGAGGTCACCGGTGATGATCGCTTTACTATTGACACCGAGGCGGGTCAGGAACATCTTCATCTGGGTCTGGGTGGCATTCTGCGCCTCATCCAGGATCACGAATGCGTTGTTCAGTGTGCGTCCGCGCATGTAGGCCAGCGGGGCGATTTCGATGATGTTTTTGTTCAGGTTCATCTCGAGTTTATCGAAATCCATCATCTCTTCCAGCGCGTCATACAATGGCCGCAGGTACGGGTCGATTTTCTCGCGCAGGTTGCCCGGAAGGAATCCCAGGCTTTCCCCGGCTTCGACGGCCGGCCGTACCAGCACGATTTTCTTCACCTGCCGTTCTTTCAGGGCGCGCACGGCCAGCGCCACAGAAGTATAGGTCTTGCCGGTACCGGCGGGACCTATGGTAAAAACTATGTCGTTCTCATTGGATGCCTGCACAATCACCTTCTGGTTTGGGGTCCGCGCCATGACGGGGGCGCCGGTGGTGGTGTAAAGCAGGGTCTCTTCCGGCGAAATGGTCACTTGCCTGAGCAGGCGATCACTTTTCTGCAGGGCAAGCAGGGTGGACAAGTCGTTCTCCGTGACCGCACCGTTCCTCCGAGCCAGGCGTATCAGTTCCTTGACTATGGCTTCAATAGCTTCAAACTGTTCGGGTGGCCCGGTGACCTTTATCTCGTTACCACGGACGGTCAGCTGGCTCTCCCCGAAGGCCTCATCAATCTGTTTGATAATGCGGTCATTCAGTCCGAGGATTACGACCGGATCCACATGGTCGATGAAAATAGATTTTGATTCCAGATGTTCGGTTTGCGTTGTGATAGTCTTCAAAGGGGTTTTTTCAGATTTCAGTTATACATACATAGAACGATATCCCGAGGCTGCATCATTCCGCAGGGCTTTCACTTCAGCCGGGATGTTACTGCTTTTGAAGACGCTGCTCCCGGCAACGAGCACATCGGCACCGGCATCGGCGATATTCCGGGCGTTGCTTCGGCTTATACCGCCATCCACCTGGATATAGAAGCTGCTCTGGATCTCTTCACGCACCATCCGAAGGGCTCGGAGCCGCTCGTAACTGTATTCGATGAATGTTTGTCCGCCGAAGCCGGGGTTCACCGTCATGAGCAGTACCATATCGACCTCATGCAGCACGGCTCTCAGTGAGGAAAGGGCGGTTCCCGGATTCACGGCGACACCGGTCAGGCAGCCGTGTTCCCGGATCTGCTGGAGTGTCCGGTGGATGTGGTCACAGGTTTCGATGTGTACTGTAATGAGATTGGCGCCGGCCCTGGCAAAATCGGCAATATAGCGGTCGGGATCGCTGATCATCAGGTGCACGTCCAGAAAAACATCGGTGATACTTCTAACGGTTTCCACCATGGCCGGACCGAAGCTGATGTTCGGCACAAAATGTCCATCCATGATATCACAGTGGATCCAGGGCGCTCCACCGTCCACTGCCTGACGGATATCCTGCTCCAGGTGGCGGAAGTCGGCTGCAAGTATGGAAGGTGCGATAATTGGAAGGGGGCTTTTGTACAGTTCGTTCATAAAGCTGGATTTGGTGGTTGCTTGGAACCGGGGCTTGAGACCGGATAATTCTTCCTCATATGGATTTGTGGCTATTCCGGGTTGGTGTCAAAATCGGTATCCGTCCGGCTCTCATCGTTTTGCTCCGATTCATCGATAATGATTGGGCCGGTTTCTTCCTCCTCTTCTTCGCTTCGGCTTACCGAGACGATGAGGTCGACGGCGGTACCTTCGTACACATTGGGCTGGTCATAAGGTTCGTATCGGAGCACCGTATTGGGTGCGACGCGATCCGTTGCCTGGAACTGGATGGAGCCGACACGCAGTCCGGCCTCACGCAGCGCATTTTGGGCTTCGGTCAGGTGCATGTTGGTGAGATCCGGTATCCGGACCATCACGTTGCCGAGTCCATCGCCGACAATGAGGTCGACGGTCGTGTTCTGGGTAACGCGCCGGCCGGACGGGACTGACTGACGCAGCACGCTGTTGCGGAAGCGGGACGATTCATAGGTAACGTTGCCCACCTGCAATCCTGAATTCTGCAGTTGGATGGTGGCGTTGCGCAGGGAAAGATCCTGCACTTCGGGCACAACCACGGTTGGGGTGGAGGTGGTGTTGATGGTGATGTAGATTTTCCGGTTCGGTTTGACGATCATGCCCGCATTGGGTGTCTGGTCAATGACGAAATCGGGCGGAAAGGCTTCGTTGGATCTTTTTGCGGCCAGTTCGTAGCGAAGGCCGCGTGTCTTGAGAACGGTGGTTGCCTCATCAAGGGGCATGCGTGTGATATCGGGCACAGTAATTCCGTGGCCGTGCTTGGTGTATGCCGGCATGATGACACGGTCAAGGGCAATGAGCGCTATCCCACCGAAAAGGATCAGCCCTGCAAGCAGGTAGTAGAGCTTGCGATCGGTGAAAAAGTCATAAAGAAATTTGAATACATTTTTCATGGCAGAGAAGTTACTCGCTTTTTCTTAAAAACGTAACTGCATTCCGATTGTTGGACGGAGTCCGTATTCCATGGATGCGGTTGGCTGCATGCGTGCGGCCCGAAGTTTCTGGGTGAAGAAGGCGTCAAATGCGGCGATGAAGTGGTTGGTTACGATCAGGGTAAGCATGTTGCGGGCGACACTCAGGTCATCATTGAAATCGAAGCCGATCTGGGCATGGTACCAGAACTGCCCGGGCATGATTCCGGTGTCTATGTTGAACCGGCCGGGCTCGTTTACAAACCACTCCTGCCAGCCGGGTCCGAACTGGAAGTATTTGCTCATCAGTTCGTAGTATTGCTGCGAGCCGTAATCGGGCAGGTCGTGCGAGAATGCAAATCCGGTGGCGTAAAAACTGTTGCGCTCGGCAACGCGAAGCTGGGTTATGTCGATGAGTGCCCAGTCGATATCGATGTCAAAGGCCGGGTTGATACCTCCGAAAGGCCCGGCACCGTCCACATATTGGCTTTTTCCATCATCGGTAAGCAGCTGTTGGAACGACTTGCCGTGCTCGTCACCGTGATTCGTCACCAGGTATTGCGCATATGCCACAACGCTCCAGTTTTTATTGCCGAACTTCTCATAATAGCGTTCGCCGTCGCGCCCGCGGTTTTCCCGGTGGATGTAGACACCGATGGCGGCGGCCTCCACGGCGACGAAGAGGGCCGTTTTCCACCATTGCCGGTTGGCCGCCTGTCCGAGGCCCGGCACGACCGCTGATGCCAGGAATGCATAACCGGGGTTGGTGGCAAGGGTGTGCATGAACCCGCTGTTCCAGCTGTCACCGCCTTCCAGTTCGGAATAGGAGACGTAGCGTGGGCCCGGCAGTGCGGGGGATAGCCGCAACGATGGCGGCGCTGCAGCTGTGACCGTTCCCGGGGCTGATCCAGCCAACGTTTCCGCCGTTGGTCCGGATGTATTTTCAATGGCCGTTGCTGTGCCTGTCCCCGTGTCGTCTGCAGTGGATCTCGCCTGGGTCGCATCCGGGATGACCGGGATGACTGAAAAAGCAATGAGGAGGGGAATGATGGTCCGCAAGGAGCGAAGGTGCGCTGAAAATCCGCTTTTTGTAAAGTTTAAAACCCTGGGCATGATGGTAAAAACCATGGACATAATGGTAATCTGGTTGTGTGAATCATCGACGGGTTTCCCGTCAGAACTCGAATCAGAACTCGAATCAGAACTCGAATCAGAACTCGAATCAGAACTCGAAATCAAAAAGGATGCCGAAATTAATCAAAATCTGGTTGCCGTAGGTGACCCTTCCGGTGGCTGTTTCGGTAATAAACGCATCAGGCAGCTGCAAATCGTATGAATCAAAACCGTAGGCGCCACTGATGAAGAAGCTTGTCGGGAAGAAGTAGTAGGAGTTCATTTTGATCCGGAGTTCGGTACCGACGCCTGTTTTGATGGATTTGCCGATGTCGAGCGGTCCGCCCCAGCCGTTGCCGGCTTCGGCAAACAGACGCAGGAACACTTTATCCATGGTCAGGCGGCCGGTCTGACGGTAAATATCGGTTTTAAGCGGGATGAACCACGACAGTGTCGAAAAAGCGGTCGTGGTGCCGCCGAGCGCGAAGAACGGATAGCTGCGCATGCCGATCATCCCGCCGATGTAATCCAGGTAGAAGAACTCATCCGGACCGTCAAAGTAGGTGAAAAAGCGGGATCGGACATTGAAACGCTGGTTCCGCAGCTTGAACCCAACCCGCAGGTCCGCCTCCACGGAATGGTTGTTGTACGTATTGTAAACGGGTACGAGTGTGCCGTCGCGTATGTCGTAAGAGTCAAGCAGTTCGCTGGGTTCGTAACTGTAGCGCAGCACGCCCCTCCATCCCATGGGAGCGATATCACCGTGGCGATCGGGCAGGGAGAGGTCGAAAATCCATGCGGTGGTCCAGGTGGAACCGACGTAATATCGCGATGTTGAGCCGGGTACTTCCAGCTGGAATTCACGCGAGAAGAATGATTCGGTGGAGACTCGGTAGGGGCTGTAGTAGTACCCCAGCTCGACCAGGCTCCAGCGGTTGACCTTGCTTATAAGGTTCACTTCCACCTGCCACATGTTATAGGCGATGTCGACCGATGTGGTGTCGGGCAGGCAGGCCGTACAGGGAAACTCCTCAACCTGCAGCCCGTCCTGCACATTGCGCCGGATGTTGAAGAACGCCACGGAGACGGTCGGCGACCAGTGCCTTTCGATGAAGGGAAGGCCGGCGTATTCAACCTCGAAAAAGAGATCGCGATCCAGGTTGACCAGCCGTCCGGGACGGAAAAAGTTGCTGATGCCGTCACTGGAGCGCGAACCGGGTCCAAACAGCGCGCCGCCGAAGATGCTCAGGCGTTCGCGCATCTCGCGTGAGGCGAAATAGAGCCCGACCTTGGAATCGCGCCACAGGTTGGCGCCGAAGTCGCCGATCCGGCCGTCACGCAGCAGCGTGGTATTGCTTCCCCGCAGGCGCGAGTAATTGTCGAACCGGATCACCGGGAAGAACTGGAACGACGTGAACTGATCTTCGTAGCTGTAGAATTGCCGGTCCGGCGACGACCCACGCGTGGGCAGCTGGAAACGGTAGATGCCGGTATCCGCCACGGCGGTCACATGGTCCGGGAACGGGTCAATGTCCGAGTCGTCGAATTGGTTGAGACGGTACATGTTCCGGGTGGATGCGGTTGCGGCCTCTCCGGCGGACCGGGTCACTTCGTCACTCTCCGTTTGCACACCGGATGTTGGCAGGTCGCCGGATGTCGCCCGGTTTGACTGCCGGCCGGCTGCTGCTTCCTGTGCCGGATGTGCCGTGACCATCGCGAACTCCGTGAAATTTCCACCCGTAAGGTCCAGAAGTGCGATTTTATAGCCGTCGGAGGTGTATTCGGAGTAGAGCAGTTTCTCTATTCCGGGATCCGGATGGGGATGGGGCATGAAGGCGCCGCCGACCAGATTGGTGAGCTGCCGGATGGAACCGTCGGAAAGGGATTTGCGGTAGAGGTTGAACACACCGCTGTGATCGGCGCTGAAGTAGAGCCACTTTCCGTCGCTGCTCACGGCCGGATCGCGATAGTCGACGGCCGGATCCAACAGGACGGGGATCATCGTGTATCGTTGCGTTTCGGATCCGTTGGGTGTTTCCCCATCGCCGTTGCCGTCTGTTCCGGCGTCAGTGAGCCCGTGGGCCAGAGTCATCCGGTAGATGCCGCGGTGGGCCGTGTCGGCATAGGCCGTGTACAGCGTCGTACCGTCGGGATGCCAAACCGGGCGGTAGAGCTGCTCGCCATGCCGGAAGTCGGTGACACGTATGAGCGAGTCGCGTTCCATGTCATAAAGGAAGAGGTTGATGGACCCGTCCTCGATCTTGCCGGCCGCCAGATAGTTGCCGCCGGGATGCCAGGCGGGGTCCTGGAGGCGTTCGCTATGGGTGAGTCGTTTGCTGTCGCCGGATTCCGGGTCGAAAAGAAACAGATCGCGGTAGTTTTCGCCGTATCTGTTGATGCGGTTGCGGCTGTAGGCAATGTGTGAGCCGTCCGGGGAAAAGCTGAAGGCGGTTTCCAGGCGGCGCAGCGGTGCAGAGTCAAGGTGGCATTCGTGCGGGTGGCCGGGGTGTCCCGCGCTGCTGTTCAGGGAGTGTGACGTACGTCTGCCCGGGGAATGTCCCGCGCGGTTGCTCCGTGAGTGTGTGGTTCGGCTGTTCGTGGCATGATCCGGGCTGCCGGCTGTGGCATGCCAGCTTCCCATGTCATGTGGTGCATGTGTTTCCGCGGCGCCCGGGGCACCATCCGTATCCACAAGAGTATCCGGGTCAACAAGTATAGTCGCATCCCAAAAAGTATTCGGGCCTGCATGTGTAGCCGTATCGACATTCTTAGCTGTATCCGCAAGTGTAGCCGAATTCAGCGAATCTGCATTAAAAAACTTTCCGGAGTCTACGGTATAGAGCGATACCATGGCCCCGTCCATGAATTTGTTGGAGAGGTAGGAAATGCCGGTTCCGTCGGGGTGCCAGGTCGGGTGGAAGTTGAGGAAGCCGAGTGGTTCGATCCAGGTGCGGTTTGACGGGTTGCGCTCTTTATCCTCCGCGAATCGGGTGTACTGTTCGGTGAGTTCGGCGATCCAGTCGTCGAAGACCTCGCGTCCGTCGATGCCGGTGGCCTTGCGGATGGCTTTGCGAACGTCGTGTACTCCGCGCTGGCTGAATGCGCGGGTGATGTCGGCTATGGCCTGTTCGCCGAAGCGGTCGGCCAGGTAGCGCGTGAAGGCGAAGCCCTGGTTGTAGACCAGCTCGCGTTCCAGGGATGTTTTGGAGCTGAAGGTGCCCATTTTTTCGAGACTGAGCCAGTTTTCGTCCAGGATACGGGTGCGAAGGAGCATATCGCGGTGACTGTCCCAGTCGTCGTAGTAGATCTCGTCGCGCATGTACTGGGCGGTGCCTTCGGCCAGCCATGCCGGCATGCTGATACCGGCCAGCGGATAGGTAATGATGCCGTTGGGGAAGCCGTAGAGCACATCGGGGCGGCGCACGTCTTCATAGGAGAGCCACTGGATGTAGGATGCCGGGTGCCGCCGGCTTTTTTTCATGGATGCCTGGAGCTGCACGATGTGGGCGAATTCGTGTGTTATCACGTTGCGCAGCCAGTTGTGGGTGCCGCGCAGGGGGGTGTCCAGTGCCGGGAGCCATATCTCGATCTTGTTGTCGTAGAAGAAGGCGGCGCCGTTGGAATAATCGAGCCGGTCAATGATCAGGATGCTGACCTTATGGGCGGGTTCGTGGCCGTAGAGTTCGGTGATGGGGCCGTATACCTCTTCGGCGATGCGTGAGGCGACCTGGGCCGGACGGCTGCTTCCTTCCTGGAAATGGACCAGGAAATGGTCGCTTTCGATGGTGTACCACTCCAGGTGATTATGCGGATAGCTGTAAAATACTGGATTGCGCTGCGCCATGGCATCACCGCCAACATGCATGGGCGCTGTGAGCAGGTAAGATGCCAGAATGATGGACAGCACAAGCAGGTTGCGAAGCGACGTTTTGTGCCACGTCAGCTCAAAAAATGGCGGTATGTTTACAGATCGGTTCAATGTGTGACAACGATTTTGATCAGTTTTGTTTCGGATTCTGCGCCATTCCGGGCCCGGACCCGCGCAAAGTAGATTCCGTTGCCCCAGGAGGATGTGTCGATCCGTATTTCCTCGGGAAAGCGGCCTTGCGACTCTGATTGGGTTTCGAATATGGTTGCGCCGGAGGGGGTGATGACCGTGATGTCAATGCGGGCAGGTCCGGATGTCTCGAACCGGATCCAGGTGTGATCCTCGGCGGGGTTGGGCCAGTTGTAGGTTTCCTGCTCGTTGATCAGTCCGAATTCCGCTCGTTGCAGCCGCTCCCGCTCCATGTTGTAGCCGACCTTGTTGCCGGGCTGGTTTCCATAAATGGCACCCCAGGCAACCTCGTCAAGTTCGGTAAGAAACCATGCGCGCACCTCACCGGCAGGGGAGACGGCAAGGAGCTGCCCATCGGCAATAAGCAGCGGCAGCATGAAAGGTTGATTGGTACTGGACACGGCTTCAAGTCTGCTTGTGGATGTATGAGAGCTGCCGGCATTATGGTTTGGGCTGCCGGTCAGGCTCCCGGTAAGATTTCCGGTAAGGCTGCCGGTCAGGTTCCCGGTCGGACTTTCGACAAAACTTCCTGCCGGGCTTGCGATCAGGCTGCCCACGAGCAGGGGGAAGCCTTCCACAGGTTGGTGTTGCCGGTCAAAGGCATGTATCGTCACGGTGAGTGTGTCGCTCACGGCCACAATGATCTCCTGCTGACCGTCACCCTTGATGTCCGCCAGCAGCGGGGGTCCGGCGAACCGGCTATGCCGGGGAGCACGCATCGGAAAGAAGTCAAGCATGCCACCGTCGCGGTTGAACCCGAACAATTGGTTGGCTTCAAAATCGGTCACGAAGATATCCAGGGCCTGGTCTCCGGTGAAGTCGCCGAAAGCCGGCCAGGAGAGTGATTCGGAACGGATCAGCGAGGTGGCCTGCCACTCGTCGCGGCCGGAACGGTCCACGATCTGCAGGTGATGGTCTGTCAGGATGAAAAACGAAGGTCCGGAGTCACCACTGAAGCGCAGGTTTCCGGTGTATTTTCGGCGGGAGTCCATATCCTCCCGATCCAGATTGAATGAGAAGGAGCCGTCGGAGAGGGTGAATCGGTCATTATGAATGGATGCGGTTATGTCGTCGACCTGGGCGCTTTGCTGCCGGGCTTCGTCCTGTTCCGGGAGGAGCGTGCCGTTGGCGGCCATCCGGATTCTGGTCATGTCGGCGAGCAGTATGTCACCCTCGCCCTGGCTTCCCTGTCCGCGGCTGATGAGTCCGGGTCCGGACGGGATATCCTCAACTTCCCACAGCAATGACCACACGCCATTCTGAATCGACCAGGTTCGCACGGTTTGCTGACCGGCATCATCCCCGGCATCATCCGGGGAATCTGCAGCATCCCGGGTTCGGAACTGTCCGGAGGAGAGCCGGTTGTCCAGCACAAGCGGGGAGGTTGGTTCGGGATGGGGCAGGAATACGTAATTGCGCTGTGGCTCGTCCATGCCGGATCCGTCACCCGGTGCGGACACCGGTGTGCTGAAAAATCCATCCGGAACGGGGATCAGGAGATGACCGGAGCCGTTCTGGTTGTCCGTGACGATAGCCGGGCTTGCCGGGAACAGCCCGGATTCTGCCGGAAATGCCGATGGTACGGGAAGCGTCGGAAATGGTGGGGTGACCGGCTGTGTGTAGGCGCCGGCCAGTGAGCGGGCATGGAAGTAGGCCTCGGGTATGTTGTCCGAGAAATCGAAGAATTCGAAATAGGAGGGGCTTCCGGTGTTGCTGTGGTTGGACGGACGGGTGTCCGGGCCGAACCGGTTTTCGTAGACCACGATGCTGTCGCCCCGGGCGGTGATGACGGTGAAGTCGTTGCCGGACCACCAGAAATCGAAGGCGTGGCCGTTGGTGAAGCGGTTCTGCTCGAACCCCGGCTGCCTTCCGATATCACGGGCGCCGTCGGCTTCCACCAGTTGCACGCCCCGGCGGTCACTGTTGGCGTTGACCCGGTTGTCGTCGATGGCGTTGCGGATCACAGCCTCGTCGATGTGCCAGATGAGCATGCCTCCGTTGAGGATGCGGTCGTCGTCGGTTCCGCGGACGCCGTCGCGGCCGGCATCGGGTCCGCCGGGCAGGCTCCAGTCGAAGCTGCTGACATTGACGACCACGCCCGGATCCAGGATTTCATCGTAGTTGGCGGAGTTGAAAGGATCGAAACGGTAGTCGTCTGGTGCAATGGTGCGTGTCACATATTGTCCGTCAGGTCGACGGATGGTGACTTCAAGCGGCTGTCCGGAGGGGTTGCGGTGCCGGTTTTCGACCAGGAAATATTCGTCCCGGCTGATGTTGTGGCGGGCCAGGGAGTTGGGTTGGCGCAGGGAGACGGCGGGGAGCCGGACGGGTTCGCTGCTGTCGAGGGCGACATCAAACGGTTCCAGCCATCCAAGATGCATTTTTTCCCATGCGGAGGGTTCGGGCGGAAACAGGCCGAGGTAAGAGAAGATGGAGGCACCGTCCATGAGCCCGAAGCGGCCGATGGCGGAGGCTCCGGTTTCGGTGTTGAACAGATCGGGCAGGCCCAGGAAGCTGCCGATATTGGCCACGAGAATGCCGTTGATCGAGAGTTCAAGCACGTATTCCTGTCCGGTGATGTCTTCACCGGGACGCGATTGTGTTTGTGGCAGCAGTGCGGTGTTTGTGACGCGGATATCGGGATCACCGATATCAAAGCCGTTGAATGCGGGATCGTCGATCAGGCGCCGGAGGGATTCGCTGCCCAGGTAGACGGACGGGATGTCCTGTGGTGTCTTGATCAGGCTTGTTCCCATCAGTTCGATGTTACGCCCCGATCCGGCATGGAAGATGATGAACATGGTGCGCCCGTCTTCGTATCCATCCAGGTCAGGCGGTGCGGTCTGTCCCGCTTTCTGCCAGGCATCACGCGCAAGGTTGCCGAGTTTGAAATTTTCTTCGCCCGTTTCCCCGAGTGGTGCGTAAGCGCTCATGG
>SL_8KL_010_SEDDRAFT_10000849_pt1 | contig 26707 bp, 23 predicted proteins | sample SodLakKL_010_SED_4_FD_11160 | JGI IMG/M metagenome (IMG submission 11160) | reverse complement strand
ACGCCTTCACGCTGCTTGTCGACTCCCATGGTCATGTAAGAAACCGCATCCACGAACTGAACTTTACTCTTATCGATCTCGAACGCATCCAAAACCTGAATGATGGTCGAAGAAGATATGGTAGAAGTTGTATAGATCACCTGCATGTCCCTATCTGCGGTAAAATCATCGGTCAGAGTGGTGATGACATCAAAATAGGCTTCGACATCCACCTTCAAAGCCACAGCGGAGCCCGCCTCTAAACTTCTCAGCTTCTCGGTCAACTCATCTATAGCGATCACTGGCTTTCACCTCCGCGATCCTTTCCCCCACCTTTCAGCATCGGAACCAAAAGTACACCAACAGAGGTAAGATCCAACACGTATTTCGCTCTAGAATGATCGGTTCCTCTCATCTTCACCACCTGTAGCGTTCTCAACAGGTCGCCCTGCCTCTCCAAATTACCCATCATTATTATGCCGTCAGCGATAGCTTCTTCCACACCATACTGTGAGTATCGTGATGCCTCCGGCGATATTTCAGATACGAGCAAGGAAGTACAATCGTGAGAGGACAGCGTCTTCATAAGACTCAACATGAAGTCTCTGATCTTCTCCTCGGTCTTCAGCTGGAAACATATAGAGGTCACTGAGTCGATGACCAGTCTCTTCACATCTTTCTCCACCACGACCTCTTCTATCTTTTCTATGAGTTCGTTTATCTCTTCAAAAGAAAATTCACTTTTATCTTTCAGACCCAACTCTTCGTAGATATCCGGCGTATCCACAAAGTTCAATTTACCTTCTTCTATCAGAGAGGGATCAAAAAAGTCGTAGGGAACCACGTTGTTCAACATCTTCTCGGAAGCTTCCGTGACAGATATGAATAGGCAGTTCTCGTCTTTTCTGGCGCCGTGAACCAAGAACTCTAGACTCATAGTGGTTTTACCGGTTCCGCAACTGCCTGTAACAAGCACAGAATTCCCTCTAGGTATGCCTCCGTTCAATATAGTATCAAGACCTTCTATGCCTGTCACGCACTTTTCCCTTTCCTCGTCGGGAATTATGGTAATCTCGTCTTTTGCTTCCATCTCGTCCCATGAGATATTTCTTTTTAATTAAATATTACTGTGCTTTTACAGTTTCACCTTTCAACAAAGATTTTATATTATTCCAAGTATAACAATATCGTCAAGGAGCAGATTTTGATGTTATTTGGAAGTTCGGGTATCCGAGGCATCGTCAACGAGAAGATAACTCCAGACCTGGTCAAAAAGATCGGAGTTGCCGTAGGTCAACAAAACGATGATATAATAGTGGGAAGAGATACAAGGCCTACGGGAGATATGGTTTTCTCTGCTTTCGTCGCGGGTCTTACCTCAACCGGCGCTAACGTCAAAAATGCTGGAGTTTTACCAACACCTACTCTTGCCCACGCAACCAAAAATTTCGACTGTGGTGTGATGATAACAGCATCGCACAATCCGGCTCCCTACAGCGGTATAAAGCTCTGGAATCCCGACGGAAGTTCTTTCGACACTGAGCAGATGAGAGATATAGAGGAAAAGATAGACTCGGAACCTACCCTTCCATCTTGGAAAGATGTTGGGACCGGCGGTATATATCAAGATGCGATAGAAGAACACATGGAAGAGATTCTAAAATTAGTAGGCAAAACTCCCGACTTAAAGGTAGTAGTAGACTGTGCTAATGGCGCAGGCTGTTTAATAACTCCGTACCTTCTCAGAGAGATGGGATGTGAGGTGACAACTCTTAACGCGCAGCCGGACGGAACCTTTCCGGCCCACGCCTCGGAACCCGTAGAAGAAAATTTAACCAACCTTTCAAAACTCGTGAAAAACTCTAACGCGGATTTAGGTATAGCACATGATGGCGATGCAGACAGGATGGTAGCTTTTGATAGAACCGGGAGATACCTTGGTGGAGATGAACTTCTGGCGCTCTTCGCAGACATGTACTCTAGATCTGTCGTGGTTCCAGTCAATTCATCTATGATCATCAACGAGCTCGCGGAAGAGGTAAATCGCTGTAAAGTAGGCGACGTCTTCGTCTCCGAAATGTTAAAACAAACTGACTCCGATTTTGGAGGGGAACCCTCCGGCACATGGATATTCCCGGAGATCAGCTACGGTCCCGACGGTATTTATGCCGCGGCACTGATCACCGAGCTGGCAGAAAAGATCGACCTGGTCCAAGAAGTCAACGAACTTCCCAGCTATCCCAGGCTGAAAGACTCTATTGAAGTAGAAAACAAAGAGAAGATCATGGAAAGACTGGAATCTTCCTATAAAGAAATCTATGAAGAAAAAAATCTCAATTTGATCGACGGGATCAGATTTGAAGAGGAAAGAGGCTGGGGCCTCATCAGAGCTTCAGGTACGGAGCCAAAGATAAGGATGACCGTGGAAACCAAGGAGCAAGATCATCTTGAAACTTTGATGGAAGAGATAAAAGACCAAATACATGATTGCTTGGAGGAGATATGATGAAGGCTTTCATTTTAGCAGCTGGAAAAGGCACGAGGATGAGCCCTCTTACTGTCAACACACCAAAGCCTCTACTGCCTGTAGGAGGAAAAACGATAATCCAACATCTGATAGATAATATAGAGGAAAAAGTCGACGAGATAGTAATCCTAGTGGGATGGAAAGGTGAAATGATAAAAGAAGTAGTTCACTCAGAAAAAGCCAAAATCAAATTCACCCGCCAGGAGAAACTCCTCGGCACGGCTGACGCAATAGGACACGCTGAAAAGTTTATTGACAGAAACTTCATCTGTATGAACGGTGACGTGGTAATACCAAAAGATAGTCTTCACGAGTTCATCGACTTTTTCGAAGAAAAAAACGATCCTACGATTGCTATGGCTGAAGTAGAAAACCCAGAAAGCTATGGAGTACTCATCACTAAGGATGAAAGAGTAACCGATATAATAGAGAAACCTGATAAACCTGAATCCGATCTGATCAATGCGGGCCTATATGGATTCACTCCTAACATATTCGAAGCTATAGATGAGACCGAAAAGTCTTCTAGAGGAGAATATGAAATAACTGATTCTCTCCGGATACTCATGGATCAGAAGCTACTCGGTTACGAGATCAAGGAGAATTGGTACGAATTGAGTAGGCCCTGGGATCTTCTATCCGCCAACAAAGAACTTATGAGCCAAACCTTAGAAGAAAATGTTAAAGGTAACGTTGAAAAAAACGTTCATATTGAAGGAAAGGTTCACGTTTCAGAAGGCGCATCGATCAAAGAGGGAGCTTACCTCAAAGGTCCGATATATATTGGAAAAAAAGCGGAGATAGGGCCAAATTGTTACATTAGGCCCGCGACCTATATAGGTAAGAATTGCAAGGTCGGCAACGCTGTCGAAGTGAAGAACAGTATTGTGATGGAAGGTACTCAGGTACCTCATCACAATTACGTCGGTGACAGCGTCATAGGAAAAGACTGCAACTTCGGCTCAGGCACAAAAGTAGCTAATCTTCGGTTGGATGATAGGGAGATCTCGGTCATACATCGGGAAGAAAATATTCACACCGGAAGAAGAAAACTAGGTGTCATAATGGGAGATGAGGTTAAAACGGGCATAAACAGTATGATAGATCCAGGTACGATAATATGGCAAAAAAGTTTCATAGGTCCTGGAACAGTAGCTGATGGTGAGATAGGTCCTAGAAGTAAGATACAATGAAGATAGCACAGCTTAGCCCCTACTTTTATCCGCATTTGGGTGGAGTCGAATCCCACGTACTCGAGCTTTCAAAACACCTGATAGATTTAGGGCATGAAGTCTTCGTGGTCACGACCAAATTAGAAGGAACCAAATCTGAAGAAATTGTAGAAGGAGTACCTGTAAAGAGAGTTGAACCATTAACTATCTTCCTATCAACGCCTATCGTTCCGGGGGTTAGAGACGTTCTCTCGGAAGAAGATTATGACATACTGCACGGTCACTCTCCCCCGCCGTTGATGTCTTTTTTCGGAGTGAGAAGCGCTAAAAAGAAAGATGTGCCTTTTGTCTTGACTTATCACTGCGACCTCGAAATACCCCATAGCTTCGGACCGCTGATTGTAAACCTCTACGAGAGAACTTTCGGTACCTACACCGTCAGCAAATCTGAAAAAATTATCACGACTACGCCTTCCTACGGAGCGACGTCTAAAGCTGTCTGGCATCGAGAGGCTGATATAATTCCCAATGCCGTCGACGAGAAGAGATTCCATCCCTCAAACGAGGGCAGCAAAATCAGAGAAAAATTGGGACTCGAAGATGAAACTCTTATAACTTATGTTGGAAGGATCGTCTATCACAAAGGTTTGGAGTACTTTGTTCGAGCAGCTAAATATCTTAGAGATAAGAACGTGCAATTCCTACTGGTTGGAACAGGAGATTTCAGGTCTGAGTTGGAAAGCATGATCGAAAGTGAGGGACTCGAAGATAGTGTGATGTTCGCCGGTCGTGTACCAAACGAAGAACTTCCTAATTACTATGCAGCGACTGACATCTTCGTTCTACCATCTGTTTCAAGGCTTGAAGCTTTCGGCATTGTAGCTCTAGAAGCCATGGCTTCCTGTGTACCGGTGATCGTTTCCGATATTCCAGGAGTTCGTGATGTGATAGTAGAAGGAAAACACGGTCTCTTAGCAGATCCGATGAATTCACAAGACTTAGCCGGTAAGATAAGAACACTCATAGAAAATCCGGATATGGCAGAGAGGATGGGTAAAAACGGAAGAAAAAGGGTGGAAGAAAAGTTTACGTGGAGTAAAGTTGCAGAAGAGATAGAAGAAGTCTACGAATCAGTACTCAACGGATGACCTCTAAATCCACTTTTTTACCGGTAGAATCATAGGCCTGCCAGGAGTCCATATCGTAAGGATATGCCATGATTATATGTATCCTGCCGTACCTTCCAAACATCGTAAGATCCTCTTGAGAGGGTGATGGATTGCGGCTGGGATGAGTGTGGACAACTCCAACAATCGAATAGTCAACGGGGAGAGTAGTCAACCTCAATATCGCATTTTTAGGCCCGGAAATAGTACCCGGTACGAGAATAAGCTCTGATAGAACACCGTCTATCTCTCTCAAGCCGGCTGCGAATTCGTTTGGATGAGCGTCTTTAGCACTTTCACTTATCATCTTCAAAACACGTTCAGTTATACCCTTGATCTCCTTTTTACCGAAAAGACTCATCTTTTCACCAGTTTCTTCTTAACCTTCTCATAAAAATCGTCCTCGAACCGGATGAATTTTGCGCGGCTATCGCTCTTTTTCACCTCTATTTTATCTTCCTCTCCTACGATACATTCCTTTTGTCCGTCCATCACCATCAAGCAAGTTTTTTCCTTCTCTGGTAGGCGTATCTCAATAGATCTGCCCGAAGGCAGGACGTGGGGTTTAGCATCTAAGTCGAAAGAAGCGATAGGTACCGATATAAAAACGTCCAATTCGGGATTGACGATCGGACCACCAGAACTTAAACCATAAGAAGTAGAGCCAGTAGGAGTCGATATTATGAGCCCGTCTGCTCTGAAACGGTCTATGAGTTTATCCCCATAGATGAGCTCTATCTCCCTAAGCTTCGCGATCTTATCGCTGTGAACCACCATCTCATTGACACACTCGCTTTCTTTTTCGCCGTTCAAGAACACGTCAAGTTTCATCCTTTTATCTACAAAATAATCGTTCTGATCTATCTTCTCCAAAGCTTCTTGGACATCAGAGATCTCAGTTGTGGTCAAAAAACCCACCGTCCCAGTATTCACACCCAATGCCGGAAGATCAATACGTTGGAGAAGTCTTAAAAGAGTTCCGTCTCCCCCTATGCTCATCACAAAATCTATCTCCTTCTCCAAAATCTCATCTAAAGAGTAGCCATCGACATCCAATTTCTCTGCCATGGTGTTCACAAAGTAAATTTCATCAACTATCGGAAAATCTTTCAAATCCCGTATATCCTCGATGATGTTTTTATCTACCAGACCGTAAACCCCAAATCTGAGACTCATATCAGTTCCTCCATAATCTCCTCATCATATATGGCGATTACGTCTTTTCTTTCCGTAGCGCTTATACCCATATTTAATTTCGTCTTATCTTTGCCGTAGACTTCTCCTCCGACCTCTCTAAGGATCAAAGTAGACGCGGCGATATCTGTGATCCTTAAACTCCTCTTTTCCTCAGGAGTCCTATGATAAAAAAGATCGAAGGTACCTTCAGCTACCATGCACATGGAGAGAGCCGCAGATCCCAAAGATCGAACTCTTCTGACCTGTGGAGGGATCTCATAACTTTCAGCTATAGCATTCTCACCCATATATAATGAAACTGTTCTTTTCTCGCTCCTTTCTGGATTTAAACGCTTATTCTCTTTAAAACTGCCCTCGCCCTTCAATGCGTAGAATTCAATTCCTGTAACCAAATTTCTTACGTATCCGACTTCAACATTAGAGAGATCTTCAGGCGTGAAGGCTAAGGAGATGCAGTAAAAAGGTATTTCAAATATTGCGTTGTTAGTTCCGTCTATGGGATCCATTATCACGTAACCATCGCCCTTTTGTTCAACGAGTCCGGCTTCCTCACTAAGTATCGAAAGATCTGTATTTTGAATTAGATGTTCTAAGGCAGTTTCTTCCGCGATCTGATCCACTCTTTTTGTCGGAGTTCCGTCCGCTCCCCTCCCCATATCTTTCTCTCTCTCCAAGTCTTCGCTACTTATCGCTTTGGAAACCTTCTCTCCACACCTTCTAAAATGCCCTAATATATCCTTCCGCATGGGTAGGGATATCATTGTCCTTTTAAAAATGTTTTCTGGAAGAGAGAAAAAGGTATACTACAAAATTATCATATCTTAGATACTTTGACGTAAAGATGTTCTTCGTTCGTATCTAAAGTTGGTCCAAATTCGCATTCAAGCCTCAATCTATGCTCACCTCTTCCCAATCTCAAAGGAGTTTCTTCTGAGATCAAAGGAAAATCTTCTCTAACAAAGTGTCTCCCTCCATCTCCACCGCGCAGTCTCCACTGTATCTGATTTTTGTACGTTCCGTTAGTTATCTCCAAGAACTCTATCTCTCGGAATATTCCATCTTCCAATTGTAGATCTAAGACAGCAGAGTTGCCCTCGCCGTGAAGATATATCTGTCTAGCCTTCTCGCTTATGAAAAAGGCCTTCTCTTCTAAATCATTTAAGATTCTCTGAGTATCGTGATATCTTATCGAGCTGTAAACTACAGGAAGGCCAATAGAAAGTACCAGTGCGATTATTAACATCTGAAGAGGCAGACCTTCAATACCTCTTTCGTCCTGATTCATTCTTTTGATCTCTCTCATCGTTTTATTTAACTCGCTTTGACCAACAAAGTTGATTATAAAAGTGTTTGCAAGAGCGCTAAGCAGTCCAAACAAAAAACCTTTATCACATCAGCATTTCCGGTTTGAGGAAAAGAGAAATTATGCTGAGATTAAAGATTAAAAACGACAGAAAAGGGATAGGCGGATTCTTCTTCGATACACCCGTTTTGTTGTTGATAATAGTGGTCATCACGGTTTTCACCGCCTCGCTTTATCAAGTCTATCTTCCGATCCAAGAGGAAAGAAAAAGATTAACCCAGGATAGAACATGCATAGATCTGAAAAATACTGTGCAGAACTATCAAGAAATACTTGTTAACGATGAGTTTTCTATGGAAAAATTAGAGATATTAGATGAGGAAAGATTGGAATCTTATTTGAATTTAGACCAAGATTACGATTATAATATATCTTTCAAACCATTAGAAGGGGACAGGTCCTGGTCTTTTGGAGACGATCCCGATCAGGAAGAAAATTCAGAAGTCGGCATTAGTTCTTATCAAACTCCTGTATCTCTTGTAGACGAAGGAGGAAGTTCACACATCAGCAAACTGAGGGTGAGTGTATGGAGAGGTTAAATAACAACAATCAGGGCGTACTATCGATGATAGATGCTGTATTGTTTGGGATCATCATCTTGGTGGTTACTATTCTAATATTTCAGCAGTTCGGCGGAGCATTGAACAGAGAAAGAGATCTAGCATCCTCTGAATTTAAACGTGAGGCGGTGCATGATATCCAAAATGTTGGGTTAAAATCGACAATCGAAGAGACCGGATATGTGAATTTGAGTTGTGACCAACCGAAGCAGGTGAGATTAGTAAATGTCAGTGTCGAAAGAGCGATAAAGGATTACCTATATTTAGACCAGCTCAGCCAAGAAAAGCAAAGTTTAAGTTACAATCTCTCTAATTTAGAAGAAGAAATAAAACAGATATATGAAAGATGTGCCTGGGATGTGAGCCAGTATCGTTTCGCTTTAAGATCCTCCTACGAAACTTCCGAACTTTTCCTCTCAAACGTTGAAGGACTTGATAAGGAACAGGATATACCTCTAGAGAGAGCAGCTTCTACCGCCTCTATAACTCTAAGGCTGCAGCGAGTTGAAGTGACTCTTTTTATCTGGAGATGAATCTTTTAAAGATGGAGGTAACTAAACTCAATTTCTCCATCTATTCTGAAGTGCACCCAGCTTATATTTTGGTAAAGAGGATCATGATGTTCAACTCTCTCCTGGATATGATCGGTAATTTCTTCAATTTCAACCTCACTCAACGACTCACCTTTTACTTCGATGAAGATCACAGCTCTCTCAGGCGGTAGTTCATCGACAGCTCCCTTAAAACTCTCATCTATAAATTCTTTAACTGAAGAATTGGAGTCAACTCGTCTTATATCAGTGTAAGCTAAAACATCGTCTATGAGAAGATAAGGTCGTTCCTCATCAAATGGCATCCATTCCACTCTTGAGCTTTTTAAATGTTCAGCCACATACAGTGAAATAGCTCTTTCAAATTCACCTGAATTCAATTCCTGAATTACAGAAGGGAATTGATTTGAATCTGAAAAGTTCTCGATCGATCCTGCAAATATCTCAAGATCGATTTTGTAGGAGACATGTAGTTCTTCAATCGCCGAAGGTGTTAAACCGGCTCTAGTGATGGTAGAAAGGGAATCACTTTTGAAATTCTCCTGAAGATTTTTCAGAGACTCGATATCTGACAGATTATTTATACAGAACGCCCTATATTCTACAAAGGGCATATACTCAAATTTTTTATCTAAAGAATCTAAAGCATCCTCATAATCTTCGTTATCAGTTATATCAGAGAGTTCCTTGATAAAACTCTCGTCGAAGGAAAGAAATGCTCTCAACTCCATATCTCGAGAACTTTCACGTTCTTCTTCAAACCACTCTAATAATATCTTAGTCCTGTTTTCACCAATAAGATCCAAACTTTTTGTTATCGAGCCTAGAGTAAAATTATCGTATTCCGCTTTTAATTTTTCAGCCGTTTCTACATGAGACAGAGCGAAATTCGCCGCTAGGAATAGACTACGTTTTTGAGATATACCTTTCTCAGTAAAATCTTCTAGCATATCCTTTTCTTCTAGCATTTCTATCCCACTTTGAAAGATATCAGTAGGTGAAGTAGTCGAAGCAACATCCTTCCCTTGATAAAAATCTCTTATCCATCGCTTTGTCCTTTCAAAAGAAGAGTCTACCATTTTAGACCCGTTGAATTCTTCCAAATCATAATATAGATAAGGTTCACCCTCTTTTTCTAAATTTATCGTATATCCATAATTGCTGAGAGTATCGTGTAGAGAGCTCCATTCAATCTCATCCATGTCATCGGACAAGGGCATCATCCTATCAAGATAGAAACTCCTGTTGTTTCTTGATACCCTCATAAAGAGAGGCACGAACTCATTTTTGACTAGATACCCGTATTCATTTTCAGGGATGAATGGGAAAGCCGTTTCACTATCTTCACTCAGTTCAGATCTCGGATCTATAAGTAGATCATCTAGATCAGGATTTAAATCCCTATAAGTGCCGGAAAGTAAATCTCTATAAAGTGGGTTGTTTGTAAAATCCACAAGATATCGGAATCCATTTTTACGGACCACCCAAGAATCATTAGAGATATCCGTAACAAGATCAAAACTATTATGCGGAAATTTATTACCCGTTCTGTTTTCTATCCTGAAAACTCCTAGACGAGAAGGTTTTTCCTCTCCTAGTAAATACATCTGCTCAGATGTGGAATAGGAAGGAACAAACGAATAAACATCTCCCTCAGTATATGTAGAGTGGTCTAGATCTCTAGAACTTTCCATATAACCCAATTCTATTTCAGATCTGATCCTGACCACCATATGTTCTAGAACTACATCATCGTCAGGAAGTTCTATCCCGTCTAAATCGAATTCTAGGTTTATCATATTACCATCTATCTCATCAGAGGGTATATGCTCAGAGATTAGAGTTTTTTGAGTAGAGCTTTCTTTATTATCTAAAATATGGTGAAGATTTGTCACTCCTCTTTTAGCTCGGGGTTCAAAAGTCGATAGGTTTTTTCTTTTGAGTACCTCTACCATAATATCTTGATCTTCCGAAAATCCCTCTTTTTCTATCTCAAGAGTCAATTCTGTCTTGTTTTCGGAACCGTTGAATACGTTTCTATTTAAAGATACATCATTAATACTGGGTGTGGAAACAGATCGAGGACTGTACTTTTTTTCCAATAATGGTACAGGCGTAATCACTTCTGTAAAACTCGAATGAACAGATTTCTCGAATTTTCCAGTGAAGTCTGATGGTGAATACATCTCCGAAACGAGTTTAGTATCACCTTCAGAGGAGAGCTGGATCTCAATTTCGGAAGTGAAGTACTCGACAAATAGAGCTGTACTGTAGTGATCACTGTAACTACTTGAAAGCGGATTGATCCATTCTTGACTTCTAGATATCTCGCCTTCGTAAGCTCTTGTATTGGTAGTAGAAATTTCTTGAAGTTGGATAACTTCTTCGCTCTTATAATCCATTTCCACTTCAAGCTGAAGGGACCTAGAGAAACCAGGATTATCTAAAGACCTGCTTTCATGAAGAGTCAAATTTCCTCTAGGAGCAGAAATCACAGGCACTCTAGAAAAACCGTCTTCTACCTCATAAGTATATCCCGAATCTCTTGTATTTGATGAGACAAATATGCTATATTCACTCATGCTCTTGATCAAAGAATCTAAGAAATCAGTAGCGGTCATGTAAAAACTAGCATCTGCATAGTCGGAATATGGTTTTTTTCGAACGTTCTCATCTATCAGTCGGTAAGAAAGGAGATCCAATTCTGTTCTGATGTTTTCTAAAGATGATATGGATTTTTTAAGCGCCTCCTCACTCCACCATCCATCGATTTCATGTAGGTATGAAGAATTCACTATTTTTTCGCTAAAATCAAACGAAACGGAAGCTAAATCGTTCTTTCCTAGATTCTCAGATAATGGGTCTCCTTCGCCTCTCAAGATACTCATAAATCTGCTTTTTTGTTCTGTTTCTCTAGCACCTTTCAAATCGAAGAGATTTTGATTTATCAATCTGAAAAGATCCCTAGAATTGGGGTGATCTAGTGGTGAGGGGGATTCAAATTCACGGATCATCTCTTGTGTGAATGAACCTATAGCCCTATAACCTATCGACTGGTCGGGTTTCTCACCTGGATCTATATGATCAGCAATTTGATAACCTTCAAGGGACCAGTTGTAGGAACCCGTAAGTTCCTCCGCCGATGCGGTCAAAAATTTATCGGTTAGATTCAGATAATCCTTTTTCACCCCATTTCCTTCTCCTTCTTCATAAAGATGCTCATAAGTCTCGTATTTCCATTTTACCTCCGGATATTCTTCAAGCATCTCCAAAATAGTTTCCGTGTATTCTTTAGCCTCTCGATCAAGAGCTAACATTTTTGTTTCCACATCATCGATCCTTTCTTTCAATTCATCATGATTATCCTCCAAGCATTGGCTGATGTAAGGAGCATCTCTTCCCTCAAACAATCGATCTTCTTTCAGCCCAAGAAGAGGTTCAAAAGTTTTATTCAAACTCTCCCAAATCTCGTTTTGATCTTTATCGCCTTCATACCATTCAGTTTCGTTAAAACTCTCTATACTGATAGTTATCTCTTCGTAACGATCTTTAGCAGTGCTCTCAAAACTTTGAGCTCTGCTCCGCAGTTCTCCCTTGACCTTATCATGAACTCCCAATAGGATGCCCTCGTTGTCTATCTCATCTGCAGCTACTTCACCACCTTTCTCTTCCCCATCAAAACCCCAGTTGTTTAGAAAATACATATAAAAAAAAGGTGAGGCAGTATTATCGTAAGACCCTTCATCGAAACCGAAGGACATTGAAAGGTTTTCCGCCTGATGAAGTATTGATCTAGTGATTTGATCCGTTCCCTCTTCTCCAACGATGCTTAAATCTTCCATCCAGTATACCGGTTCCATCTCTTTTATTTCTTCTTTAACGAACCTCTCAACTTCCCTAGAATTGACCTTAAAACTATTCAAAACTTCGTTCATCGAGTTTGAATATAAACTGAACAAGACCCGCAGATAACTTTGCCTTGAGTTCAGTTCACTCACTGAGTTTATATTTCCAGCAAACTCCTCATATCTCCAGTGTTCTTGATCCTCGAGCTCTCCTTTTACCAGATCGTTCATCATCCAGAACGAAGTTTCTGTCCATTCTTCGTTATCTTCGATGATACTCAAAATACCGTCTTCGGTTATACGATTCAAAAACATATCTGGCAAAAACATTTCATTTGGAAGAACACCTTTTTCCTGAAATAGGTTTATCACAAGCCCATGTAGGTTGACTTTATTGTTTCGACCTTCACCGATAAGTTCAAGAACTTTTTTATCTTCGACCTCAAAATAATCCGAGATAGTAGACAACAGGCTCTCATCATAAGACCGGAAAGCTCTTATCTGTTCCAATAGCAGAGCTAATTTTGATATATGGATGAACTCCTCTTCAGATATCAATGATTCCCTCGATATTTTTCCTTCGTCTCTTGTATAAGACTCGACAAAACCGGTCGAATTCTCTTTCCATAGATCTTCTCTTCTTTGCCCGCCTTCAAAATCTCCAGACCCGTACTCTTCTAGCCACTGAGTTTGAAAGCTTTCAAAAAAAGATTCTTTGAACCCAATATCTTTCTCAAATCCAAGATCATATACTTTGAGATTGAGATACCCAGATAACATACAGTCTACCATTTTCCTTACCTGAACGGGATCAAAATTTTGCATCCTTTCTGCTAATATGAAAAAATCGGTCTCAACTTCCCTCTCTATCTCAATCTTCCTGCTCGAAAAACTTCCAGTCCTTGAGTTTTCAATATTTGCGTGGACCGTTCTTTTGATCTTAAAAAACCCTGGGATTTCAGACCAGCTTTCTTCATCAACACCTTCTTCTTTTAGATAAAGAGATGTGAATTCTACGTTTGGTTGATTTTCTTTGATCGGTCTGAGATGTAAGTGAAGATTCAGATTACCACTCTGGATCCTATCGGAGTAGCTTTCTTCAAAATGATCTTCAAAAATCTCCGTGGTTCTTTTTCCAACTCGGTTCTTCAATCCCCAAAGAGTATAACCACTCTCAATATCTTCTTTTACTGACTCGATAGCTAGATATCCAGATTCCTGGGCAACGTTTTCTAACTCTCTTTCGATCTTTTCTATCTTTCTTTCAAGTTCTTCAAGTTCCGCAAGATCGACGATATCTCTTTGGCTCTCAGATCTTATCCCAGCAAAATATGCTCCTGCAAATATCGAGACGAGTAAAATAACGACACCCAGCATCGCGAAGACCATCATCCCTTTTTCGTCTTTTTTTAGTTCCTCCGGCGGCTTCAAACTGGCTCCACCTCGGAAATAAATATGTGGGATCGAGTCACTTCTCCGTTAAAAAGTTCGACCTTCCGTAGTTCTATCTCATTTTCTCCCGAGCTAATCTCTAAGCTCGGATTTTGAGAATCTCTCCAGCTTTTTTCTTCTTGATTCAACTCTCCAGTATCGTTCATCTCTCCAGGACCCCACAGGTGAACATTTGCCTGTAACCTCTCAATTGCTGTTTCACCATCTTTTTCTATCCTCACAAAATCTGTTCGGATCTCGATAGTGTATGGGTCTCCACGGATTTGAGGTGATAAATAGATCCCTCTAGAATCTTCCTCAAAAGTGATCCTCTGCCTCATCTCTTCAACATCTACTCTCTTCATCTTGTGGATAACTCCTGATATCTTTCCACAGAGATTCTCCAACTCCTCCCTCTCCATCGATTCCAACTGGTAATGGAATACTGCGGTCACCGAAGATATCAAGATTATTCCGGCTAATATCAACACGACTTTCGATTGTAACCACTGTATCATTTATGTTCACGTTTTTTTATTAAATTGAAAAGGCCTAAAATATTTGGTTATATAGTATTTGGGGGTTCAAAAGATGTTAGATGAAATAAAATTTTTCAATGATAATTTCGACTTATCCAATCAATTCTCTCCTTTCACGCCTCTCCATTTCCTTTTTGAGAATAACATGTAGGCCCCGAAAAAGAAAAGTAGAACGCCCCAACCAAAAAAGGCGATATTCAAGTCTATCAAGCTTCTAATCCACATCGAATGCTCATCAATCGGATTTAAAGTGGCAGACAATAAATAGACTTGTAAGGAAAAAATAATCAGTAAATTGCTCAAGATCAGGAATAAGATGCCGAACTTCTCATTTTTATTCATAGATTAACCGGGATAGTTTAGCCCCAATAGATTATATATTTTTTAGGGTACGCCCCTATCTTTCACTCTACTACTTTTTGCTTTCACTTTTCTTTTCGTACTGTGCTATGGTGATACCGATCAGGATTACGGCTCCAAAGATAAAGGTCTGGATAGTTATGGTCTCGTCCGCAAAAAGATAGGAAAAAATGATCCCAAAGAACGGGATAAGATAGACGAACAGTATCTGTTTGGAGAGTTCCTTTGTCCTTAAAACGTAATACCAGAGGATAAGTACTATACCGTTAGCAAAAAGACCAAGATAAATCGCCAAAATCCATGAACTGCTGGGGATCTCAATAGTATGGGAGATATCCTCTAAAAGAAATGTTGTCGGAAGAAAGAGCAATACTGAAATGAAAAGAGAAACGGATAGTATGCTAAGAGGATTGTAGTTATCAAGGGCCTTTTTGACGAGTAATCCAGAAACAGCGTAAAATACTGCGCTTCCTAAAAGCATGAGATTTCCTATCAGAGTCACTCCCCGTAAGACCACACCGCCTCTAGTAACCAGCATAACGGTCCCAGACAGAGCTATAACGGTACCAGCTGCTTTCTTTATCCCAATATATTCGCCAAGAAATAGAAGCGACAAAAAAATCGTGAATATCGGAGCTGTAGCCTGAAGAAGAGAGCTCATAGAAGCCGCAGTTTCTGGATCCATCAAAGTCATGCCAACGTTCTGAGATACCAGCGGAAGATAAAACTGAGTTAGAGCTATGCCTACGAGGATCAAAAAATCATTTTTTGCCGGTCGTAAAGTGTTCTTCCAACCGAATTCCCACAAAGTGAATAGAGCTATCGGCATAAATCCAAATATTGCTCTAAAAAGGCCTAATGTAATAGGTTCTATATCACCCAATGCTATCTTTATAGCAGGAAATGTAGAACCCCACATTACCACAGCTATCAGTAAAACAGAGAAATTTTTTGCTTCTATCTTTGACTTTTGGGCCATCACCTAATTATTTTGAAAAGCGTATAACTAATTTTTCTTTCCCGCCTAAATCCTAAATAATTGTATGTAATGTAAGTTACAAAGCGGTCTAGATAAGATGATACTTTCCGATTCTCAGATCAAAGATCTGATGGATAAAGGTGAACTCACTATCAAAGGGTTCAGCGAAGATGACCTCACACCGAATGGATACGATCTCACTATAGAAGAAGTTGTAGTAGAGGAGCGGAAGCCTCAAAATAAAGGAGATGCTGTAGTGCCCAAAGGTGCATGGTTTGCAGTCTCTACAGAAGAGTATGTTCAGTTTCCCTCCAACATCGCAGGTGAACTTTGGATAAGAACCACCTGGGCGAGACAGGGAGTTATATCTTCTTTCGGCATGATCGATGCAGGGTTTGAAGGGAACCTGACTCTAAGCGCTTTCAACTCTTACCAGGAACTCGAGATACCGATAGGTGAAACCTTTGCACAGCTTGTGTTTCATCTCCTGAGCGAGGAGAGCGAAAAAAAATACTCAGACAGATCAGGCAATTACCAGGGGCAAAAAGGCGTAACTCTAGATTGAAGTGATAATATGACTGTATATATAGATGGAGAAAATCTATCGATAGAAGACGTTCACCAGGTTTCACGCCACCATGAAAAAGTAGAACTCGCGGCGGTATGCGAGGAGAAAGTCAAAATATCTAGAAAGGTGGTAGAGGAAAAACTTGAGGGAGATGAAGACGTTTACGGAATAAATACTGGTTTTGGAGACCTAGCTAATGTTAAGATAGAGAAAGGAAAAACTGAAGAACTTCAGAAGAATCTGATAAGAAGCCACGCAAGCGGTGTAGGGGAACCGTTCGATGAGGAGGTAGTTAGAGCGACTATGCTGTTGAGAGCTAATACTCTGGTCAAGGGATACAGTGGTATAAGGTTGAAAGTTATTGAGCTTTTAGTAGAAATGTTGAACGAAAAGGTACACCCAGTTATACCCTGCCAAGGGAGTGTTGGAGCCTCAGGGGACCTAGCTCCTCTTGCTCATATGAGCTTAGTATTGATGGGTGAAGGAGAAGCCTTCTATCAGGGCGAAAGATTGTCCGGAGAAGAAGCTTTAGATAGAGCTGGTTTGAAACCCATTCAATTGAAGGCGAAAGAAGGACTCGCTCTCGTGAATGGAACACAGATCATGACGGCTATCGGAGCGTTAGCTCTTTACGGCGGTAAAAGATTATTGAAAGCAGCCCAGATAGCAGGCGCCATGAGTCTAGAAGCTTTGAAAGGTACAGATGCGGTCTTCGACAGCCGGATACATCAGATAAGACCTCATCCTGGTCAAATCAAATGTGCAAAGAATCTTCGAAAGATAACTTCCGAAAGTGAAATAATAGAATCTCATAAGGACTGTGAGAAAGTCCAAGACCCTTACACCCTGAGATGCATGCCTCAGGTCTATGGAGCTACGAAAGATGCCTTAGCATACGTAGGAGAGGTTTTAGAGATTGAGATGAACTCCGCTAACGATAACCCACTTGTTTTTCCAGACGGAGATGTTATATCAGGAGGGAACTTTCACGGCCAGCCTGTAGCTTTAGCGCTTGACTTCTTCGCTTCAGCCATCGCAGAGATAGGAGACATTTCTGAGAGAACTACGGATAAATTGATGTATGAAGAGGAAAGCGGACTTCCCAGATTTTTGACTCAAGAAGAAGGACTGAATTCGGGCTTCATGATAGCTCAGTACACCGCTGCTTCGCTGGTATCGGAAAATAAAGTGTTGTGTCATCCTGCCAGCGTGGATTCTATTCCCACTTCAGCTGGTCAAGAAGATCACGTCAGTATGGGTAGCATATCTGCAAGACAGGCAAAAGATGTTCTAGAGAATGTAGAAAACGTAGTCGCTATCGAATTGATGTCCGCAGCTCAAGGTCTGGAATATCATGATAGAAGTCCAGGAAAAGGGGTTAAAGCCGCTTATGATAACGTGAGGGAATACGTAGAACCTTTGGAGAAAGATCGTTCTCTCACCCGGGATATAAAGAAAGTTAAAGAACTAATAAGAAGTGGAGAGATCATAGAGAGGGTAGAAAAAGTCGTTGGAGGATTGGATTAGGGAAGAATAGAAACTCTTCATAGGAGTTGATTATGGACGATGATTGCATAATAAGGACGGAAAATTTGGTTAAAAAATTCGGAGAGGATGTTACCGCAGTCGACAATGTTTCTTTCGAGATAGAAAGAGGAGAAGTCGTTGGTTATTTAGGACCCAATGGAGCTGGTAAGACAACGACCATAAAGATATTGACTAACCTGATCGAGCCTACGTCGGGCAGAGCATGTATAAATGGGATAGATGTAAATAGATATCCAAAGGAAGCACTCAAAGATGTAGGATCTCTCATTGGGGTTCCTGGAGTGTACGGCTATTTGACTCCGGATGAAGTGCTGACCTATTTCGGAAAAGTTTATCGAATGTCAAAAGAAAAAATAGAAAGACGTATAGAAGAAGTGTTGGAACTAGTCAATCTATCTGACTGGAGACACTCGAAGATAGAGTCTTTCAGCACGGGCATGGAAAGAAGGTTGGCGATTGGAAAATCTATTTTTCATGAACCTTCGATACTGATCTTAGATGAGCCAGTTCTTGGTTTAGATCCTGAAGGTATCAGGGAGATTCGAGAATTGATCAAGAGCTTTCAGAAGAAGGATGTAACCGTATTTCTCAGTTCACATCTTCTTGACGAAGTGAGTAAAGTCTGTGATTCTGTCATCTTCCTTTATGATGGAAAGATGATCGAGAGAGATTCAGTGGAAAGGATAGATCAGATAATGAAACAGTACCGGCTTATCGAAGTCGAATTTTTGGATACTCTATCTGAATCCGATCTACAGAAAGTTCGAAAGATACCCGTTATAGATGAAGTGACTAAGATAAACCAGAATAAGATCAGGATTCTAAAGAATGAAGGCGACCCGGCTTCTACAGCAGATATACTAAGAAAAGTCATCGATGAAGATCTTGATGTGATCTCCTACAGCCCGATGAAATCCGATCTTGAGGACTTTTACGTCTCACTGCTAGGGAAAAGAGGAGGGGCAAGATGAAACCTATTAGAGAAGATATTTTAGAGGACATGAAGAACACTTGTCTTACAGTTTCCTTTGAGTTAAAAAAACACTTCAGGATGAAGAGGATGGTCATCTCATTTGCCTTGGCGATCGGGCTTCCATTGATTTTTTATATTGTTCCGAGGATATGGGCGAGCTTTCCAGATACTGCGGAGGAATTTGCGAGATTAAATCTTAGTTTTGTAAATCTATTGATAATAATTTCCGGATCTTTGTTTGCAGGTGATGCTGTAGTAGGAGAATACGAAGAGAAGACCGGCCTTTTATTATTCTCGACTCCACAGAGACACACAACAATTTTTATAGGGAAGTATATCGGTGCTCTCGTCCCCACCTTGGCGGTTGTTTCCATATATTATTTGACCACCTCTTTGGAGATCATAGGGATATACGGAACTGGAGAAATAACGTCAGAATTCTTCAAATCGTTTTTAATCGCTCTTATATATACTAGTAGCGCGGTCAGTTTGATCTTCTTTTTCAGCAGTGTATTGAAAAGAAAGATAACCTCCACGCTTTTGGGTTTCTTTTCGCTAATGATGATACTCCCTATTGTGAGTAGCGTCCTGCAATTTATAGTAGATGTTGAACCCTGGTACATTTTAACTTACACTGAAGGTCTGATAACAGACGTTTTCGTTGGTGCCCCTCCAATAGGAGGGGGACCCGGAGGACAACCAGGACTGTTTTCACCCGATTTCTATGTAGGGATAAGCGTTATGATAATTTATACTTTAGTGCTGTTCTTCCTAGGTGTATTCATAGCTACGAGAAGGAGGATGGAATGATGGAGATGAGAAGAACAATTCGTTGTTTAGCCATATTTGTGATTTTAATCATCCTATTTTCACCGATAACGGAGAATTCTTCTGGTCTGGGTTTAGAGAGGACAGACCAACAACCTTCACGTGATGAATTCGATGTAACAATCACTAACCTGACTCTCTCGAATATCGAACCTAAGGAGGGAGATAATATTACAATTTCTGTTACCGTAAGAAATAACGAATCTTTTCCGATTCCTAATGAAAATATTCCTATCCAAAATCTCACTATAAGGTTAATACGATTTGAGCAGAATATTACAGAGAGGAAGATATCAATGGAAGCAAAAACCAATTCTACATTCGAGTTTGAATGGGAAGCAGAGGGAGGAAGGCAGACTATAACCGCCTTTTTGAGTGCAGAACTTGCCGATTCGAAGGAACGAGTTCCATTAGATGAGATGTCAAGGGAAATATGGGTCGAGCCAGAACCAATTGGAGATATCTACTCTCCTATAATTGCATTATTTCTCGTCTTCGCTGTAATCTTTGGATCCGCTGTTATCCCTTCTATATGGTCTTATTTAACAGATAGAAACTCGTCTCGAGAAAAGAAATGATACTGAGCCAAGTATTTTCATCGAGGAGAGAAACTTTTCACCTAGAAAGCTGGATTGACAAAAACATATATTTATGCGTTTGTCCTTCGGTTGTTTAAGATGTCGGGAAATTCTGAAGAAAACAGAGCTGAAAATACCTCTAGAGAACTCAGCCACCTGGAAAAGAAGACTTTACTAGCTTTGGAGGAACTCAATGGAGAAGCCTCTCCAGAAGAGATCTCTGAAGTGGGCGATTTCGATGAGAAAGTTAAGGTTATGAACGCGGTTTCTTGGCTGAAATCCAAAGATATGGTCGAAGTCTATGAAGACATAACTCACTATTATTCCCTAGCCAAGAAGAGCCTTGCAAAAAGAGATCTCCCCGAAAGAAAGGCCTTGAAGTTTTTGGACAAGAAAGGTGGAAAATGCAGTGTTTTAGAACTTCAAGAGGAGAGCGGTCTGAATAAAAACAAGGTCGGTATCGCTTTGGGATGGCTAAAAGACAAAAATTGGGCAGAAATAGTGAAAGAAGAAGGGGATTCTTATCTCAAAATAACCAAGAAGGGAAGAAAAGCACTAAAAGAAAAAGGAAAAGACGAGAAGCTGATAAGACGATTGGGTAAAGAAGAAAGGTTATCTGAAGAGGAAGTGGACAAATATACAGTAAACAATCTGATGTCAAGGAAAGAGATATTGGAAAAAGAGAGAGAAGTCTCGAGAACAGTGAGAGTCACCGAAAAGGGACGTAAAGAACTGGAAAAAGGAATCGAATTAAAAACCCAGATCAATCAGCTGACTCCCGAAATTTTGAGAACAGGTGCATGGAAAAAGGCCAGGATTAGACCTTACGATGTGAAAGCTTACGCGCCTAAAGAATATGGCGGAAAAAGACATCCGATAAAAAGAGAGATGGAAAAAGTCAGAGACGTCTTCACCCAGATGGGTTTCACGGAGATAAAATACGATATAATTCAGCCGACCTTTTGGAACATGGACGCTTTGTTCATACCTCAGGATCATCCAGCTAGAGATATGCAGGACACTTTCTATATGAAGAACCCGAAGAAGTTAGATATCAGTGGAGATGAAAAGACAGTAGAAGCGGTAAAAGAGGTACACCAAAACGGCAGAGATACACGCTCTAGAGGTTGGCAGTACGAGTGGAGTGAAGAAGAAGCAAAAAAAGCTGTCCTCAGAACACATACCACCGTGGCGAGTATCAAACACCTATCTGAAAATACTGACCCTCCAGTAAAAGCATTTTCTGTTGACTGGAATTTCAGAAGTGAAAAGGCCGATGCCACACATACACCTGAATTCGTACAAATCGAAGGAATAGTGATGGAGGAAAACGCGAGCCTGAATATGCTGATAGGCATGATGAAAGAATTTTATGAGAAGATGGGATTTAAAGATATCAAGGTCAGACCAGGATATTTTCCTTTTACCGAACCCAGTATTGAAGTTTTCGCAAAATGGAAAGGTGACTATCTAGAGATGGGTGCAGGTGGCATATTCAGAAGAGAAGTCTTAGAGCCGCATGGCATCGAAGAACCAGTCATAGCGTGGGGACTCGGTCTGGAAAGGCTTTTGATGCTAAGGCTTGGATGGGACGATATAAGAAAATGTTATGGTAACGACCTGCAGACCTTGAGAGAGTATCCGTTGTTATGAACAGATAAACACAAGGTTGAAATATTTTCATTCACCTCATGATATTATATGACGCTTAAGCTATACAATACTTTGACGAATCAGAAAGAAGAATTCCAACCGATAGAGGAAGGAGAAGTTAAAATCTACTCTTGCGGCCAGACCATCTATGATGACATGCATGTAGGGAACGCGAAGACCTACGCCGCGTGGGATATTTTGAATCGTTACCTTGAATGGAAAGGTTACGATGTTTTTCACGTTATGAATATCACCGATGTGGGTCATCTGACAGATGATGCGGATGAGGGCGAAGATAAAGTAGAGAAGGCCGCAAAAGAGAGAAAGTTAGAACCTATGGAATTGGTCACGGAACAGGTAAGAAAGTGGTACAGCGAGATGGACGAATTGAACATGAAAAGGCATAACGTTAATCCTAGAGCTACGGGCCATATGATCGAGATGATAGAAGCAGTCAAAGACATAATAGAGAACGGTTACGCTTACGAGAAGAACGGTACCGTTTATTTTGATGTGAAAAAGTTCCATGAAGACCATGATTACCCTAAATTAGGCGGTAGAACTCTAGAGTCTCTTGAGACTGGGGCAGGAGGAAGGATCTCAGAAGAGGAATTGAAAGAGAAACGTTCACCTCATGATTTTGCACTTTGGATCAAAGCAGATCCAGAACATATCATGAAGTGGCCATCTCCGTGGAGTTTGGGATACCCGGGATGGCATCTTGAATGCAGTGTGATGGGAGCTAAATACCTCGGGAAGAAATTCGATATCCACTCTGGAGGAGTCGATCATATCTTCCCTCATCATCCTAACGAAAGAGCACAGAACATGGCGATGGAAGATATGGATGAAGAACCAGTCAATTATTGGCTGCACAGCGAATATATCACGGTTGAAGGAGAAAAGATGTCCAAGAGCAAAGGGAATTTTTACACCGTATCAGATCTTTTGGATGAATATGATGGAGAGGTAATCAGGACTTTCTACGCCAGCATCCATTACCGATCTCAGAGTGATTTCAGCTTCGAATCGTTAGAAGAGAGTGAAAAAAAATTAGAAAGATTTTATAGGACCATTAAAAAGGCTAAATCATCTGAAGGAGGAGTACGAACGGACCTAAAAGAGGACATAAATTGGATAAGAGAAGAATTTGAAGAGGCTATGGATGACGATCTGAATACTCCTCTCGCCATGAGCAAATTGATCGAATTCAGCAAAAGAATAAACAAAAAGTTGGAAAGCAAGAAAACGATCCTTGAAGAAGCTGTAACAACTTTGAAAGAACTCGGTAGAATTTTAGGATTGATATTAGAGGAAGGAGAAAGCACAAAGACTGATGAAGGAGAACCAGAAGATTACATAGAACTATTGGTCGAGATGAGGGAAAAACTCAGAGAAAGAGGAGAGTACGAAATGGCCGATAAGATCAGAGATGAATTGAAAAACAAAAGGATACGGTTAGAAGACACGGAAGAAGGGCCAAGATGGTATCAAACCTAACTAACTTCTAGAATGTTTTAAGGGAATCTATTATCTTTTTCTCTCTTTTGACTTCAGACTCGATAGGAGAGCCTGGATTTACCCACGCCTTGACGCTTTCCTTTCTGTAGTGCTCATCTTTCTTTCCACCCCATATCCCAAATAGATTTGTACTTAAATCAGGAATTTCTATCACCCCAAACATCAAGGCAAAGTCATGAAGTAGATTCAATAATATATCTGAATTTACTTCTTTTCTTTTTGGGATATTATGGGGAAGTTCTAAAACAAAATAGGCTATCTCAGCGTTCTCCGCATGATTTCTCATGTTTCTATCTGTTGAAATCAGGGCGACATCTATATTCTTGTCCCAGCAAAAATCTTCAAGGGACTCTACTATGAGAATGTCGTTTCTCTCTGAATCGGTTTTTGAACCGCTCCGTCTGATCCTAGCCGCGTTCAACTCGCCTCTCAGGTAGCTCAATTCTTCGGACGCAAACTTAGATTTTCTAGTTTCCAGTTTTCCCCGATTTCTGAACTCATATCTTATATCTCCTATCTCTGTATGGAGACCCATCATCTTTAGATCAGAGTCGCCGTATTTTTCCTTGATGTGATGATCTACTTCGCTCTCAACAATAGAACTCAAAAGATAGTCAAAATCTTTTGCATCGATCGAGAAGTCATCATAATTTAGAGGAAAACATCTTGATATCAACCGATAATACGCCAAGTTGGTATCGATGGATAAAAAGACTGCCTCGCTAGATAGACTAGGGTCCGTTTCACTTTTGTACAGATGCATTATCCAATCTTTAAATTCTTTCCAATTCTCGTATTCAACGAAACCTGAAGAGATGAGAACCTCTTTATATTCTTTAAAACCAGGGATCTCTTTTTTATCCCAATATTCATCTCTTGAGATAGGGATCTCAAAAGCATCTTTGCCACTCAACTCGATCTCGAAACAAGATTCTTTGATTTTGATCTTTAATAGTTTATTTCTAAAATATGGTTCCAAAATTTCGAATTCGTCGATTTCATTTTCCTTCAACTGGTTAAGGAATATCATCAATTCAGATTTGTCAAAAACTTCTTCCATCAATAATCCTCCTCTACATCTGTTTTGAGATCTATAACATTTAATTTATCATGGTCTATAGTAGGGAACATCTTGTCTCTATCTTCTTCCGCAATCTCGGTAAGAAAGATGTGATCAAAAATATCACGATCTAGGCTACTCAATATCTTACCTGTGAGATATTTTGAAGCTCCGCTTATATCTAAAGATAAGTTGGAATTACTATCATTATGTTTTTCTATTACCTTTTTTAGTTCATTTTTCTCTTCTAGGATCAAAGAGTCCACTTCGCAGTTTAGTTCGTAATTTTCAACTATTATCTTAATATTATCTACGATCTGATCCAGCGTTTCTTTTGCATTTTCTTCAAACACCACATAAATAATATCGGGTTCAAATCTTTTTTGATATAGGGTAGCCCACAAACTGTTTAAGGCTTGATGTGGATTTTCTTCTATCGGTAGGAAATAATGTTTCATCTATTTTGCCTCTTTCTGGAAACATAACAAGTCATACATATGGATTACCATTCTTTTCAAAAATATTGCTTTTAAAAAAAAGAACAAACTATAAATATCTGCTCAAAAATGAAAATGTGATAGTTGATTTAAATAAAGCCTAGACTAATCAGTTTACTGGAGTGAAAAAAATGTCTTCGAAAAAGATATTCAGTGTGAGTTTGATAGCCCTTTTGGCGGTCGCTAGTTTTAGCTTCGCTACATTCAATGTAGAAGCTTCTGAAGGAGACTATTATTTGATTTTAACATCTAGTGAAGGTGGGAGTATCCACGTAGAGGGGGATGAGTTAGATGATCCTTTCTATGAAACGTATGACGATGGAACAGAGGTAGATATAGAAGCGGAACCTGATGAAAACTACGTTTTCGAAGAATGGACAGGAGATACTGAAGGGATAGAAGACACTGAGGATAGATTTACTACCATCACCATCGAAGATGAATATAATATTACAGCTGTGTTTGAAGAAGACCATTACGAGCTCTCAATCGATGTAGAAGGTGAAGGAGAGATATTACAACCCGACGGTGAGGGTGACCACGAAATTAGAAGAGAAGAAGAAATAGTGATCGAAGCTAAAGCCCATGAACATTACAAATTCATAAGATGGACGGGAGACAATGAAACGATCAGTAGACCATCTTCAAATATTACAACCATAAAGATGGAAGACGATTATGATATCACTGCAGAATTTGAAAAAGAAATATACGAGCTTTCTCTCGATGTGGATGGTGAAGGACAGATATTAAGGCCGGGAGAAGGTGATTTTGAATACGAATATGACGAAAAGATCGTTTTAGAGGCCGATCCTAACGATTATCACAAATTTGTAGGTTGGACAGGAGATACGGAAAACATAGAAAACCCAACTTCGGAACTCACCACCATAAATATGGAAGACGATTATGAAATTACTGCTGAATTCGAAGAAGATTACTATGAATTATCGATAGATTCAGATGAGAATGGGGAAGTAATAAGACCTGGAGAAGGTGATTTTGTATTTGATAGGGGTGAGGAAGTCGTCATAGAAGCAGAAGCTCACGAAAATTACGATTTTGACCGCTGGACAGGCGATACTGAGGGGATCAAGGAGCCATCGTCTGATTTAACCACCATGATAATGGATGACGATTATGAGATAACTGCAGAATTTGAAAAGGAGAAATACGAGCTCACTGTAGATGTTGACGGTGAAGGAGAGATCATCAGACCTGATGAAGATACCTCCACCCATGAACATGGTGCTGAAGTTATTCTTGAAGTCGAAGCAGAAGATGGTTATAAATTCACAGGATGGAGTGGAGACACAGGATCTATCGACAATCCTGACTCAACTTTAGCTGTTATCGAGATTACAGATGATCATGACATAACGGCTGAATTTGAAAGCGAGGAGTTTGAACTGAAAAATGAATGGATCGTGATAGCAGTACTTTTGGTTATAATCGCATTTTTGATAATCCAAAGATTCACTTCTTCTACGGAAGAAAGTGAAGAGAGTGAGCTAAAAGAAGGGGTATGTGAGAACTGTAGTGAGATCATTCCTGCAGATTCAAGAGAATGTCCGGAATGTGGTACACCCTTGATACCTCAGCACCTTCCTGAGATGAGAAAAGCTTCCGAATCTGAGTGATCTCAGTCCTTACTCTTTCTAGTCCTAAGCACTGGTAAATCTTCTTTCTCTTGCTCTTTAATTGATTCTGGATTTCCCTTATATCTTCTTCTTGCGTATAATATAGGAAATCTTTCTTTTCTCTTTTTTTGATCGATCTCTCTCTTCTCAAGAGTTGGTAATCCTTCTTTTC
>SL_8KL_010_SEDDRAFT_10000844_pt1 | contig 26829 bp, 21 predicted proteins | sample SodLakKL_010_SED_4_FD_11160 | JGI IMG/M metagenome (IMG submission 11160) | reverse complement strand
AACTTGACGTTGACTTTAAGGTTGTCACTTACCATGACGCGGAAGGCGCAGATCATACTATTACGGTTGCGGGAACAGAAGTTTTTGTTGACCTGATTTACGTCGATCCCGGCGATCCCGTCGATCCATAAACCGACAGCGGTTCATTTCATTATCATAGAAAGGAGATGACATTTTGACTATACAGGTAGAAGGCAAGACAAACATAAAAAACCGCTTCACCTTCGAGGTAGAGGACATTAAAACCGGACAGGTGGAGAAATAATCACGGCAGACTACTCTGTTGATTTTATTCCCAAAGACAGCGACCACGTTTTAGATTTACAATGCGGAATCCAATACGGAGAGGGATAATGTGGAGTTAACCTTTGAACACAGCCAAAAAGTATGCGACGGCCACGAGCCTGCCGGGTTCCATTATACCGACCAGGAGCTGTTTGTCATGTTTAATAACGGCTCCGATACCCTGCAGTATGTCCGGGCCGACACTCCTGAGGGCCAATTCGGAAGCCTGGTCTTTGACGATCCGGCAGATGCCATATATTTTAAAGATCAAGATGTGTTATATCAAACAGCTTATAGTTACTCTGGTGATGAGCACTGGATTACATGGCGCATGAATCCAGAGCACCGCATCGCCAAGTATCTTTATGGTCTTATCCTGCTGCTCAGAGGGTGGCGGGTTAGTGATCAAAGCCTGGTTAAGCTTGAATGGGATGCTTACCGGCAAGAAAACTAATTAGGAGGTAACATTAATAATGCCAGAAGAACATATCAATACGGGCGTTGAACAAGGCTCCGACGCCGGGGGCCAGCAAGAAGAGGAATTTAGTTTGGAGGATATTTTGTTCGGCAATAATGATACGGGCGAGAATGACGAGGCCGACGCCGGGTCTCAAGAAGATGCCGAACAAGAAGGCGAAGCAGCGGAACCTCAGGAAGACCAACAACAGCAGGAACCCAGCGAGGTATCCGCAGGGCAAGGTGAAAGTGGCCTTCCCGATGAGAAGAGTGAGAAAGCCTTCGCCAAAAAGTGGTCTGCCGAGAAGGAAAAGTTGAACCAGGAAAGAGAGCAGATCCGCGAAGAAGAGCGCCAGCGGATCATGCAGGAAATGCAGCAGCGCACGCAGACCACGCAAAAGCAGCAACAGCAGGGTGCGCCAAAGCACCGGGAGATGTCTGACGAAGAAATCGAAAAACTGGCCGACGAGTGGGGTGTTCCCACCGAACTGGTCAAGGTAGTGCATAATCAACAAAAGATGCTCAACCAGCAGATCGAAGAAAACCGCAAGCAGGCTAAAATGCAGCGCGAGCGCAAGGAGTTTCAGGACGCGCAGGATTACGCGCAAAAACTGAAGCAGGAAAATTCCTCCTTGCCGGATTTCGACCAGGATAAGCTCCACCAATACCGGATGGAGCACTACCGCAAGTACCGTACCCATCTCCCGTGGTCGGAAGCGTACCGTATGTATGTTGCCGATGCAGTGATGAGCGGGGACATGACCCGGCAGGCTCAACAGGAGACGATCAACCAGATTCAGGAGCGGGAGAAAGCGTCCGGCTCTCTAAAGGGAAGCTCCCAGAAGAAGCCGCCGCGGATTAAAGAAGCCCCGAAGGACAAGTTCGAGCAGATGGTAGAGTCCGTTAAATCGGGCAAGTATAAGCGCTCATAGCAAAGGAGGTAAGTAACATGTCAGAAGAAATGAGAATGCTCAACGTTCACGACGGCCAGATTGTTTACGGTGCCGTTAAGGACGACTTTCAAAACGACGACGAAAACAAAGTGGAGATCGGCTACCGGCCGTCCATGGTTCATTTCACCATTTTTGCCGGTGAAGAACAGGACACTATCCTTGGTACTGCCAAGTGGTATGCCACCGAGGAAGATAACCTCTACATTGCCGAAGAGCAAACCGGCAACGAGTTGCACCATTCTATCGACGATAACGGTATCGTCGAAGCGATGGAAAAAGGTTTCATCGTCAACGGTGGCGATCTTGACAGCGCCTTTGACGATAGTGTAACCGGCTTCCGTTTTGAGGCTTACGGCGTGGAGCACGAAAACGCCAAGTGCCCCATCCAGGACGAGCAGCATCCGGATCCGGTTAAGGGTGACACCAAGGCCGACGAAGCCAAGATCTGGCGCGACCTGGATGACAGCAATATTGACGGCTACGAGCAGAAAGATCCTGAAACAGGCTCCTACCACAGTTAAGCGGTAGGGGAAAACTAAATTGGTAGTGCAAGGGGCCGCCTTTTAAAAGGGCGGTTTTTTAATGCTTAAAAAAAGGAGTGAGTGAAAATGCCTACACCTGCCAATAGCTATAACCAGATTCCCAGCCAAAAGCAGGAATTTTACGATCGAGTGCTTTTGGAAAGGATAACGCCCGAGCTCGTTTTCATGCAGCACGGGCAGCAAAACAGCAGAAGCATCCCGCAAAACGAGGGCGACACCATCAACTTTAGGAAGTTTAATTCCCTTCCTATTACCACGGAGCCCTTGAAAGAAGGGGTAACTCCGGCCGGTAAGAACATCTCGGTGAGCCAGATCGTGGCCAAGGTATACCAGTACGGTGACTATGTTATGGTGAGCGACTGGCTTGACCTGGTTGGCTTCGATCCGGTGATTACCGAGACCACTGAGGTACTCAGTGAGCAGGCCCAGGAGTCCTTGGAGACTTTAGTCAGGGATAAGATCTTTGCGGGTACCAACGTTTATTACGTTGGTGAACACACCGAACGTGGTGACGTCGAATCCGGTGACACTCTTAAAGGTAGCGATGTGCGCCGGGCGCGGCAGATTATGGCCCGCAACCAGATCAGCCATCCGCAGGGAGAAAACGCCTATATCGGTTTCGTCCACCCGGATGCTGCTTACGACATCAAGGGAGACAGCGAGTGGACGGATGCTGCCAAGTACGGCGATCCCGAGCGACTCTTTAACGGTGAGATCGGCCGGTTGCACGGAATTCGCTGGGTCGAGACCACCATGTGCCCGATCTGGGAAGGCGCCGGAAGCGGTGGCACTGATGTTTACGGCTCCCTGATTCTCGGGGCCAACGCCTTTGGCGTAGTGGACATCAACGGTGGCGCTAATCCGACGGTGATCGTCAAGAACAAGGGTTCCGCCGGTACCGGTGACCCCTTGGATCAGCGTTCCACCATCGGCTGGAAGGCCAACATGACCTGCGTGCGGCTGAACGAGCTGGCAATGCTTCGTTTAGAACACGCTGCAGGGCTGTAGTAAAAAGTAAGACCGGGGCAGTCTTAACGGGCTGCCCCTTTTATTAAATTTATAAGGAGGTAATAGCGTGGCGGAAGAAAAGGAAAAAGATCTTTTTGAAGAACAGCCGGAAAATTCACAGGAACCAATTGAGGAAGTAGACGAGGAGCTGCAGGAACGCGACGATATCAAGGAAGGGTTGATGGCCGAAAGCGATCCGCGTTCGCAGATGTCTGACCCGAGCCAGGTGCAAAATAAACCGGCGAAAGACCTTGGAAAAGAAAGCTTAAAGACCAGGGTTACCAATATGGGTCGTAAAGCCGGCGAAGAGCTTAACCAGAAGAAAAAGGTTAAGGTGATGGTGCCGATAGACGAGCTGTCTCCGGAAGACGAACACGTCGTAGTCGGTACCCAGGGCTGGAACATGCAGATTAAACGCGGCGAGCCGGCTATGGTGCCCGAGCCTATCATCAGACGCCTCGTCGAAAGCGGTTATAATCCCACGCTTGTCCCGTAGGGGGCTGATTAAATGCTTAATTTTGGACAAATCAGAGAACGTTACGAGGAAATTGTCGGGGAAACGACATCTGCTGCCTACCTGGCCAGTGTTATAGACGAGGCCCAGGCGGAAATCGCGAAACGTTTCGGGAAGCGCGAGAAGAAAAATTATTACCCGACTAAAAAAGATTCGGTGCATGATCTGCCCGAGAATTGTCTTATGGTCAACGAGGTGCGTGATTCGCAAGATCAGTTGTGCCTTGACTATCGCGTCGACCGGGGCATGCAGATATCGTTTCCCGGCAAAGGTCACTACAAGCTATATTACACGCCGGTGCCCGAGCCGATTGATTACATGGATAATGGCTCGAAGCCCGACGTGCATTCTATATTCCACAACGACATTGTCCTTTATTGCGTGGCCCGTTACTGGCAGGACAATGCCGAGGGAATTCAAGGAGAAGAACAAAAAGCCCAGATGATGATGGATCAGTTTAATGCTCGCGTCGATCACAGTGCTAAAATCCTGCGTCGCAATTTCCATGAAGATCAGGTGATCGAGTTCGAGGTCTGGGGTTAAAGGAGGTTTAAGCATGTACAATACATTTTACCCGCCGAAAGCAAGAAGTCCGATAACCGAGCTGGCCCAGCAGATTGAGCCTGATGACACTATGTTCGACGTTATCAACGGCGGCGCCCTGCCGGATGCACCGAATAAGTGCACTATCGGAGCCGGCGAGGATTCCGAGACTGTGCTTTACAAACAAAAAGACGGTAATACCTTGAGTGATGTTACCCGCGGTTTTGAACCGAGTGGTTCGCAGAAAACCTGGCCGGAAGGCACCAAGGTGGCCCGGGTGCTTACTGCGCAGGATATTGCCGTTTTGCAGGAAACTCTGGACGAACACCTTACTGACTACGAGGAGCCGCATGAGTACGAGGACGTTTCCGACGATCCTGATTACGAAGGTGTCAAGTACCGCCTGGTAGTCGAGAAAGGTGAGGCGTTCCTGGAGGTGACTGAATCATAATGAGTAGACCAGAAGTAGGAGATCGTTTTCCATTAACGGCCGATGTCGAGGCGGAAGCTTCGAATGTAATCCATGCCATACTTGAGGGTACCCCTCATGTTAGCGGTGCATCAGACTGGGAGAAGCTGGTCAAGGCCGGCCCATTACCTGCTGATGGTACCTATCGGGTGCGTATGGTCAGCGCTAAACACTTTGACTTTACAGGGACAGTCTATATGCAGGTGCGACGCAATGGTGATGAAATCGGCGAAGTTTTGGAAAACGACCAAGACCAGGACGTTAAGGAGTCCAAGACCCAGAAACTTACCTTCGAAGAAGGGGATAATATTGAGCTCTGGGGCTATAGCACTGATGGCTGGACGTTCCGGATCGAAGAATTTTGGGTTGGTTCTTCGCTCGGGATAGAGATTGAAGATTTAACCTAATATAGGCTGGAGTGAATGCAATGTCTGAGGATAAAAGTGTCAGTATATTTATCCGTGAAACTGTAAATGATGCAGGGTTGCACTACGTACCCGGGCCTGTTTTAGAGGCACGGCAGAAATCAGATTTAAAGCTTGACCTTGTTTTAAAGGACATTGCTGAAAAGAAACCACTGGTGTTAGGCGGTAAGTCGGTGGCTTTTGTGCTAAGAAAGCGTAAATATCCTGATTCTATGGGCGATATAGTCTATTTTGCTACTGATAGCGTTATGGGCAGGGCTTATTTAGAGTTCAATATCCCGGCCGGTTTTTTAGACTTGTCCGTAGGTGAATACTGGTACGATCTCGTGGTCGGCGAGGAAGGCGATTTGCTTACTGATCCCTTGACCAGACCGCCTCTGGGTAAATTTAAAGTTACTAAATAAGAAAGGGTGAATGATCATGGCATTTGAAGATAAGGCTAAAAAAACCATGTTAGAAGCATTTGGAGAAAAAGCGACTGAGTTTGCACTTTACGATGATGGCGGGGACGAGTTGGACGACGAGGATTATGAGCGTCAAACAGTTTCCTGGAGTTATGACGATAGCGAAGTTAAGTTAAAAGCAGATAAGGTTGAAGGTGAGGATTACGTGGCCCAGTTTGAGGTCGAAGAAGGTACGGTGCAGTATGTGGCTCTTTATGATGACGAAAATGATCGTCACGTTATGAAAGACCTCGAGCATAACGCAGAAACCTACCAGGCACCCGGCACCTTTGACATCCTGGCTGCCGAAGTAGAGTTGGTCTAAGGAGGAGGGATGGTTTTTGAAGATGCGGTTTAAGCCCGAATTAAAGGTGAAAGTGCGTAAGGGTGAACCTAAAAAGCACAAGCAAAACGGGCAAAACAAAGAAAAGAAGTAATCGCCAGGGTTGGGAGTGAGTCGGAGTGCCCAGGTACGTTGTCAAACATAATTATCCTTGCGATACATTCGAAAAGAAAATAAAAGCTGAAGAAGATGTGAAAAAGTGTGGCGCCGAACATGTCAGCTGGGTTATGTGGGACAAGCACGAGTTGATCGAGGCTGAGCCTGAAGCAGTTGAGCAGATAAAAAAGTGGCCGGAAGTAGAAAAGGTAACTGCGGTAAGGTACGATAAGGCTGACCAGCAAGAGATTGGCTGGCAGATCGAGTTTACCGGGGCCAGAGAAAACGCTCACAAGCACGGTTTTACCGGTGGAACTGGGCGTCACCGGGCCTATGATAAAGACGGCACAGAAGGTGTCACCGTGGCAGTTCTTGATACCGGTTATAATTTCGATCATGAAGATATGCCTCAGCCTTATAAGTGCGTAAGAACACTTGACGGAGAAGTGAAAAGCACCAGTGAAGAATCGGTGGAGCACTTGTGTCATCAACACGGAACCCTGGTAGCTGCGGTTGTTTGTATGCAGGACAATGATGTAGGATATCTTGGTTATGCCCCGGATTGCAACCTGATAGTAGGGAAAGTAAGCTTAGCAACAGAATTGGTAATTAAGGAACCAGCAAAATTCACTGAAGCTGTTGAACCGGGGCAAATGAGGGTTGACGCAGAGAGGGTTGACCCGGATGTGCTTTTACTGCCTTCGGCGTATTATTTCATATTGGATTCTTTGCATGAAAAACACGAGTGGATTAGACTTGGCCATTTTGATTTGAATGCAGGTTGGTTAGAATTTTATGAACGTGGTGCCCGAGGAACTGAAGAACAACACTTTCATGTAAACAGTAAACTTTGTGATTATGGATTAGATGAAGATCCTGGTTATTCATCCTCAATCGACAGGGCTTTGGCTATTGTTTGGTGTGTGGATAATGGTGCAGATATCATTAATTTAAGCTGGGCTACTCCGTACGGGTGTGCAGCCTGGGAAGATGCAATAGAGTACGCTCGCGAGAATGGTGTTTTTGTGATTGAAAGTGCTGGTAACGATGGTGATGAAACTGTAAAAGGCAGAGAAAGCGCTATATTTGTCAGTTCTGTTGCCAAAGGAGTTTTCCATAAGAGTATTTCTGCCGATTACAAGTTTCCCGAGCATTTAGATGAGTACGGCGTTGCTTCGACATATTATAGTTCTTACGGGTCTGGGGTCGATTTTTGCTCTACCAGCAATTTGAGTTTGGCCAGCTGGCGACAAGATTTTGAGGCAGATAAAACCTTGTTGCCGGTTACTGACTTTTACGAGCATAATGTAACCGGCACCTCATTTTCTGCGCCTTCACTGGCCGGTAAGCTTGCACTTTTAATTGAAGCTTATCCACGGAAGTCAGGTGAGTCGGGAATAGACTACTGGAATAGGATGTATGACAAGCTGGTTGAAAACTGTATGCAGATAGGCACCGAAGAACATAAAAAGTATTACGGTCATGGTATGCCGCTTGTTCCCGATCTTTCCGATATAGAGCCACCTGAGCCTCCCGAAGGTGAAATTCCAGTTGTGGAAACTTTAACTCCGCACGAAATTGATCATGAGTCTGCTCTTCTGAGGGGTAGACTTAAAGAAGGGGAAAATGCCCGCTGCTATTTCAAGTGGGGCGATACTGTTTTGATGGAAGAAGAGGTTGATGCCGGAGAACAGGGCGAAGGCGAGTTTTCTGTCCGGATAGACAACCTGGATCATAATATGCTTTATGTTTTTAAGGCATGTGCGGAAAATGTTAAGGGTGAAGATGAAGGTTATGCGGAATCATTTACCACTGCGGTTGATGAAAATGTGGTTACTGTAGATACCCTGCCGGCAGAAAATATTGGTAGCAGTTCGGCTTCCCTGCGGGCATCTCTGCACAATGTGGGCAAAGAAGACGTGTATCTTTATTTTCAGTGGGGCCCTTCTTATGATGATATGTCCAATCATGAAGAATACGGCCTGGCCGCTGAAGGTGAATATTCGGTGGAAATCTCTGGCCTTGACCCTGAGAGCACTTATTATTTCCGGCCTTACATCATCAATGAATATGGTTATAATTTTGGTGAAACCAAACAAATTTATGGAGACAGCGCTGATTTTACTACCCTGGAGGAAGATCCGCCCGGGGAAGAACCGGTGGTGGAAACTTTACCGGCTGATAATATAACCACTGATTCCGCAGTTTTACGTGGAGAAGTGGTCAATGCCGGGGGAGAAGATCCGAAGAGGTTTATTCAGTGGGGCGACAGCCCGGATGGCAGTGATATGAGCAATCACGAGGAATTTGGCCGCGGTGGTGAAGGTGAGTTTTCAGTCGAAATAAGCGGGTTTGAACACAGTAAAACCTATTATTACCGCACTTATTGCATCAATTCGTATGGTTATGATTACGGCGACGTGGTGAGCTTTACTGCTGGCAGCAAAGGTCTTGATGAATTCGTTATTGAAACTCATCCGGCCGATGAAATAACCGGCAATAGCGCCCGCTTGACTCTTTATTTCGCCGATCGCGATCATCCGGATCAAGAACCTGATCTTTTTATTCGCTGGGGTCTTAGCTCCGAAGAAATGAACAATGTCATAAGTATCGGTTCCTGGGGCAGTTTAGGCCCGTATCGGGAAACGATTGAAGGACTGGAGCCGAACACCGAGTACTTTTTCCAGGCTTACGGAATAGATGGAGACCAGGAAAGTTACGGCGATATTTTAAGTTTTACCACCGAGGAGAAACACGACCCGCCCGAGGAGTTCGACGTGTACACCATGGCCGCAGATAATATCTTGGATCATTCGGCCAGGTTGAGGGCTTATATAGACAATCCGGGGACTGGTAGTATTATGACATCCGAAGGCCCGGTGATGGAAACGAGGCAGCCCGAACGTGTGGCTGAAACTTCGGCAACGCTGGTGGTTGAGGCTGTCGAAGGCGGTGGTGATGACGTAAATGTCAAGATATACTGGGGTACCGACCCGGACAACCTTGATAATACTGAAGATTTGGGAGTTTGGCCGGTAGGTATCTTCAGGGAACCTGTTTCCGGGCTCGATCCGGATACGACTTATTACTACCGGGGTTACTGCGAAAACCAGCACGGTAGTGACTACGGAGATATCGTCAGTTTTACCACCAAAGGTGAGGGGGAAGATCCTGAACCCGATCCCGAGCCCGAATACGAACGTTTCTTCCGCTGGGGTAAAGATTCACTGGACAACATTGAAGACTGCAACGTTGGCCCGGCCGGTAACTATCAAATCAACGTAGGCGGCCTGGAGCCTGCTACTACTTATTATTTCCAGGCGTATGCGACTTCCAAGGCAGATGGTGTCACGGTGGAGGGGGAAACCACCAGCTTTACTACTGATTCGACCACTCATTATGTCGTTCAGCGAAAAATCGGCGACGGCCCCTGGGAAGATATCAAGGAAATTTACTACCATGATGTTACCGAGTACGTTGATGAAGATTTCCAGCCCGGTGAAATTCATTACTACCGGATAAAAACATTTGACAACGGTGACGAAGTCTACAGTAACATTATAGCTGTGTACTGCATAGAAGATTTAAAAATAGTTGGCGAGCCTCATTTAATGATCGATGCAGGCAAGTACATGGCCGAATCGGCAGATATACCGCTTATCCTGCAGCCTTCTTTCGAGTTGCAAACAGCCAAAAATTATCTTCCCGAGGCAGCAAAAATAGAAGAAAGCCTGCACTGTAAGTTAAATCTCATCACAAGAGGTATGGTCAAGATTGAAGAAGAGGCTTATGGTGTGCCATTCAACCGTTTTTACTATGTGGGTATGCCCACGGAAATAAGGTTTACTGCCAGGCCGCAGCTGTCGTTGGAAACATCCAAGTATACACCGGAATCGGCAGATATTTATTTACAGCTTGAGCCGGTGGTAACTTTCGAGACGAGAAAGTCTCTTATCAGCCGGAAAGCCAGTATTTCATTGCAACTTGAACCAAAGATGGAGCTCGATTATCGGCGAAATATCTTTGAAGCCGCTGATCTGGAAGAAGCACTTACTCCTGTTGTAAACCTTATAACTCGCAAACAGCAGTATGATTTACTCGAAGGTGCAGTGTTTGGTGCGCCTTTCAATCGCTTTTATTATCCTTACCTGGAGTTTAGGTTGAGGCCGCAATTAACTCTCGAAACGGTCGCGACACAATTTGAGGCCGCTCAGCTCAAAATGCAGCTGGAGCCAAAGATCGATTTTGTTGTTCGTCGAATAGTTCCGGGAGAGCACTACTTTGTTCCCTTCAACCGCTTTTACCACGATATTCCCGGTGAGCTCAAATTCAAGACACGGGTTGACTTTAACCTGGATATTCGCAAGTCCGTGCACCAACCGCTTGCCTTTAAGTTACAGCCGGAATTGAGTTTAGAAGCCAGGAAGACCGAGATGGAGCCACCGGAAAACGTTCTCCCGGTATATATCCTGCCAACAATCAATGAACCCGGCCAGAGACAACCCGACTTGCCGGCGATTTCCGTGCCGCGTGATCGCGAGCATGAATTTGTCATGCAACTGCGTGATATGTCCGAGGATAACGAGCCTTTCAGGGTTTACAACGCCGAGGTAAACCTGATTGTTTGGCTGCATCCCTACGACAGCGAGGCCAAGCTGGCAGTACCGGCAGAGACTGAAGGCCACGGGGTTATCCGGTTGCAGTTTTACCCCGGTGATCTCGATCTGGTCGCTTCTACTTACTTTTACAGTATCCAGATCAAGCGAAATAACGAAGAATATAACCTGTCCCGCGGAAGGTTTACCTTGCTTCCGTAAGGAGGAGTCGAGATGAGTCAGCGACACCGCGAGAAAATATATGATTTTACCGGCGGTTTAAATACCCGCGACCGGGGTGCCGAACTGCAGGAGTTCGAGTCTCCCGATATGAAAAATGTCTTGCCCGGCAAAAGGGGCGGTTTCGAGATCCGTCCCGGGACGCAAAAGTTCCGCCAGGAGCCGGTGAGCAGCAAGGAGAATGAGGATGGCAGCTATCCGCCGGTTACCTCTATCCACGAGTTTGCCAGAGAAATCGGCACCCGGCACCTCCTGGCCTTTGCCGGCGACGAGCTGAAAAGGGCCACTTCCGAAGGGTGGGAGCTAATCCGGGATGGTTTTGCCAAAAACAGCTATTTCGAATTTATCTACCATCCTTACGAAGACCAGCTTCTTTTTGTCAACGGTGCCGACGGCTACTGGGAAACCGACGGTTTCGAGGCTAACAAGGTGGCCGCTTATGAGCCGCGGGAATTTGGTGATCCGGGAGACGCTGACTACATCAATGAAGAAGTCGAAATCGGTAGCTGTGTTATCCCGGAAAAGCCGAAGCTGATTGCTTTTTTCGACCACCGGGTCTGGTTGGCTAACATTGATGGTTCCAGCGACCGGATTTATTTCAACGTCGACGATATCGACGGTAACCGCATGTATAACTATTTTACTCCCTGGAGCTGGCTTCGCGCTTCTAACGTGCGCGGCGAGCCGATTACTGCACTGCTCAAGTTCCAGGAGTACTTGCTGGTTTTTAACCAGACCTCGATCAAGGCGATTATCCCGGATGAACCAGTGCAACTTGAAGAGCAAGTTTACACGCCCCCGGCCTACCGAATGGAAGATGTGAGCACCAACGTAGGTGCCGTATCGCAGAGGGCAGTGCAAGACGTCGGAGGAAGGGTTGTATTCCTGAGTATTGACGGGGTCTATTTATTCGACGGGGACAGTGCCCCGTATAAAATATCCAACCGGATTGATCCCACCTTGAAAAATATAGACCAGGAAGCCTGGCAATACGTGTGCAGCGGTTTTTGGGACAACAAGTATTTCCTGTCGGCTCCGACCGAGTAAGGGGGAAAGTTTATGTACGAGGAAGCAGAGTTCCGCAGAAGTTATAACTTCATGCCGTTCAACCGCCTGCCGGAAGTGATTCCACCTACCGACCGGCGGCGGCCTGAGGAAAATGATTTAACTTTGATTTACGATACCGACGTAGTGCCGCTGGAATATACCGGCGAGCAGCAGGCTTTTGTGAACAGTCCCTGGACGGCGCACGACGGGTTCTACCCGCTGCAGTGGCTGCTCAGCTCCGAGCTGCAGCTTTACTTTGCTGGCAGCGACGGTTACGTCTATCGCTTCGGCGAAGGCGAAACCGACGACGGAGAAAAGATAAAAGATTACCTGGTCACCAAGGCTTTTGATCTGGGTGAGCCGGATCGTAAGAAACGCCTGCGCTGGATTGATATTGATGCCGAAAGTATGCCGGAATCATTTGTGCGGATTTACTACCAGGCCGACGACGGACAGTGGAAATTGTTGTGCGAGCTGGAGCAGGGCAACTTCAAGTATCCGTTTGTTAAGTTCCCGAAGCCCAGGTTTCGCAAGCTCGCCTTGAGGTTCGAGAGCGCTTACAAGGGGTGCAGGTATAAAATTAACGGGGTTACTCTCGATCTGGTAGCCCGTGGACAGCAGAGAGAGGTGATGTAAGTGAGGCGATTGACAGATTTGCGTGATAGTTTATTTAAAAGAGCTGCAGAAGAAACTTACGATGATCCGCTGGCCGGTTACGAGCGGTTCGAGGATCTGCCTGAACCAGTAGAGCCCACCGGTCGATTGGAAGAAGGGCCTTACATTAGGCCCGGCGAGGGAGCACCAGGGTTAGATGCGCACCCGTATGGTCAGCTTAGCCGCACTGAACGTGAAAGGTTAGAAGGTGCATCAACTCCGGTAACCGTGGAAGGCTTTGGGCCATACGATCAAACAGTAGAAGGGGTTCCACCGCTTCCAGAGAGGTATCTTGGTGGCGAATTGCAGGCCGGTGCGGAATATAAAGCATTACAGGAAGAACCCGATCCGGAGCTGGCGGCCATGAAGATGCACCCGATGTTTCACGAGCTAATGGACGAGTACGGCGATTTATTAGAAGGAGAAGGAGCAGCAGCGGGAAGAGACCTGTACTTTCCTCCTCGATTTCACTATGACTGGCAAAGGCCGGAGATCCCGGATATGCAGAGACCTGAGCCATTTGAATTTGACGCGACTGATCCGATGGGGGTAGAGGTACGTGAACGTCGTCCCCGGCCGGAAGGTTACGAGAGAGATAAGAAAAGGTACGAAAAGCTGATAGGTTAGTTTCATGTAAGGGAGGTTATTAAATTGCCCAGGCGACAAACAAGAGGATTGCGGGAAGCTGCCCTTGGCCGAAGGGAGCTCAGTCCTGAAGAGAGGCAATTATATGGTATAGAAGAAGGCGAGCGTCCAACTATTCGTGATGTGATGAGATATCAGGAAGGCGCAAGATACGATCCGGTAGGAGGAGATCCGGCTCGTGATCCGGTGCCTTCCCCGGAAGACGAAGCCATGCAGCAGCAGTATAAGTCTCCGACACAGCGCAAGGTATTCGAGCGCACAGGATATCAACCGCAAATGCCCGAGCCGGAAATGATGACTTTAGATGAAATGATGGATATTGCAGAAAGAAGGGCGAAGCTGGCAACTCAACCGCAGGTTGAAGCGCTCGAGCGCGGCCTGGAAGAGCAGGAGCTGGAAGCCGAGCAGTATATGGGTGAAGTAGAACGTGCTTATGATCAACAGGGTGCCCGGTTGCAGGAGCAACAGCATCGCGATCAGGCCGCAGGAGCAGAAACTATGGCCCGCCGGGGGACTTACGACGCCGGCCTGGCTCATGATTTATCCGCCCGTATAGCCCAGGACGCTGCTCACCGGGGTCAACAACTGGCCCGCGAAGAGGCCGAAACGTTGGCCGATATTGCTGAATACCTCAACCTGCAACAACGNCAGACCAGAGAAGAAATTCACCAGATCATGGGCGAGCGGGCCGAGATGGCCGAGCAGATGCTTAATGAAANGCGGATGCACCAGCAGGACAGGCGCGATCAACTTGCCCAGCAGGAGTTTGAAAACTGGCTGGCCCTGCAGGGACAGAAGTTGCAGGAAGACCAGTTGAGGTTGGACGAGTACTGGCGCGAACAGGAGTTCGATGCCAGGCAGGCCCAGCAGGAGTACGAACAATGGCTTGCTGAAGAGCAGCTCCGCCAGCAGGAATTGCAGGCCAAGTGGGATAGAACTATGGCCATGAACCAGTTCGAAGCAGAGCAGGAGCTGCAGCGTTTGGCCATGGATAATGAAATTACCCAGCAGGAGTTTGAATGGGCGCTTGCTTTAGACGAGTTCGATCTGAAAAGACAGTTATATGAATGGGAGTCACAGTTACCAAGGTAGGGGGTATTATAGATGCCGCTTCATCGCAGGTTGCATAGAGAAGACAACGATCGGGCCCGCCGGTTGTTGGACGAAGAAGAACAAAGACAACAGTTACAGCCTCGCCATCCCGGACAGAGGGATGAACAGGCTCCAATGTCTCCGGAAGAGTTGACCGAAGACTTGCAACCCGGGGAAAGAGACGAGCAGAGGCCGGAGCTTACTCCGCGCCATCCCGGTGAGCGAGACGAAGAGCGTCCAATGGCACAACAGGAGCCTGATTACGGGGTAGATACGACTGATGTCGGTATAGATATACCTGAGCCCGGGGAAAGTATTACCGAGCAAATCCGCAGGATGGCTGAAGTCGAGGGGCTCCACCCGGCTGACTCGCAAACTATGCGACCTTCGCGAAGGGAAGACAGGATAGAACGTGAGGATCCGGGAGCGCCAGCTTTTGAAGCGTACGAAGCTCTCGGGCCGGACTATCCCGATGATCATTTCAGCCCGGAAATGCGCGAAGAGGCGCTGCCGGAGTACCGGTCTGAATTTGTCGACCGCTTTGTACCGCAGCAGCTGGCGGTAAGGCGGATGGAAGAAGGCTCCGCGCCGCCGAGCTATTATGATCCGGAGGACATGGCCGAAAAGCAGATGTTAATGCAAGAATCGGCCGATCCAGAGATGGGAACGATGGAATGGACTTTTCGCAGGATATACGATGTCTTGTTCGAAGGCCCCGGTTTTGCTACAGCAGAAGGACTTTTCCGAATGATGCGGAGCAGTGCCCGCTTTGCGGCTGATCCGGAAAGGTACGTCGGCAACTTAATTAAAGATGCCGGAAGTTTGCTTTTCAACGAGGAGTATTTTGAAGATATTGATATCGGTGGTCAGCCGGCCAAAGCGCCGAAGTGGCTGGATCACATGGTGGACTTTTACAGCAAGCCGGAAATACACGGCTTGAGTATATCGCAAACTTCCCAGGAATACATGCGGCGCAGGGAGCAAGCCTACGATAAGAGTTTTGCGCGTGGCCTGGCTGAAGACATAGCCTATCAGGGCACGGAAGTTATGGGTATGTTGATCCAGATGGGAGCGGTTAATGCTTTAGGTAGAGCTTTTTCCGCCCGGGGCTTATCTGCACCGCAAGGAGTTATGCAGCCTCAAGTAGCAGCTCAAGAGCCCGGTTTTAGGGGTGCTGCAAAAACATTATTTAATCGCATGAAAGACGGGATCAGGTACACCGGGGAAATGCACCCGCAGCAGTATGCTGATATTATGGGCCGGGTGCAAAGAATCGGTGCGCATGGTTTAATGACTACCCCGGGTGACCTGGAAGCAAGGATCGAAGGCGCTATTTATCGTATGGGTTATAACATTACCCCGGTGATTGCCAATGCTACTGGGGCCACCGGAATGACCGCAAAATCTGCTGACGTGGCCTTGAACAGTATGCTCACTTACCCGATGTACCGGGAAACTTGGGAAGAAGAAGGTGGCTTTACCCCCGATTTTATCAGTTTTGCCGTGCAGCAGCTTGCCCAGGACGTCATAATGGCCCGCGGAACTCGCGGTTTCTTAAACATCGACCGCGGGGCGCAGTACAATAAATGCGTCGACCGGATGGCCAAGATCTTTAATATGGATCGTGAGGACGTACACCATTGCATCAAGCGCGGCAGGCAAATTATGACCGATATGGAGCGGGCCGAAGGTAGAGACCTCTGGCTCGAAGGTAACCGCACGGTAGGATTTGGCTCCGAGCATGGGGCCAGGAATACCGGGCATTTTGGTACCGGTATTCCTTTTACCGACAGGGATTCGGCCATGGATCCGGGCGTAAAAACAGAAATCAACCGGGCGGATTATGCCAGGGAAGAGCCGAGACATACTTTAAGAAAAGGCGACTTAGAGCTTGACAAACTGTCTAAAGAAGTTCGGGATAGAATAGAAAGACTGCCCGATGACACCATGCTTGCACCACGGGATTTACTGACCAGGGATGATTTGCAGAAGGTAAATCAGGTTAATGACATTATGCGCAAACACGGTGTCGATGTGGATACCGCCATGCGAAGGGCGGAAGTCCCGGAAGGTGCGAGGGAAGCAGTTAGGGCCGAGGCAGAAAGAAGAACTGCCGATCCCTTCCTGGTTGGTCTGCGTGATGACCCTGAAATGTTGCATCGGCACTATAGCCTTTATGAACCGCGGGATCATGAAACTGCCAGGGCATTGCACGACTTTCTTGGCAGGGTTAATAATCTTACTTATGGTAATTATGGTGTCCGGGAGTCAACGGAATTATTTAGAGGTTTGGTGCAGGAAGCCGACAGGTTTTTTCCGGGAGTGGAAAGGGAAGATGTTGCTGAAAGATTACGTGGTTTGTATCGATACAGTCAGGAAATAATGCAATTTACTCCTAATGAAAGGCTGGAATATGATACTCCTTCCACTGTTTTAATGCGTTCTCTTGGCTGTGATGGTATTGATGCTCGCGGTTTGAAAGGGCCGGACGGGCAAAAGTTTACCAGTGTCATTCACGATTTCAAGGTAGAGCCGCATCGTATGAGCAAGAGGGAGTTTGACCGGCAGGAATGGCAGATGTACAGGGAACGTAAGGCTGGCTTGCATGAGATGCCTGGGCCGTCTGGAATGATTGCGCCTTATAGAGAGAAAACACACGCAGATTTTGTGCGGGAAGCTCTTGAAAGAGGAGAAGAAGTCCCTTATCATGCCCTTAGAGAACATCGCGATATTTTAGATGGCATGCGCCCGCGGCAAATGTCGCTGGATGTATTTGATAAAGAGCTTACTCGTTACGAGGAGCTCACCAAAGCCGGCGAACAGCGTGTACACCGTGAACACGGCCAGCCGCCCGCCGAACTCAGGAAGAAACTTGGTGACCGGGACGAAGACTGGGTTGAGTGGGCACGAGAACGCGGTTATAATGAAAAAGAGATTCAGGAATTTGCACGTTTAATGGAGCTAAGTGGCCGAGGCTACGATTATGATTATAGGCAATTTACTCCTGAAAATATGTGGCGCCAGCACGTAGAAAGAGCCATCGATCAGGGAGAACGTGTTCCTGAGCATGTGCGGCAGCAATATCAGTGGGTAGCTTCTGAGTTTAGCCCTGCCACACGTGAAGATTACAGGGATTGGAGGGAAGAAAGTGTCAATACAACTCAAGAACGGTATGAGGATCTCGTTGAGCGCCGAGTATCTGAATTCGCCAGATATCTCCAAAGAGAACAAGGACTCCCTCCGGGGTTGGGTCAAGCGCGAGACGGAATCCGAGTTGTTAGACGATCCGGAGATCCTGGATTATCTCATCAGCGGGGAATTGCGCGAGCGTTCGGAGTAAATTCTGCATTTGTCGAGTTGCACCCTCACTGGGGTGGAGTTAATGCCGTCATGGTGGACACCGGTAGAGGTGTTTATACACCGGAGATAGGTTCGCGTAGCCCGATGACTTTTATCAATGTGCGCGGCGATGTGGGGCCGGGTAAGCCAACCAAGATTGCCATGCACGAAGTTGGTCACAACATGATTAATATGCTTCCTCAACGCGGGGAGCATACTATTAATATGATGAGAAATAGTGTGATCGATGATGATCGTATAAAGCGGGTAGTTAATTCAAGGAAAGCTGAAGAGGTCGTCTGCAACTACCTGGGCGAACTGGCTACTACCAAACATTTCTGGGATGGCATGAAAAGTGTCATGCCGCACGATCAATGGGCCCGCTTGTCAGCGGAAGCGACCCGTTATCGTCTGGGCGATACACGCGATAGGTTTTCCAAGGAAGACCGGCAGGCGCTGGACAGGCAAATGATAAAAACCATGCGTGATTACCACGCCATGGCTAATTTCCGGGAAGTGTTTGAGGGGCAAATTAGCCCCGTATATGAACGCCTGCAGCATCGCCTGACCCCTGGAGAAGCCCGTGAAATTCGCAGCAGCCTCATTTCACAGTACAGAAATGCCGATGAGTATTTTTATAAATCCGAGGAAGTGATTAAGGGTCTCGGAGAGACCTGGGGTGATAAGCACGGCTCAGTGCGAGCCCAGGAGGCGATAAACTACCTCCAGAGTAAAAAAGCAGGAATTAAAAAGGCCGAGCTCGAGCAGCTCGGCTTAATTGATTGGTTAAGCGAAAAGAATCCCCGGGAGAAAGTGCACCGCGACGAGCTGCTGGAATATATCAACAACAATAAGCTGACAGTCATGGAAACCCAGCTTGGTGGCAGGATAGAAGTGCCCGATGATGTCAGGGAAGCGATGGAACGTCACAATCAACACATCGAGACATACAGGGATTATTTTAATAATTATGCACAACCTGTTTACTTCTTTATTGAGCTTGCCACCGGAAGAAGGCTTTCAGATAATTTAATGGCTATAACCAAAAATTTTAGGGATCATTACTTGCTGGCGAAGACAGGCCAGAGGCTTGTAGATTATGTGCATAGTCAACGTGGAAGAGGACTTGCTCAAGAAACCGGGTTTACCCTGCGGGATCTTACTGTAAAAGTGCCGGATATAGAAAGAGCAATAGAAAATCCTGATTCATTGACTGGTTTGCGTCACACTGCGTTACCACCAGATAAAGCAGGAAGATTAACTCGCGACAAGGCGGAAGCTATTCAGCGATTGCTCAACGATTATCCGATTTTCCGTGAGGATTTTGAAGAAGGCTTCAGGCAAGTGTTGAAGGATATGGGCAGTGAATTTGAAAAGGCTGCTCAGATTAGAAATGCCGACATAAATGATTGGGCACGAACCAATAATGCGCCTCCGGAAGTGCTCGGTGGTTTAGGTGAGAGGGTTAAACCACCGCTTACTCCTCAGGAAAAAGAAGAGATAAATATATATAACATGTATGTAAATGAGGCAAAAACGCAATATTCTCGTGTCGGCCAGCTATTCGAGACCCTTCATGAGGCAGGGGTCTTTGGGGATATTCCTGCGACTACTCATATGGATGTGGCAGCTAAAGTTAATCGCTATACAAGGGAAGCATTTGACGAAGCAGAGCGGATGGATGCAGATAAAGTAAATCATGCTTACCACAAAGTCTCCGAGCAAATTTTTGATGAATATAACATTCCACCTGATAGAGTTATGCAGAACTTTTTTGCCGGTGAAGGGCGCTTGCAGGATATTGCAGACAGGATGGCATTTGTTGATCCTTCCTTGGGAAGGCTGGATGCGGCACAAAGATTAGCCGATAATCCTCGTGAGTTCATACGAAGACAGATCTTAAGTGGAATTAATGAACTTGCTGACGCCGACAGGGTTCACCGGAATAACATCATTCCTCTAATACGCAGAGGGATGGTTGAATTAACAGATCTTGGCGCTCCAGTAGAGTATAAAGACCATTATTACCGGGATCCTCCTTTCGGAGGATTTCGTCAAGAAGGTGGCATAGAAGACAGTTACGGTATGTTTGTGTTGCGATTACCGGAAGGAGAGTCGCGTTACCAGTACACACCACCTTCTGGACATCAATTACCGCACAATACTGTTATGCATATACGTCACCAGGACTTTTATGATGAACAGGGCAACAGGATACTGTTCATTGAGGAAGTGCAAAGTGACTGGGCCAATGCAATGCGGCAATATCAACAGGCACGTGGTTTAACAGAAGAAGAGCGTGGCAGGTATAACGAGCTGGTAGATAAGCTTGGTGAGTCTCCCAAGTTACATGCGGTTCACAGCGAATCGGGGCGTGNAGAAACCTTTANTTTGGAGCCGCAGGCCCGGGAAAAAGTAGATAACCTGCCGCTCTTAAAGCATGGCAACGAACTGGCAGCCAAGAAAATCATCCAGTATGCTGCCGAAAAGGGCTATGACGGAGTGGCGATATCATCCGGCGAGCAGCAGGCACAACGCTGGGGTATTGGACAACATGTAGATCAGGTGAGCACTTATATACCTGACACTTTAAGGTCGCCGGTTGCCCGTCAGGAAGGACGCGAACATTTAACCGATCAGGAAAGGGCTGAGCTGGAAGGTTATGTTCGCAAAATGACAGTGCCGTATATAGGTGAAGAAGCAACCAAGAGGCTTTTTGAGCAAACTCCGGAAAAAGTGAGTAGGGCTGCCATGGGCGGCAAGATAGATGTATTCACAGAGCGCTATCTTGAGGGCGAAGAACTCAGGATTAATGACCAGTTTTACTACACCCTTTACGACAATATGCTCCCCAAGGCTTTCGAAAAAGAGCTCAAAAAACATGGTGTCAAGGGACAAAGCATACGTTTTGAAAATATGCATTACCCGAGGGTTGGAAAGCCTGAGTATCAGGTTAGGTTTGGCCAGGAAAATCCTATAGACACAATGAGAAAGCTTAGAGAATATCAAGAAGACATTGCCAGAAGAAGGCCGGAGATGGGCGATCCTGAATTTGAGGCAAGAAGTGGAGCGGGATCTATATTGTATACAGAGGCTTCTCGATATGGTTACGGCGTAGATGAGAAAATAGGCGAAGATGTTTTAAAGTCAGCTGTAAGAAGAGTAGAGCGTTCCGGAATTCCCGAACCTCTTGTTACAACTGGTTTCGATGAAATAGTTGGTCGTGACGGTCGGGTAGAATACGTTGAGCCTGGCCGGCAGACAGGTTCCTGGGGATTTTATGCTAAGCCCGGTATGGAAGCGCCGTACGTGCTTTTCGATCGGCCGCACAGTCACATGCCCGAGGGGCGTTTCAGTGACAGGTTGAGGGAGCTCAGCGATCGGCAGCTTAGCGATTACCGGGATAGTATAGATCGTGCATTAAGAGATTACGAGGGACGTATCGACCAGCGCAAAGAACAGGACTGGAAGAATGCTCGTGATTTAATCGACAGGGAAATGGACAGGCGTCAGGCCACGCCGGCGGAGGCTGCTCCGGACAGGTATACCAGTTCCTTGCGGCGTATGGGCGATGATGAGCTGGACAGCCTGCGCAGAAATTACGAGGAACGGTTGCGCCAGGCTCACAAGCCAGAATGGCAGGACAAACTGGACAAGGTTAATGAAGAGATTGGCAGGCGCCAGCAGGTTGATGAAGCAGCGCAGGTTACAAGAGATCGTGATGGTAATTTGCTGTTCCCGCGTCTGGACAAAAGGGAAAATGAATACATCAACAGGCTGGATCGAGCCATGCGGGAATATAGAAACCGTCACCGGGATCAACTGCAGGATTTCTTGCGTGAGCCTGATAAAATAGGCAGGCTGGCTGAATTTTTCCGGGATCCGCCGGAAGACCTGCCGGTGAGCAGGGATCTATTGCCGGCCCTGGAGAAAATCCAACAGATCCAGGCAGAGGGCAGGGCACCTATGCCGGAGCTGAACTTCAAGGAGTTGAAGGAAGTCTATAATGCTTCGCTTGCCTACATGCACCGCCAGGTTGAACAGGATCGCTTGGTGTTGGGCAATGAAGTGCGTGGTTTGCAGGAAACTGGCGATAAAATTGTCCGTGATGCACAAAGAGCACACGCCAGGAAAACCAGCAAGCGCGATATTGAAGAGCTTATGCGTAACGAAGGTGTCAGCCGGGAAAGAGCCGAGCAAATAGCTGCAGAAAAGCAGGTATTGCCCGGCCAAACCCAGAGCGGTTGGTTCAGGAAGTGGGCCGGCATCAAGAACTACACCACCGAGCGAATCGCTAAAGCACTGCAGGGTAAAAAATACGATGCTAAAGATATACTGCATGATCGTCCCATGCCCGAAATTTTTAAGTATACTTACTGGGCAGCTCAGAAATCTTACGAGCGTAAATACGAATTGCAGCGAGATATTTTTACCCGGATGCAGGACTTAATGACCAGGCATAACGAGCAGGGTTACCATCCTATGAAAGACGGGGATTCCCTGGCGAAGAAATGGAAAGATGTAAACTCCAAGATTTTCGACCTTGAGGGTGGTCGTATTGATCACGAGGGCAATATTGATATCAAGCGTATCGAGCTTTCTAAAGCCGAGGTTATGGATATATACATGATGGCCAAAAACGATGATGTAAGGGCCATGCTGCTCAATCCGGAGGGTGGCCTGCGAACTGAAGGCCACAAATCCAACTGGGGGGAAGCACGATCATACCCGTAAATATGTGATAACCGAAAACGATTTCCAAAAGATCACCGACTGGCTTAAGCCGCACGAAAAAGAGCGGGCTGACTTCATGTTCGATATGTACAACAGAAAACTTAAGGACTTCGTCAACCGGGAGACTTTGAATTCTTTAGGTTATCCGGCTGCCCTGATTGAAAACTACGTGCCAATTCGCCGGGCTAAGGCCGAGCGGCCTGAAGATAAAGCNCCGGCCAGAGCTTTCAATCGCTGGGCCAACCTGCCGGCCATCGCGCCGGAACAGCTGGGTACCCGCACCTATGAAGCGATGGGTCTGTTGCAGGAAAGAACCATGAAGGAAGGCCCGGTGCTGGCCGAGGATGCTTACAGGAAGTTTTCCAGCTACGTCAGTGCCGCTTCTGATTTGCCTTTCATCCAGACCTACAAGAATTTCAACAAGATATTTCGCAACAAGGGATTCCAGCAGCAGATTGATCGCTACGGGATGAAGGATGCCCGCGAGCAGCTGGAAGAAAATATGCGATTCATTGCTTCGTTGCAGAACAAAGAGCTCAGTGACCTTGAGAAAACTACCGGTGATCTCTTCCAGCGATTCCAGCAGGCAAAACTGGGGCTTTCCCCGTGGATTCCGCCTATTCAGGGTATTTCCCTGCTTTACGCTTACTCGCAAATCCCGACACGATACATGCAAAACGAGATAAAGGGCTTGGTTAGTAAGGAGACCTTTGAGGAAATGCGCCGTTGGGCCCCGGTTTCCGGCTGGGGCAGGCTTGCTCAAGGGGCGATGAGTAGATCCGCAGGTGAAATTCACGAGATTGGCCGCACCAAGCAGCATATTACCGGTGAGACTCACGGTACCTGGTCTACCTGGGCTATCAGGCAAGTGGACGCCCAGGTGGTTGGACGTATCTGGGAAGACGTGAAAAGGTGGGTCGCCGATGAGCGTCCTGACTTGCAGGGCGATGCTTATATGCGCAAGGTGGCCGACATTTACGAACACATCGTCAACACCACTCAGCCTACCCACCTGCCGCATACCCGCGGGGCGATTACCCTGTCGCGCGACCCGTTCCTGCGTGGTTTAACTATGTTTTTCTCCCAGCGGAACAAGATTTGGAACGAGTTGGCCCACACGGTTACTGATTACCGCAATTCCGAACGCACTACTGAAGACAAGGCCGATGCACTCAAGAAGATGTTCTTGTTTGGTATTGCCGGCAGCTTGCTGCTAACCAGGAGAGACGAATGGCGCGATATGGCCAAGATGCGCCCGTCGCGAGATGACTGGCTGGGCCGTCTGGAGCGCTGGTTCCGCTATACTGCCGGGACAAACCCGGTGCTGGGACAACCGCTCGAGCTCGCTTTTGGTATTGCCCGGGAAGGCGAATGGAGCCGCTTCTACGATTTAAGTAACCCGATTTATGAGATGTTTAATCAAGGTATCCGTGGTTTGGCCCTGGGGGTCGAAGGTATGGTTCAGCTTATCAACAGTGAAGAGTACAAGTCAGGCCCCTGGGAAGGCGAAGAGAAGTGGGCCAGGACGCTCGCTCGCGGTGTTCATCGCATGTTGGATACCGGCGACACATTAAAAGGCTTCCCCTTTAGAAACGCAGTGACTCTTCTGCAGGATGCTGGACGCTGGGTATCGCCGGAAACGCAATTCATGGTTGATCATGTTATTCGGCAGCCCGATCCCACCGGCATGTACGAAGACTACTGGGAGTTCCTCGAAGGAGGCGAGAAGCAGATGGCCCGCCGCACTATGTATATTATGATGACTGAGTTAGAGCGCGACCTTGGCGCCTTCCGGCAGTCCTTCCAGACTTATTACGACCGGGATATGCTCAGCGAAGAGCACTGGAAAGAAGCGGAGAAAATGTTCAAGGATATTCAGAAAGACTTGTGGCGCTACGGGCCCTAAGGAGTGATTGTATGAACGAAGAGCCACACGCTAAAGTAACCCTGACACAGATACTGGAAAAGGTTGAGTCTGTGCAGGATGATGTACAGGATTTGCGGTTGCAAATTAAGGCGCACAACCACATTAAAAACGATATCGAGGATCTGACCAATCTATGTAAGAATTTGCGCAAAAGAATTGACGAGCATGACCAGTATATCTGCAGGCAAACCGGTCGGTATGCCGGGATGAGTTCAGTTTTTGAAATCGTCCGTCACTGGGCCCCGGTGATTTTGGCCATCGCCGGTATGCTGCTTGGTCATTATGCTATCTAAAACATTTAGAAAGGAGGTAATAACCTGATGGAAGAGATGATTTTAGAGGTGCTTGGCACGCTGTCCCTTGGTTTGGCCGGTATAGCTGTTAAGGTCTTGCATAGCTACCTCAAGCGTTTAGGCGTCATTGAATTTATAGACGCCAAGGAAAGGGTCGTCGAGAAAGCGGTGGCCTTTTTGACGGTGTCTTATGAAGACCTCGGCGGGGAAGATTTTCGCAATGCCGCAATCAAGAGGGCCAGTAAGCGCCTGAAGGAAAATGGTATTAACGTTACCAAAGAAGAGCTTAACGATTTGGTTGATGAAACTATTAAAGAAATACGTGACGTGTGGGAGAAAGCACGCAAGTAAAGACCCCCTTTGTACCCCTCGCTACCTGTATTCAAAACAGGTGGTGAGGGGCTTTTTTTGTCTGCCAAACTTCTGACATTCTTCTGACATAACGCTGCCCAGATTCGAAGAATCGTGCAAAATTGTTCGTAATTCGGAATAGCCGTTTTGTCGGTACTTTCGGGCTGGATTGCCATTTTGGGCCTTTGTTGCGGTGCATAAAAAAAGCACCTGAACAGATTAGGAATCCGGTGCTCTATCCCCTGAGCTACAGGCGCTGGTTGCCGAAAAGCCTTATGTGGCGGGCCTTCCGGCGATTGTAAGATTATTCCTTTTTCCTGTTACTTCCAATTTCATGCGTTTTTCTGACATTCTTCTGACATTTGCTCACATGCCCGTTTAATTTCTTGGCCACCTGTTTTTGCATTCCCGGGTTGACGTGCGAGTAAATATTCCCGGTGGTGCTCACATCTTCATGGCCAAGACTTTCCTGGATAATTTTCATATCCAGTCCCAGTTCCCGCAGCCTGGTTGCGTAGGCGTGTCTTAAATCGTGGAAGCGCATCTCGATACCGGCCTTTCTGGCCAGGCGTTTAAAAGAGTGGCTGACCACGGTGCCAGAGCGGGGCTGCCCGTCTTTGCCCGGGAAGACGTAGATGCTTTCTGCCTTTTCTTTTTGCCTCTTCAGGGCAGAAACAGCGATCTCGGGCAGGTAAATTTCCCGGTTGGACTTTTTGGTTTTACCCGTCTGGCGGATAACGTTTTCGCCGTTTACGCGGCTCACGGTCTGGGTAACTCTTAACCTGCATTCGCCTAAATCGACATCGTGCCAGCGCAGGGCTAAAATTTCACCCATGCGCAGGCCGGAATACATCGCCACGATGATCAGGTTTTCTAATTCGTGTCCTTTGATTACCTGGAGTAAGGCATTTTCTTGCTGCGCGCTCATGGTGAATGCCGTCTTCCTGTCGGGACGGGGCACGCTGACCATGGTAGTAGGATCGATATTAACCTTGCGCCACTTGAGGGCGTCTTTAAAAGCCCGGCTCAATACTGCATGGTGTTGTTCGACGCTGCGCTTGGACAGCTGCTTGACAGCTTTGCTATAATAGCTCTGTAAATCCATTGGCTGCAAGTTTTGCAGCTTGACTTGGCCGAGGGCAGGGATTAAATGTTTGTTTATAATTGCATGGTAAGTTTCGGCTGTTTTTGGCGCAAGATTGGTTTGATGAATCGCAAACCACTCCTTCAAATAGTCAGCAAGGTTTTCCCCGGAGGGCGACACGTAAGTGCCCTCTTCCAGCTCTTTGACTATTTCAACAGCGGCCCTTTCGGCGTCGGGTTTACGCCCTTTGATCCGGCGGGTAATGCGTTTTCTTTTTCCCGTGAACGGATCCTGGCCGGCTTCTACTTGAACCTCATAGTGTTTTTTTCCGATTTCCTTTATCCGATACATGATCCACCATCTCTTCCACGGTCAGGCCGAAGTAGTGGGCGATTTTGATCGCGTAATTCAGGCTGACCATGTGTTTGCCGTTGGCTGTTTCGTTCAGCGTGCTGCGCGCAATACCGGTTGCTCTTTCCAGTTCTGCGTAGCTGATGTCTCGTTCTTTAATCAGGCGGCGCAGGTTCCGGGCGAAGATTTCCGACGGAACCCTGTTTTGCATCATTAATCCACCTCCTTTGCACAACTATACAACATATCGAACGGTTTCGTCAAGAAATCTTTAAAAAAAGTTTGAGGTTTCGAACAGCAGAAGGCAATCAATTTTTCCGGATGTCGAATATAGGAGAATAATATGAATTGTATTGAATTATATACTAAATAACCCCATCAGCTGACAAATTTTTAAAAA
>SL_8KL_010_SEDDRAFT_10000842_pt1 | contig 26881 bp, 11 predicted proteins | sample SodLakKL_010_SED_4_FD_11160 | JGI IMG/M metagenome (IMG submission 11160) | reverse complement strand
CACATTAGCACATTACCACATTAACCGCATGGCCATCCCAATAATGAGCAGCAAGGAGAAGGAGACGTGGATCAGTACGGTAAGCTTTGCGCCTTTTTTGAGGATCGCGGCGTTGTCATGGTGTTTCATGATGATGCCGGCGGCTTTTGGGAAGATAAGGATATAGGGAAGAAGACCCAGGAGCAGGGGCCAGCCGGGAGAAGGTAAAACGATAGCCAGCGTAATGACATTGGCGACGATGGCCAGTTGCACCAGAAGATATATCCAGGCTGTTTGGCAGGTGCCAAGGCGGCTTGCCACCCCGTGTTTGCCACCATCTTTATCGGCATCCAGGTCGATCAGCTGACCGGCCAGCAAAATGGAAAGGGTGCTCAGTCCGGTGGCGGGCATGAGTGTCAGCACCTGGGGGTGAAAGCCGATGTTTTGACTTACCGCGGCGATCATGATGGCCATCGGACCAAAGGCAAACCATACGGAGACTTCTCCAAAACCTCTGTAGGCCAGCTTTGCCGGCGGGGCCGTGTAATATTTGCTGAAAAATGCCGACAAAAGATATAAAAACCACAAGTGCGGCCACAACGACCGGTCGATAAAAAAGGTCAGGGCTACAGTGCCTGCCAGCGCCAGGACTAATGATGCCCTTGCCAGGGTAAACATTTTTCCCATCATCTCCGGGTATTCCTGCAGGATGCCGGACCCGCCGCTGGCCTCGTTGCGGTGCACGTTCACCTTATCGGTGCCCTGGATGGTGTCGTAGATGTCGTTGTACACGTTTACGGCGGCGTGCAGGCCCACACCGATGACCATCATCAGCAGGAAGTTTATCAGGTGAAAGCCTTCATTGATATTTACAGCCAGCAGGGTGCCGGCCAGCAGGGGCGCGATGATGGAGCTGAGAAAAGGCGCCCTGATCATTTGCAGTATTCCGGGTTTTTTCATCCAGGGATTTTTTGGTATTATATTTAATTTAAAAACAGCATGCTATAAAGATTGTTCAGGAGGGATTGTCATTTTTATCTGTTTATGACAGGTCGCAGGCAAAAAAAAGAGGCACCCGATGGGGGATGCCTCTTTTTTTTCTGATTCGATCGCTTTTTTACTGTACGATCAATTTCCTGGTGGTCCTTTCTTCATCATCAATAGTGATGAAATAGACACCCGGGCTGAAGTCATTCAGGATGAGTTCGATTTGCTGCTCACCTTCCATTTGTCTGAGGTCCCGGCTTTTCACCATCTGACCGGTATGGTTGATTACGGTCAGGGAAGCAGCTGTTCCGGGATGATCAATGCGGATGGTCACACTTTCACTGGCCGGGTTTGGAAAGATCTCCAGCGTGGGTTCGGTAACTTCTGTTACATCGGTGCCATCCTCCTGGAGTGTGATATCCAGCTGCACATCCTGGTCGTGCACCTCCACTTCGCCTTCGTAGGTATGGAAATACTCTGCGGCAATCGTGAACTCATGGACACCGGGAATGATATCCTGGATATCGTACATGCCGGCTTCATGGGTGTCGCCATCGATGGAGATGGTGGCATGCTCTACCGGGGTACCCCAGCGGTCATAGACCTCAAAATGTACCATGTAATAGGGATTCATCGCTATGTCAAGGAGCACGTCGCTGTCGGTGATCTCCACTTCACCTTCATAGGTCTGATAGCCATCGGCAGCGATGCTGAAGAGATACAGGCCGTCTTCCAGGTCGTCGACAGTCATGTCACCATTTTCCAGTGTTTCACCATCAAAGGTGATGACAGGATCCGGCACGTCGTTTCCATGTACATCCTGGATGTCGAAGGCCACTTCAAATACACGTAAGATAGTTGCTTCAATCACCTCTGTACCCTCTTCTATTACGAAGGGCTCCAGGATCACGGGACGGTGATTTTCGGCATAAACACTATAGTACAGTGACCCTTCAGGCAGCTCAAATAGTGCTTCACCTTCTGTATCCGTTTGCTTTTCAGTGTTGCCAACTTCCACGGTGGCATTCTCCACCCTGTCGCCCAATTGATTTTCCACACGGAAAGTCACATCATATCTGGGCAATTCATAATGCACGATGATTTTCCATGTTTCATTAGGTGCATAAACATATTGTGTATTAGATCCTGAGCCGCCCCAGGTGCGGAAAACGTGTAGTTCAAAGTCAATATCACCTCCACCTTCCACGTTGTTGGCGATGTCCAGACCTGTTCTGCTGTATTCGATGGTGCCGCCCGAGTTTGTTTGGCCTTCATATACCTCAGGCTCTGTTTCACCGCCATCAGATATGCAACGCAGGAAAGAGCGCTGTTCGCTCATCCACGCTCCGCCATGAGAGGTAAGGTCATATTCAACATCCACGCCCACGATGGTGGCGCCTTCCGGAATGGTGATGGTCATCTCACCCGGTTCAAGCGCGTTGCTGCCTGTATGTGGGTTGGAGCTATGGGTCGATGGGATGTCGCCTTCGCTGTAGTATGGTGCGGAGCCGATCACGATTTCTTTTTGCTGGGTGAAGGTATATGCCCCAGTGTGTGCCTTGAACATCAGTGTGGCGAGGCTCTCCAGCGGCGTGTCATGAAAGGCCGTCACCTCAAACACCAGGTCGACGCTGTCTTCTGGATCGAGGGATTCTACGTCCTGCACTTCATAAGAAAGCACGGTAAGCCATTCTCCGTCCGACTCGGCGAGCACCTCGATGCTTTCCGTGGTCATCTGACCGGTATTGGTCATGCTTACAAGCACTTCTGCTGTCTCACCCGGATCAAGCATCCCGTCACCATCGCCGGTCCCGCTGTCGTCGATGATCATATCCGAAAACTCCAGGAAGGGCGCATGGGCCATCTCCTGAAACTCGGTGTGCCAGATTTCGGCAGGTTCAGCGTTGGCGTATGTTTCTATGGTAAAAACAACCTCGTAGTTGCCCGGAATGTTATCGGCTACTTCGAAGCTGAAGATGTCTTGAAAAGACTTTTCTTCTTCTGCAGCAAAGTCGCCCAGGTTAGCCACGCTGTCCACGACGGTGATGTATTCGGATTCCGTTGAGAAAACCGCTTCCACATCTTCGATCTCTCCGTCGGTTGGGTTCAACAGGGTAAGGTCCAGCGTAATGAATTCGCCGGGATTGATGTTTCCGTCATCATTGCCCTGGCTGTCGTTCAACTCGTGGTCCACGTACTGGATTCCCGGGTAGGGGGTGGCCAGGATGGCTGCCAGGGCGTCGATGCGACCACTACCGTGGGTGTTGCTTTTGGAGCTGCTCATCTCCATGGCGGTCTCTTCGATGATCTGGTTGACCTCTTCGGGAAGCAGGTTGGGGTTCTTTTCAAGGATGAGGGCCATGATCCCTGCTACTGCCGGGGCCGCCATAGATGTTCCGCTTTTCGACGTATAGCCAGTATTGTTGCTGTGCAGCAGGGAAAGCACATCTGCTCCTGGTGCCACGATGTCGGGGCGTATCAGTCCCTGCCCGGGGTTATAGTTGTAATCATTGAAAGGTGCTTCGTTTTGCCAGGTAACAGGGCCTTTGCTGGAGAAACCGGCCATGTTGTCGTTGCTGTCTGTAGCTCCTACGGATACCACGGCAGAGTTGCCACCTTCTTCTGTCTGATCGGGATGTGTCCAGGGAGGAGGAACGTCACCGGGTGTACGTACCTCGCTGGGTGGAGGTTGACCACCCCAGCCGCCTTCGTTGCCAGAGGCAACGGATGCAATCAAACCGGCATTCATTGCACTGGTCATAGCAGTGCGCAACAAAACGCGGTCAGGGTTCCATTGGTGCATCCAGCCCAGAGACAAGCTCATCACATGAGCTCCGTAGTCAACGGAAAACTGAATGGCAGCCGCAACGGCAGACTCCGAGCCGCTGCCGGAACTGTTGAGCACCTGCAGGTTCATGATGGTAGCACCAGGGGCCATCCCCGTGCCTGTTCCGGATGCACCGGTTCCGGCTACCGTACCGGCACAGTGCGTACCGTGACCCTGGTAGTCCATCGTGTTGTATGTGTCGTCAATGAAGTTATAGCCATGACCAGGGTAGTCGATGTGTTGCCACATATTGTCGGTGATGTCATGGTGGTTGTAGTTGATTCCTGTGTCCATGACCGCTACAATCACATCATTACCAGTATAGCCCATATCCCAGACCTGATCCGCATTGACCAGGGTGACATTCCACGCCAGGTTGGTGCGGTCGAGCTTGTCTGTGGCATTTACCGGAGTGGCAGCCAGTTCACTGTCAGTCAAACCCGGTCTTGAGCTACCCGAAGAACCATCATCAGTCAAAAGCAAGTTATGCATCTTGTCATAATCAATGCGGGCAAGATCCTTGCGCGTATTCAATTCCTGAATCAGCGCTGGCTTTATCTCCACATTAACCATGTTGGCGATCCATAATGGTTTGATGTTTCTTGCCAGACCGGCTGCTTTCTGATCCCTCAGGTATGTAATGAGGTCGGCCTGCTGCACTTCACTGAATGATTTTAACCTTTCAACCACGTGCTCGCGACGTTGGTCACGATCACGAATGGAGCGGCTTTGCTGATACAGATCCTGCTGATCATATTGCTCTGCTAAACGTAGGTTNACCCTGATGTATTCATCCTCTCCCCGCTCTGTAACAGCATCCTGCAACCGTTCGGTAACTGCAGTTTGCCCGGTCACCGTAGTGAGAGTCAAGGCCATCATAAGTATGGAAAAGAAAAAGTAACGTGTGTGTGTTAACATAGAAGTGGTTTTATAATGATTGAAAAAAAGATGAAAGTTCACAAAACTACTCATTTTCAGGATACACGCCAATAATACATTACATATTTTATATATAAACATGTGTTAAATAACACAGATATGGCCATATCGGGTGGATTCACCTGCGTGCAGCAATCATGTAGGGGGATAATACGCAGAAAAGTCTGAAATCATGAGGGTAAACCTTGCGGGAGTACGGATATGTTTAACGGTTTTTAACAACCTTAAAAGTTTTAACTTCTTCTCTCCCTGTGGTGATAATGACGAAATAGACCCCGTTTTGTTGTTCGTTGAGGCTTATCTCGGTAATAAGCCCTTCGAGCCTGCCGGACCGTATCAGGCGACCCTGTTCATTAAACAGGTTATATTCCATATCATGATACTTGTCGTCATGCAGTCGGATGTTTATAAAATCACTCGTAGGGTTTGGATAAGCGTCGATGCTGATGTCATGTCCCGGCATCTCGTCAATGCTGGTTACGATCAGGTGTGGCTGGTGAAAGCCCTGTGTAAGCACGATGTCGTCTGCCGTAAAGGTTTCAACCATCATCTCACCAAGTGTCCATTCAATTGACATATCTCCACTGCTGCCCTCGCCGCCGGAGCTGGCAATGACAAATGGTGATATGCTCTGGGCGTGCATGCCAACGCTGAGCAATACCATCAGAAAGGAAATAAAAAGTTTTTGAGGCATCATCTGTGTGCGGTTAAAGGTTTAGAAGCGGCTAAGATATGAAATAATACAATATTTACAAAATCGGGCTGGCATAATCTTGCCTTTAAAGTTTAATTCTCAGAAGAAAAATTATCTTTGAAGCATGTTTTGTTAAAATTTCACTATTTCAACCCGGCCTTATCCGGATCAGACATTTTTCTTCATTAAAATCTATTGTCATGCGTCTGTTTTACATTCTGTTTTCTTTTTTCCTAATGGGATTTTTACTTACTAATTCTTTTCATGCTGCGGCGATGCAGGATGTTCAGCGAGGCGAACGGCCACCCATCCGTTATGAGGAGGTGCCGGAAGAAGCATATGAATCCGGAGTTTTGTTAATCAAGTTCTCAGAAAGCCAGTCGCGTTTTCTGGACGACAATCCGGTTATTACAGGAGATGACGGGATTGTACGGTTTGGTATCGCTGCCGTGGATGAACTAAATGCCCGGTATAGTGTGAAGGGTGCCAGGCAGCATTTTTTGTCAGGTGCTTTGGGAAATGCCTTCAGTGAGCGTCATCGTGCCTGGGGTTTTCATCTTTGGTATAGGTTAGAGCTGGATGAAAAGGCTGATGTGATCGCTGCCATGAATGATTTTCAGCTCCTTGGTGCAGTTGAAAAGGCGGAGCCATCGTTCAGGAAGGAGCTGATCGGAAGCCATAATATCGATGACTTCTATGTAGTGGAAACGGGTGACATACGCAGCGATGAGTGGATCCCTGATGATCCGCAGTTTGACAACCAGTGGCATTATAAAAACACGGGCCAGCAGGGTGGTACGGCCGGTGCCGATATCAGCCTTGCCCAGGCATGGGAGATCGAAAAGGGCGACACNGCGGTTATCGTTGCCATCATCGATGGGGGTATTGATTATGAACATGAGGACCTTGCGGGGAACATGTGGCATCATATCGGGTATAACTTTGTGAATGACAGTCCAAACATCGAGATGCACAACCACGGCACCCATGTAGCCGGTACGGTAGCAGCCGTGAACAACAACAACATTGGCGTAGCAGGNGTTGCGGGTGGCTCNGGCAACGACGATGGCGTACGTCTGATGTCGTGCCAGGTATTTGCTGCCAGCTCCAATGGTGGCTTCCATGTGGCCCCCGTGTGGGCTGCCGACAGTGGTGCTGCCATATCGCAAAACAGCTGGGGTTATACATTTGCAGGTGTGTACGAAGATAATGTGCTGGATGCAATAGACTACTTCAACACCCATGGCGGAGGCGATGCCATGGATGGTGGGATCACGGTTTTTGCAGCTGGCAACAGCGATTCATTCGACGATTATTATCCGGGCTACTATTCCGGCACTTACGCTGTGGCAGCTACCAACAACCAGGATGCCAAAGCCTGGTACTCTAATTATGGCGATCATATTGATGTTTCGGCTCCCGGGGGAGAAACGAATACTGTTACCGAACGCGGCGTGTTAAGCTCACTGAACAACAACCAATACGGCTATTACCAGGGGACATCCATGGCCTGCCCGCATGTGTCGGGCGTGGCTGCGCTGGTGCTCTCAAAGGTTTATGATGAACTATCCGCAACCGATCTGGCAGAGATACTTACCATGACAGCCGACAACCATTACGGGGCCAACCCGGATTTTTCCGGTCAGCTCGGAAGCGGCCGGGTTAATGCACGGGAAGCGCTGATACTGGCTGAGCTGTTTGCCCTGTTGCCTGCCAATCCGGCCAGCTTCGAGGCTTTTGGCGTGGCCGACACAGAAATGAACATCTCCTGGACAAAAAATGATGATGAAGACGATGTGTTGCTTGCCTGGAGCGATGACGGAGATTTTGGCACCCCGGAGGAAGGCCAAACCTATGTGTCCGGCGATGAGTTGCCGGGAGGCGGAACAATCCTGTATGCAGGTCAGGATACCACTTTTCTGCATGATGATCTGGATGCCATGACACAGTATTTTTACAGGATCTGGTCTTTGGATGATGAGACGGTGTATTCCTACGGTGTGACAACACATGGCCGGACGCTTTGTGGCGTCGATGATCTGCCGGCAAGCGAAGATTTCAGCGGGGGCAGCATTCCCTATTGCTGGGAGTTCAGCCCCAATCAGGGCAACTGGGAGGTTACCGGCAGCCACGGGAACCCTGCACCTGGAATGCAGTTTAGCTGGAACCCCACCACCAACAATTATTCTCACCGCCTGCAAAGCCCGCCGTTTGAAGGTGACATACCAGGAGGTGCGATAGCCCTGGAGTTTGATATGATGCTGGATAATTATTCCCTGAATACCATGGAATACTTAAGCATAGAAGTATTCAACGGAAACGAGTGGGTGGAGGTAATGGCGTTTGATAACAGCAACGGCGACATCGCATGGGATACCCACCTGGTCGACATCACTGCCCACGCCCTGGGCAATGTGTTTATGATTGGATTCCGCACCCACGGTGAAAACTCCTATAATATCAACCGATGGGTGGTCGACAACTTTTATGTATACTCCTATTCCTGCCCGCCGCCTCATAACCTTGTTGCTGACGAGCTGACAACAGAAAGCGCAGAGGTCAGCTGGGAAGCCCTGGGTGACGAAGACCAGTGGGACCTCATATATGGCCCGGAAGGTTTCGATCCCTATAATGATGGCAACCTGGTGGAAGGACTGGATGACACTTTCTACCTGCTCGACAATCTGGAGATATATGCCTGGTATGACGTATATGTGCGCGCAGATTGTGGCGATGACGACATCAGTGTCTGGACCGGCCCGGTTACTTTTCGAACCCTGGCAACCTGTCCGGAACCCGTTGACCTGACTGTCAGTAATGTCACAGCATCAGAAGCAGAGGTGTCATGGACCCCCATGGGCGACGAATCAGAATGGACAGTTGCCTGGGGCGATTCCGGCTTTGATCCCGACAGCGAGGGAGAGCTTGCTGAGGGGATCAGTTCAATACCTTATGTCATACAGGAACTTAACCCGATTCTGGATTATGATGTCTATGTTAAAGCATATTGCAGCAGTGATGATGAAAGTGTATGGATAGGCCCGGCAAGCTTTAGCACGCCCTGCGACATCTTTCAGCTGCCCTTTACGGAAGACTTTCATGGCGCCTCTCCCGGCTGCTGGGAATTTCCCGATGGTGAAGGCAACTGGAAGTTTAACAGCACGTACGCTCCGCCATCTTCACAAAGTGGCCCGCCACACGCCGTCTTCACCTGGAACCCATCCGCTACCAACTACGATTATAGCCTGGTCAGCCCGCAAATCGATGCAACCGGCATCAACGAGGAAATCCTTATCGATTACATCGCTTTCCTCAACAGCTTCAATAGCGATAACCTGGAACAGATGGCGGTAGAATACAAAACAATTGCTGCAGATGAATGGACGGTGCTTGTCAATTATAGCAATGCAAATGCGGGTAGTGGCAATGAGGAGTTTGTGGAAGAGGAAGAAGTGCTGGCTGGCATGGCCGGACAGATCTTCCAGGTCCGGTTCCGGGCACACGGCGAAAACAGTTTCAGCATCAACGGATGGAGTGTGGATGACATCCATATTTACTCCGGTGAGACCGCGGCACCCTGCCTGCCCCCTGTTAACCTTGTGGCTTCTGAAATCAGCGATTTCTCTGCCCTGATCAATTGGGATGCCGGAACAACCGAATCAGCGTGGGACCTTGTCTATGACCTGCAGGGCTTCGACCCCGAGCACGATGGCATCCTGATCGAAGACATCACAGAAAAACCCTATACCCTGAATGATCTGGAACAGGATACCGATTATGCGCTTTATTTGAGGGCAGTTTGTGACGGGGTAAGCAGCGAGTGGTCAGAACCCCTGTATTTTACAACCGAACAAACCGTCCATACTTTCAATGCCACCGCCGGCGATCATGGTGCGGTTGATCCTGAAGGAGAGATAACCGTATTCCACGGCGATGACATCTTGTTTACCTTCATTCCGGACGAGCATTTTCACATTGCTGATGCGACCCTTGACGGAACCAGCATTATGGATGACGTGGAGATGATAGACGGGCCGCTGGGGGATGGCCAGTATTACATTCCGTATGTCGCCGACAGCCATGACATTCATGCAGGCTTCGGGCCCAATGAATACGAGATCATGGTTGAAGTGGATCCCGGAGATGGTGGCATGGTTACGGGTGACGGCACGTATCATTACGGCCAGGAAGCCATCCTCATAGCTGAACCTTTGGAGGATTATGTCTTTGAACACTGGACAGAGAATGATGAGGTGGTTTCTGAAGAGTTGGAATATGTCTTTGCCGTGGAAGGCCATAGAGAGCTTACTGCGCATTTCCAGTCAACCGTTTCGGCGGAAGATTTGTCTGAAAGCATCTCAGAACTGAACGTGTTTCCCAATCCTGCCTCTGACGAACTATGGGTGTCGCTTTTGAATAATTCTGGCGGGGTGGTGACAATAGGCCTGTATAACCTCCACGGCCAGAAGGTGGCTAGCCAAACGATCAGCGAAACCGGAATGTGCCATGTGAGTATTTCCCTGGAAGACCTTCGGAGCGGCGTGTATATGCTCCGGGTGCGCTCAAGTGACGATACCATCCTGGAGAAAGTTGTCGTTGAATAGTCCCACTACATGGGCTGCACACCGAAATAACCTATTAATTCGTGATATTACTACATTTTGACAATATTTAAACACATGAACCCTTTACGTTTGCTTGTTTTATCCGCGTTACTGTTGATCTTTCCGTTTCAAGGGGCTCATTCCTACCAGGTGTCTGAGGTCTTACGCGACGCCTACCGCAGTCAGACGGAATACTCCGATTCGCTGGCGGACGTGATCCAGCAATTCAACACCCACATCAGGGCCGACAGCATCCAGGCCACCATGCAGAGCCTGGAAGATTTTGGTACCCGTTTTGCCCTGGCCGAAAACCGCAAAGAGGTGGCCGAATGGATCAAGGGACGCTTTATGGACATGGGCTATCAGCAAGCCAGGCTCGACTCCTTTCCCTTCAACACTTACTACCAGGGAAATTATTATCAGACCATGCAATACAATGTAGTGGTAACCTATGAAGGCCATCAAAACCCCGATTCTGTGCTTATACTTGGTGCACATTATGATTCTATTCTTACGGACTTTAATGATCCCTTTGAGGATGCTCCCGGTGCCGATGACAACGCAAGTGGCGTGGCTGCCACGCTCGAAATCGCCCGGATCATGAAGACCCATGGCTATGCACCTGCTTATACCATTAAGTTCGTCTTGTTTGCGGCCGAAGAGCTTGGCCTCCATGGGGCCTGGGATTATGCCGACAAGGCCAATGCGCAGGGTATGGACATCTATTGTATGATCAACAACGACATGATCGGCTACACCACGCAGATGCCCGGTCAGTGGGCCGTTAACATGCAGACTTATCCCGGGGCGGAATGGTATACCAACCTGGCCCAATACATCATTGGTAACCACACCAGCCTGCAGGTCACACAAAGTTCACAGTATATCCACGCTTCCGATAGCTGGGCCTTTCATCAGAATGGCTTTAACGCCGTGTTTTTCATTGAAGACGAATTCAACCCCTATTATCACACCGTCAATGATTTGGTGATCCATGCCAACAAGCATTTTGTGGCAGAGGTCACGAAGGCATCCCTGGGGGTGCTCATCTACCTGAACGGCAGTGGTTATGTGGATGATCCTGCATATGCACAATGGACCGGCGCAAAAGGCAGCACGTGGACAGACCCTGGCAACTGGCATAACAGCCTGATACCCTCGGAGCACACCTCAGTGCATATCGCTGCTGACGTGTTGCACATGCCGGTTATTGAAGAGCCTGTAGCCATCGCCGACCTGCATATTGCAGAACAGGCCACGGTGGTTGTCGGGCGAGGCGGCATATTAAGGGTAGCTGATGAACTGGTAAATGAAGCTGGTTCCGCCGGGTTGGTGCTGGACGCAGAAAGCGGGGCAGGCGCGCTGCCTGCATTGATCCACTACAGTGAAGACGTGATGGCTCGTGTAAGACAAGTGCTGGGGCAAACTGCTGACAAGGGGGTAGGGCCGGCGTGGCACTGGATGGCATCTCCTGTGTCAGCACAAGATATTGAGGCGTTTTTGGTTGTGCTCAACGGGGCTGACTTTAACCTGGCAAGGTGGGATGAGCCTGGCAGTGCCTGGCTTGATTATGCTGCTGACGGCGGACCGCCTGATAATGCCTTTGCCCACACAGCGATGTGGCCGGGGACCGGCTATGTGTTTGCGCCACATCAACCGGCCCTCTTTACCTGGGAAGGGGAGTTGCTGGCAGGGGATTTCACCTGGAACAACCTCAGCAACCTGGGACAGCAACCGGGCGACCCGTATCCTTCGGGGATGAACCTGGCAGGCAATCCCTGGGCCAGCGGCATCCAGGTTTCCGGGGACCATTGGAGTTCGCCAGACGCTTCGGTTGAACTGACCCCAAAATACTGGGATCAGCAAGCGGAGGGTGGCAGTTATGATATATACCGGGATGGTGAGGTGATCCCGCCGCAATCCGCTTTTTTCCTGCAGGCCACCAGGGAGGATGCCACAGACGCTACCCTCACCGTGGGGAAGGAGGCCCGTGCCGGGAGCCCGGCAGGAGAAGACCCGGATGATTATCTTGTGCTTGCCGCTGAAAATCTGGACAACCAGACGAGGCAACGTGCATATGTCCGGATCAATGAACGGGCCGGAATGGGATATGACCACCGTTACGACGCGACCTTTATCCCGGGGATAGCACCTGTTTTTCACGCATTGAAGGACGAACACCACTTGTTGGTCCATGCCTTGCCTGAGGTTCATGAGGATACAGCCATACCCTTTGTGTTTGAAGTCGAAGAGGGTGGCCACCAATATGCCATCCACCTGGAGGAAGAATGGGCAAAAAGTCCCTTGTACCTGTCCGATTTAAAAAAGGATACGATACACGAGCTGTTGTTAGAAGCGCCCTATTATTTTGAAGATGTGCCGGATGGCGACCCCCAAAGATTTGTCCTTCATTTCGGAACGCCGGATGACCCCACATCCATTCCGGAGGTTGCCGGTCCGCAAAAACCAGGCGGCCGGGCCTGGGTGCACGATCACACACTCTACCTGGAAGGATGGTCCGGGTCAACGACCTTGTACCTTGTGGATCTCACGGGAAGAACACTNGCTCGTTTTACCACCTCNCGGGGACTGACCTCACACTCCCTGCATTTGCCAGCAGGCATCTATGTGCTTACTTCCCTGCAGGATCCCACGTTCCGCGAAAAACTGATTGTGCAGTGACTTCATCCGNGCACGGGGCATCATCACAAAAAAAAGAGGCCACCATCAAAAGGCAGCCTCTCAAACCAAATTATGAAAAGAAATACACTAGCGATCATAGTGCGCGCTGGTGCCGATGCTTGCTTTTGCGCTAAAGCAGCANTGATTCGACACTAGTTTTTGATCATNGTGCCGGAGNATGANGCTCCGGCCGAAGTGGTCAGCCTGTAAAAATACACGCCATCCTTCAGGTTGCCNGCATCCCAGCGATAGCTGTGGTCACCTGCGCTGAGTTGTTCATCAGCCAGGGTGGTCACCTGGCGACCCTGCATGTCGTGTATGGTCAATTGGACGTGTCCCGCTTGCTCCAGGGTGAAGGCGATATGTGTATAGTCGCTGAAAGGATTCGGGTAGTTGCGAAGTGTCAGGGTATCCATCTCCGGTTCGATGATGGCCACAGACCCATCATCAAGCTCAATGTAGCACTTCAGGGTCCAGTCTCCGGGATACTCTTCCAGGTCACCTTCACCCAGTTTTACCCATTGGTCGACGAAATACATGAAGCTTTGGCTGTGTGGCTGGCTGTTATCTCTGCCCCAGTAACCGCCGCCTTTGAGGTCGATCACCAGTCCGACGTTTCCGGTCAGGACCGTTTCGGTATACACCGGCACTTCCGTCCATCCGTCACCGCCAATGACCGGGTCATCAGTCAGTAAACCACCCGCATCGACTTCAGTTTCTGTCCAGGTGGCATCATCTTCCATGTCCAGCACCCGCCATTCGATAGGAGGGTTGGTGCCTTCATTCACGATGTAGGCGATCTTCAGCAAGCGGCCTTCCTGCTCACCCAGGTCGATGGCTACGCCCAGCGACCAGGGTTGGTCGTCCTGCAGCCCCATCCCGGTAATGTTCTCTGCCTGGTAATTGCCATACCATTCTCCTTCAACATCCATCCATTCAATGTGCACCTCATCAGACGTGCCGGAGTTTTGATTGTCAGACGCATCGGTGGCTTCTATATAATAAGAGGCCTGGGTGTTTTCCGGTTGCCCGGGGATGGTTGCTGCATAAATGTCGTCATGGCCTTCCATCTGGATGCTTGATTCTTCCCCGTCGATCGTAAAAAAGAGCATTACCGATGCTACGCCTGACTCGTCCGTGACCCTGGCTGTCACCTGCGCGTCTTCATTCGGATAGGCCCAGGTTGGTGCGTCTTTGAGCGTGATCACCGGCGGGTCGGTATCCGCAGACCATTCGATGGGAAATGCTTCGGATGTATGGGTGTTGCCTTGTGCGTCGACAAGGTCGAAGGTGATGCTGCCGCTGGTTTCCTCTTCGAATGCCGGGATGGTCCCCTCATAGATGTAGTGTGCTTTTTGGATGTTTTCCATCTGCAGCTCTTCGGTCACATCGTCTATGGTGTAATGACCGGTTACCGATTGGAGAGGCCCGGGGCTGTGTACCTTGAGCACCAGGTGCATGTCGTGACCGGTGATGGCTTCATTTCCTTCCAGGGAGGCTACTTCCGGGGCATCGTGCTCGTGGCTTCCTTCCAGGATGTGGCCGTAGGTGTCGTAATATCCACCTTCGCGTCCATCTTCCCATACCACGATGTAGTCATCGCCGTTGGTGGCTGTCCTGGAATTGCTTTGTGTACGTTCTTCGGCGACTACTTCAATAAACTCACCCACTTCGCCCATCATATTGATATGTGCGGCGTACACGTCGTGGAACAGGACGATGCCATCGCGGCGCTGGTGGCTCCAGGAGGCCAGAAACTCCGATCCGTTGCTGACCAGGGATACCCACGAGCGTGAAAGGCTGTCTTCCGTTCTGGCAATGTGGAAATCGTCACCGATCAGGTTTCCTTCTGTGTCGATCATTTGCGCATAGATGCCTGAACGGGTGCTGTGGTCACGGAGGTCCTCCCAGGCTACCAGGATGCGGTCACCGGCCTGTGCGATGCGCGATATGCCTTGCATGTAGGGTCCGCTGGTGATGGCAAAATCATCGCCAACAAGGTTGCCGTTGCTGTCAAGTAACTGACCATAGACATCCCTGTTTCCGGCACGTCCATCGTCCCAGGTCACCATGAAGTGTTCTCCGGTGTGGATGACGTTGGGCACACGCTGGCTGGCATCTGCGGGGATCTCTTCCGGCCTTATCAGGAAAGGTTCACCGGATAAGCCTGTGCCGGGCTTGATAAAGCGGCCCCATACCTCCCGGGCGTTTTCTCCTTGTTGCCAGACGGTCAGAAACTGTTCGCCATCATAAGCCGTAGAGGAAAATGACACGTTGTTGGTAGGCAGGTTGTCAGATATCATGAATTTTTCACCCACCGGCTGGCCTTCTGTGTCTATCAGGATACCAAAGTAGTCGCGGTTAAAGTCATCCGGGCTGCGTTGTTGTGCATAGGTCAGCAGGAAACGGTCGCCGCCATAGGCCATGTTTGGGAAGTAATGCGGATGGAACTGGTAGGGTACGATCTCGGTTTCGGTGTCGACGTGCACCGTACCATCCGGGTCGACAAAACGCCCCCAGTATGCGTTGGCACTGCTGCTCAAGCGGTTGTCATCAAACACCACAAAGTATCGTTCCCCATCAAATGCCACCTGGGGGTTGTTTTGCGAGTAGTTCTGGGTCGCAATGGGCAGTTCGCTTTCCAGTGGATCTATCCAGCTGGCAGACATAAAGTCGGTGATGGTTTCATTTTCGTGCACAGAGCCGTCTGCGGCACGGACGTGGTAAACCACATCTGCCGGGGCGGACTGGGCGGGTATTGTTGCCTGGTATAGTCCATCGTCTCCCTGGATGAGTGCGGTTTCTGCCTCTTCATGATCCGTGATGTTATAGGTGAGGGTAGCTGCGGCAATGCCTGAAGGGTCTTCGAGCTCCACGGCGACGATGCCGGGATTTTCCAGTCCCAGCGTGGTGGGGAACCTGTGCCAGGTGATCTCGGGACCTTCCGTGTCGGCATACCATTCCAGGTCATAATCGTTGGAGTCACCTGTGTTACCGTATACATCTGTCATGGTAAAATAAACCGAGCCCTCTGCCGGCCCTTCTGGTGCGGGGATGGTGCCTTCAAAAAGGTAAAAGGCTCCTTCGTCATCGTCGCCATTCTCATCGTCCTTGCCTTTGTCCGGATCGGTCTCTTCTACCAGCGTCATGGGCATAGATAGGGTATCGCTGTCTTCGATGGTAAAGTTAGCCGTAACATCGGTCACGAAAGAGTCGTCAAAAACGGTCAGCAGCAGGTTCATATCTATGTTTTCCACTTCGGAATTGCCTTCAAGCGAGATGGCGATGGGGGGATCTTCGTCTTCGTCAGAGTCGGCCCTGACGCGCACGTTATCCACAAAGATGTCGTACATCACACCGCTGTGATAGAGGGATTCGCCGTAGAAAGCCAGCTTCACGTGTCCCGAATAGCCTGATATCAGGATGCTTTCGGCTTGTCCTTCATGGGAGATCTCGCTGTCTTCATCATAAATTTTCAATGCATTGTTTTCTGACCAGGTCTCACCATTGTCATCAGAGATGATGACCCACAGGGACTTGCTTTCGTCCAGGTCGCCCGGGTCTGTGGTGTTTCTGATGGTCAGGGCCAGGTCAAAGGTCAGCTCGTAATCGATGTCCTCATAGAGATATATCGGTGGCGTGATGAGCCACTCGTAGCGCTCCAGGGCCAGGGTAACCCTTGCCGAACTGCTGCCATCTTCCTGGTTGCCGAATGACGCGCTTCCCCAGGATGAAAAGTCTTCTGCCGTAAATTCGGTATCTTCGGATATCTCTCCGCGTGCCTCAAACCAGTCGATCGGCGGAAAGCTGTCAAAGACCTCCAGGAAAGGCGGATGCAGGACGGGGTCGTGGCCATAACCGATGAGGTCAATAGTGAACGGACTGGGTGTCCCGTTGTGTGAAAATGAGGCGGTAGCAAATTGATCTCCCGCGTGAAAGGGAGAAAACTGTATGGTGACCTCCTCTTCTTCCTGGTGCTCCAGGTGGATTGGCAAGTCATTGATCAGCTCAAAAGCATCCGGGTTCATGCCCGCGAAGCTGGCCTCATCGATAGTCAGTGTTTGCAGCCCGTAGTTATACACCATGAATGAGCGGGTGTTGCTTTCCATGATGTTGATGGTGTCAAAGTCGAGCTGATCGCCCGGATAGGCAACCATCATGGGGGCATCCGGGTACCAGCGCGGATAGAAAACGTTGTCGAGAACGAAAGAACGTGCACCGTCTGAAAACACCCCTGTGCCCTGGTAATTCCATTTGATATAGGCATGATCAGAGCTTTGGTTGTCGAAGGTGTAGGTTTCTTCCGTCCAGGTTCCTTCTGTCCCATAGAGGGTGTCGAGGGGCATCCAGTTGTCCCCGGCATCGTAGCTTACTGCGACGATCACCGAACAGGCGTCGTTGTCGGGGGTGGCATTGGAGCGCCAGTGAAACGAAAACTCGTCGATGCCCTGGGTCAGGTCCATGCGTGCCGAGGTCAGGGTTTCATCGTGCGCATCCATAAAGCCACATAAAGCAGCATAGTCGCCCACATAGGCGTTGATGGACGTGCTCCATTTTTCCGTGGCAGCCCAACCCACGGGCGGAAAAAATTCTTTGTCAAAAATTTCGTTGGTGGTCTCCTGGGCATGTAGCGAGGTGCTGGGAAGTACCAGTGCCAGGAGTAACAAAAACAAGGTATGGATCATTCGCATGAGATTTTTTTTTAATGGTGAATTACAATGATGGGTACCAGCTTTCGCAGAAAATAACCCTGCAGTTTTTTTGTGCTGATATGTTCCTTTGTATATTTTGCTGATTATTCTAAATCCGGTGTCTTTGTTCATTTTGGGCATGTATTTTGCCGGCCCGGGTAATTGTTACCTGATGAAACAGGTACAAATTTCGTACATTTGTATCATTTTGCAGGCATTAAAAACATATATCCGGGCAAATTATGTCACTTATCGTGTGCCTGTGGGTGCAAATGCCATCGTATATGCCTTTCTCCTAATATTTCTTTTTGGGTTGTTGCCCGGCCAGGCGAAGTCATCTGCAAACGACAATGTGGATTCTGCATTGGCTTGGGAGGCAGAGGGCAACAGTTTGTTTTTCTCCCGACACTTTGATGAAGCCGCTGCCTTGTTCAGTGACGCATACATGAGCACCTCGGAGTTGGATAACGTTTTGATTCCTGCGGGATACGCGTTTAAGGCAGGTACGTCATTTTATCAGGCGGGCCTGTTCGAGGAGGCCTTGCGATACCTTCAGAAGGCAGAAGCTGTTTTGGAGCAGGTTCCGGGACCGGACTACACTGCCCTGGTCATGCTTTATACAAACATGGGGGCAGCAAACATCAAGATGGCCAGATTTTCGCTTGCTATTTCCTACTATCAGCAGGCGGAAGCGCTATTACTGGCTACACGGGGCAGGCATCATCCATTTATGGGAAGCATTTATCTGAACATGGGTGTCATATTTCATTATGGCGGAGATTATGAAAACTGCCGTCTCTACTATGACAGGAGCCTTCAGCTGTTTCGGGAAAATGAATCCGCCTACAGGGCCAGTATCTCGAGGGTGCTGCACAACCTGGGCATGCTGGCTTACGATCGTGGCGATTATGATCGTGCGTTGGCTTATTTCAGGGAAAGCAAGGAATATAGCACCAGCGATAATGCCTCTACCCTTACTTCCACATACAATAACATGGCCCGCAGCCTGAACAAAATGGGGGCTTACGACGAAGCAGAACGCTATTATCTGAAAGCGATCGTACTGACCCGGGATACATTTGGAAGCAATCATCCGGAGTTGGGTTTGTTTGCCCTGAATTATGCATCCTTTCTTTCCCGTCTTAACCGGCACGATGATGCACTGGAAGTCATTACTGAAATAGCACCGGCATTTGAAGAAAGGTATGATTCATGGCATCCCCACCAGGCCCGTTACCGGGAAGTCATGGCAGACATTTGGCTGCGCATGGGGGATGCTGAGAAAGCGATGCATTACGCGGAAAAAGCCGCTGACATCCTGAATGATTACCAGAGAGATATCGGTGGCATGGCCAAAAAAACAGGATATAATCCGGCTGTCCGAAACTTTGTGCTGACCAACAAGAAGCAGCAGGCGTTCATCCTGAAGCAGATGGCGGATCTTGCTGGCTGTGCTGATGATCATCTCCAATACAAAAAAAGAAAATATGATCTGCTTTCAGAGGCTGTCAACGTGGTAGGGGACCTCCATGTAGACTATTCCAGCAAGCATTCCAGCATGACATTGACAGGAGATGAGAAGGAAACTTTTGTTTCTGCTGCCGATGCTGCTTATGTGTTGCACAAGCTCACCGGAGACAGAAAATACCTTCACAAGGCATTTGAGATATCGGGGTTGGCCAGGGGAGCGGTCCTGACACAGGTGATCAAAGGTTTTGAGGGTTTCCGTGTCGCCGATGTGCCTGTATCTTATCAAAAAGAGGAGGCCAGCCTGCAAAGAAAGCTTCACATGCTGGATGCCCTTATCGCAGAGGAGTCGGAAAGGGTTAGCCCTAACAGTGAAAGGATCGCTTACTGGAACGACCAGTTGTTTGATGCCAACATGCGTTACCAGGAGCTGACAAATATTCTGGAACGGGATTATCCGGAATATTATCAATTGAAATATAAGGCAGGTGTGATGGATGTATCCGCCATACAAGCTCAACTGCAGGATGGGCAGGTGTTGGCAGAATACCTGATGGGCGATGGGGTGCTTTTAATCTTTGTCATCTCCGATACATCTTTTCATGTGTATCGTCAGACACTGGATGCTTCATTCTTTGCACATCAAGAAAATGTGCATGCTGCTTTTCATCTGGATCATGCGTTTTTTGGCGGGAAACCTGAATATCTTTCTTTTACGGGGTCTTCGCATGCGCTTTATCAGATCTTGCTTGAGTCTGTGATGGAAGACTTTGACCCGTCGTCCCTGGTGATTGTCCCTGATGAAACATTGTCGCTGCTGCCTTACGAGGTGTTACTCACCTCGCCGGCACGGGAGGATATGCCTGATTATGCCGGCCTGCCATATTTGATTAAAAAGATCCCGGTCAGTTATACTTACTCCAGCGCCTTGATGTTTGGCGAACAGGATCAGGGAGGGCGCCGTGAAACTGATGCACCACTCGAAGCTCTTGTGATGGCACCTGTTTATGGTGATAAAGATTTAGCTCCTGGCATTGCATTGCATGATCATGACTTTACCCCTCGTGATATGTTAATGCCGCTTCCCGGGGCCGGCAAGGAAGCCGCCTTTGTAAAAGACCACTTCGGGGGCAACCTGCTTGCCGGTGAAGAGGCCACCAAACAGGCATTCTTCGACTATGCTGAAGTGGCAGACATATTGCATCTTTCCATGCACGCTATAGTGGATACGGTTCACCCGATGCATTCCAGACTGGTATTTCAATCAACAAACCGGGATGCTGGTTTCGAAAACCTGTATGCTTATGAGATCTATGGCATGCAAATGCCTGCCAGTCTTGCTGTGCTGAGTGCATGCAACACGGGTGCAGGAAAAGTTGTTAGCGGAGAGGGTATCATGAGTTTTACGAGGAGTTTTTTGTATGCCGGGGTGCGCAATATTTTAATGACGCTCTGGGCTGTACCCGACCTGGCAAGCACAACCCTGGTAAAGGGTTTTTACGCTGAACTGAGCGAAGAGACCCCTAAGCATGTCGCCCTGCAGCGTGCCAAGCTCGATTTTCTTGAGGATGCCTTGCCCAGCAAAGCACATCCCTATTTTTGGGCCGGATATGTTACCATCGGAGATATCAGCCCCCTGCAGCCAGCACCAAAGGACCAGGGCAAGTCAGCGGCCGGAATACTGGTTTGGGTCGTACATGGAGTCATAATCTTGCTTTTGGGAATACGAGGCATCCAGGTGTTGACATAGATGCTTGCTGACCGAGTTCAAGCAATATGTCATCAACCTTATCCGGATAAGGCCTTCCCATGGCTTGCAACCTTTCAAATATCTTTTTGGCTTCTTCTTTTGCCCCTTTATCAAGGTAGCCCAGGCCCAGATACCACTTTGCTTCAGGGTAGAAAATGCTCCACGGGTTCTCCGTGACGACATACAATGCCTCTATGGCTGCATCTGTTTCGCCGGCTTCCAGGTAAGAAACACCGGCAAAGAACATCAGGCTTTCCCTGCCTTCTTTTTCTGTAACATGATAGGCTTCCTGGAAACGCCGGGCAGCAGTTTCATACTGCCCCCATTCATATGCGAAAAAGGCCTGGAGGAGCTGTTCCTGATCAGTGATCCAATCCGAGCGCATCACAGGGTCGATCTGGTAGGTGTCATAATAGGCAGCAAACAGATCCTTGTGAGGAGAACCAATATGGCTGGTCTGCATCAGATAATATACCGTGCCGGCTACCAGCAGGATGGCAACCATGGCAGCTGCCTGCCATGAAATGTACCGGACGATTTTCCTGTTGCTGACAATACGTTTTTCATAACGTATAGGCGATGACAAGTGATCAAACTGTGTTGATACTTCTTCATCGCTGATAAGTAAAGGGTCTCTATTAAGCTTTTTATCATTGCTAAGCTTCTTGATTTTGCCCGAAAATGCTTTTGTGGCTGCCATTTCAGACAAAAAAGCATCTGTTTCCCGATCCAGTTTGTCCTGTTCCGGCAATGCCTTTACGCGATGCATGCTTCGCCCCGCCTTCTGCTTACCCACTTTCATAGTTGCTGTTTTGTTTTTTTGCAGTTGATGTTCATTTTATGCTTCTGTATGCTGACGATCATTGTTTTTTGCTTTCTCCGGCCACAAACCCATTAAGTATAAAGCTCAGGATACTCCGGGTCGTTTTGAACCATTTTTTTCAGGGCCTCTTTGCAGCGATATTTTCGGTTTAAGGTGTGTTGTTTCGTGCTGTGCCCCATCAAGGTTGTAATCTGGTCCACGGAACTTCCCTCCATGCTCATTGTTAATATTTTCTGACAAGCCTCTGACAGCCTGGCAAAGCATCTGCTGAAAATCCTTCTTTTCTGTGCCTCGGGTTCTGAATAAATACCTTCATGGTCAATGCCCTCCATGTTATCAGGAAAAGGCATGTTTTCTTCCAAAGGCATTTTTTTCCTGTTCCTCAGTTTTTTTAACCAGAGATTCCGGCATACGGCATAGAGATAAGTGCTGAAACGGCAGCTGATGTTAAAATCTTTTTGCCTGCTTTTTTGAAAAACCACGATCAGCGAGTCATGAAACAAGTCGCCGGCATCTTGTTCCGTGCCATTGTTCTTTGTCACATAAGCCTGCACCATGGGGTAATAATCCTGGTATATTTCTCTGAGGATCTTCTCGTCGCCCCGTTGAATGCCCCTTAAAATCCGGTTCCTGTTCTTCATTACATATCGCCTGGCAGTTATTTCCCAAAGGTAGCCAAATCCCAAAAATTATCTGCGCATGATGTTTTTATGTTAAATCTATACTCATTGATACATTTTTTTGGTAAAAATAACCCCAATGGTAAGTTTTTGCATTTATGACTTATTTGTCAGAGCGTTGCGACAATTTTTTTATATCTTTAAAACTTGTTGTAACCATTTTATAGTGATAATAAAGTATATGATTAAACATCTGTTGCTTTTTCCTGCATTTCTTGCAGCTGCAACATTGCCTGCAGGTGCCTGGTCGGGCCATCACATGCTCTCGCGGCCTGCCCTGGAAGACCTGGATCTGTGGCAGCGCAAGGATTCTGTGGAGGCCGTAAGCCTGAGAAGTTTTCTTCTGGAAACGGAAGAGGCCCTTGCAGCCTTTCTGGATAATCAGGAGGCCTGGTCGCGCAAGCATTTGCCTCATTATGTGCCGCGGCCGGAAGAGCTTGCCTTTGATGCCGCCAAAAATGAGGAGGATATCCTGTTGCGGTTTATTTATGCGATAAGGATAAACCCCGAAAGCAGGATACCCCTTTACCTGCAGTTGCTTCCCGGAGAGCCGGCGGGCGACAGGGAGCGGATCGCACCGTCGAAGGTGAGCATCTGGGGAGAAGACAATGCTGAGGGAGAAGAGGCCTTTTCCTTTGTGCGGGTCAGGCCCGGTGAGCAGCTGCACCCGCTGGATGTGCTTGTAACCGCCAACGACGAGCCGGACTATGGCTTTGACATCGGCCTGTTCGAAGATAACCAGACAGCCCATGGCCGGAAATATGGTTTTGACAGGCAGCCGTTCGGCAACCCGGAGCTGGCCTACAGCAGCCAGGCTCCTTTTCATATGGGCTTTTATCATGAGTCACGTATCGTATATGTCTTCGGTTCTTTCCTGAATAAAACCTTTCTTGACTACAGGGTGCACCTCTTCAGGGACCTTTCGCGCTTTGCCTTTGACCAGGGTCAGCCATACTGGGGATGGCGCTTTTTGGGATGGAGCATGCACTATGCCGGCGACATCACCATGCCCTGGCACAGCCGGCCGCTGCCCGGATACAGCACCCTCAGGATGCTGTGGGTCAACTTTAAGGCCATGCTGGGTTTCACCCGGAGCCGTGATGAGGCCATCCAGCTGTCATCCAACAGGCACATCGCCATGGAGGCATACCAGCGCCAGGAGGTAAGGAATGCATGGATCCATCAGCAAAAGGATCATCCGTTTTTCCAGGCATTGAGAAACCCTTATCCGCCTGTGCCTTTCACCAGGGAGTTTGTCCGGGAAGAAGCATCCAAAGGAGCTGCCCGGCAGGCGAAACACCTGGACCGGGTCGTCAGGGACGTGCTGCCCCATGAGATGGTGGATGATCCCGGCATAGAAGTGACACGCCTGAGGTCGCTCGGGCGGGTTGCTGAAATCGTCAGGGAGCAACAGGGCGAAGCGGGTGCTGCAGAGCTGAATAAAGCCATCGCCGAACGCTTCCGGGATTACAGCATGAGCCTCCGGTCCGTGCTGTTTTCTGTAATCGAAGAATAATCCCCCTGTCCTCAGCCCAACGCTACTTTTTTAATGCTCATGTATTATTTTTGTTATATTTTAAATTATGCCGAATAATTTCTATATTTACATTTGAATGGGATATGTTATGCCCGTGAAGAACCAAAAGTTGTGAGTGAGCCACTGTCATTTCTATACTTCTGCTTCGTATTCTGCACTAATATAGCTTTTCAATGGATAAAGACAGAGAAGAAACCCAAAGACCAGAAGATGAGAATGAGGCGCTGCGCAGGCGGGTTTCTGAATTGGAGTCGCAGCTTGGCCAGGCCACCCATATCATACAACAATACAAGCTGGCAGAGGAGAAGCTGCAAATCACCCTGGATGCAATAGGTGATGCGCTTATCGTTACCGACGCTAAGGGTTGTGTCATGCAACTGAACCCTGTGGCGGAACGGCTGTGCGGCTGGACGATAGATGACGCCAGGGGCAGGCCTGTCACTGAGGTTTTTCGTATAGTGAGTGCCCTTACCGGCGAAGCAGCTGACAACACAGTCGAAAAAGTTTTGGAGACCCATGAAGTAGTCGCACTGGCTAACCATACGAAACTCATCTCCAGGGATGGCTATGAGTATCAGATCGCAGATTCTGCTTCACCCATCAAAGATCGTGAGGGTCGGATTATCGGAGTTGTGCTTGTTTTCAGGGATGTGACCCGGGAATATAATATTCGGGAGGCTTTAAAGGCGAGTGAGGAAAAGTACAGGACGATATTTGAGAATACCGGTTCTGGTGTTTGTATCATCGAGGAAGATTATACCATTTCCCTGGTGAACGGCCATTTTGAAAAAATGTCGGGTTACTCCGCTGAAGAAGTGGAAAATAAAATGAAGTGGCCGGAGTTTGTGATGGAAGAAGACCTGGAGCGAATGAAGGAACAGCATAAACTTCGTCGGGAACAGCCTGGCAGGGCGCTTAATGAATATGAGTTCCGCTTTGTGGATAAAAACAAGCAGATCAGGTACATCCATCTCTTCATTGAAGTCATTCCCGGCACACGACAGAGCGTGGCTTCCCTGCTGGATCTTACCGAAAGAAAACGTGCAGAGGAAGAGGTGGAAAGATCCAGAGACCACCTGCAATATATTCTGAATGGGATCGATGCGCCCATTTATGTGGCCGACATGGAGACGCATGAGATCCTTTTTGTGAATGAATCCGGTTTAGCCGCCTGGGGCCCGTGCCTGATCGGGAAACCCTGCTATGAAGTGTTGCAGGGTATGGATGCACCCTGCGATTTTTGCACCAATGATAAGCTGCTTGATGCTGAGGGTAAGCCAACCGGTATTTATCTGTGGGAGTTTCAGAATAAGGTCAATGGTCGCTGGTATGATTTGCACGATAAAGCCATACGATGGACTGACGGGCGGCTGGTCAGGATGGAGGTTGCTATAGACATTACTGAACGCAAGAAAACGGAACTGGCGCTCCAAAAGGAAAAGGACAAGTTCCATAAGATTACGCTCACGGCACCCGGCACCATTTGCATGTTTCAAATAAGTGATGACGGACAACTGCATGTTCCCTATGCTGACCCTGACATTGAAGAAGTGTATGGATACTCACCGGAAGAATTAAAACGTGATGCCTCGCTGGTTGTTATGAATATGCCGGCTAAAGATCGCATAAGGGTCAGGAAGGAATTAAGCGCTTGTGCAGCAAAAGGGAAGCCGCTGTTTACCGAACATAAATACAATCACCCTAAAAAAGGGAATGTGTGGATGGAACTTCGCTTTGCCCCTGAGAAGGAAGGCGACGGAAGCATTACCTGGTACGGGTATGCCATTAACATCACCTCCATAAAACAGCAAGAGATCAAAGAGCGGTTATTGTATGACATTGCAAGTGCAAACATCCTTTCAGGTGACCTGGAAGAATTTTCGAAACGTGTACGAAAAAGCCTGCAAGTCTATCTTAACACCGCTAATTTTTACATTGCCCTCTATGATAAGGATACTGAACTGTTTTCGCTGCCATTCGAGAAAGATGAAAAAGACAATATCATAGAATGGCCGGCCAAAAATTCTGTCACCGGACTAATTCTGGAAGAGCAAAAGAGCATGTTGCTCAGGAAAAAAGACATTAAAAAATTGATCAAGGGAGGGAAAATCCAGCAGGTAGGCACTATGTGTGAGGCCTGGCTTGGTGTTCCGCTTTTCAATGGCGGGGAAGTGATGGGAGCCATCGTGGTGCAGGACTATGACAACCCTGATGCTTTTAATCGTGAAAGCAAAGGAATCCTGGAGATTGTGTCGAACCATATCAGCCTGGCCTTCAGCGGCAAAGAAGTTTTGAGGATTTACGTTTCCAGTCGATGATACTGGATCAGATCCAGGACAAAGTCACCGTTACAGACCTTCATGGTAAAATCATTTATGCAAACCAGGCTGAGAGTGCGCTTTTTAATGTGTCACCGGACAAGCTGTTTGGTATCAATGTCAGTGAATTTGGTGACAACAAAGAGAAAGGGGCTTCGCAGGAAGAAGTCATTCATCATACCCTAAAAAAGGGGGCGTGGCGCGGCGAGGTGGTTAATTACAAAGAAGATGGGTCCGAGGTATACCTGGATGTACGAACCACCCTGTTGCATGACAACAAAGGTAATGAAATAGGACTTTGTGGCGTGTCGACCGATATTACGGAACGTAAGAAAACAACCAGGCAGCTGAATTACCATTTGCATTTTCAGGAAATGGTGGCAAAGGTCTCTTCTTCTTTTGTAAACGTGCACAAAGACAACTTTGATGAAAAGGTGAATCAAATGCTCGTCGAGATAGGGCATTTTTTTGAAGTGGACAGAACCTATCTGTTCAGATTCTCCTCCGATTACAAGACGATGACCAATACCCATGAATGGTGTGCCGAAGGGATTCCATCTTTCATGGATGCCATGCAGAATTTTTTAATGGAGGAGCTGCCGTGGTGGAAGGAACAGGTGGTGAACAGAAAAGCCGTTCGAATTGCTGATGTTGACCAGCTCCCTGCTGAAGCCTTGAAAGAGAGGAAGGAGTTTAAAAGGCAAGGCATTCAGTCGCTGCTCACCGTGCCTGTTTTTGGCAAAGCTGCTGTGATCGGATTTTTTGGGTTTGATTCTGTGCGTACCCAAAAAAACTGGACTACTTACCAGGTAGAGATCTTGAAAATTTTGGGAAATATTATCACAGATGCCATCACCAAGGTGGAAGTTGAAGATAAGCTTGTGGAGGCCAAGGAGAAGGCTG
>SL_8KL_010_SEDDRAFT_10000840_pt1 | contig 26890 bp, 23 predicted proteins | sample SodLakKL_010_SED_4_FD_11160 | JGI IMG/M metagenome (IMG submission 11160) | reverse complement strand
CCGTCCGACGGACTCAAGCCGACATCCTGATGCAGGCCGGTACTTCCGTGCTTGCCCAGGCTAATCAGCAGCCTCAACTGGCATTACAGTTGTTGGCTTAGAAAGAATTTTCACCGGCGAGAGGTTCGCCACCGGCCGTATTTCTTTCCTTATTTTCGCCTTTTCGCTATACTTACAGACCACCGATTACCGATCACCGAATACTGACACAGAAGGAGCCTTTAGTTTGCAATATCCGACTCAAATTATTAAAACCGTTGTTAATAATTTCAAAAATCAATATCCAGAAATTGAGCAAATTCCCGCCGGTATAGAACCGCCACCCGAAACAGAAACCGGGGATCTGGCCGTTGCCTTACCAATGCGAGCAGCCGGTGCTCTTCAGCGCTCCCCCCGGGAAATTGCCACCGAGCTGTCAGAAATGCTAAAGCAACGCTCTGAACTCAAATCGGTTGAAGTGGCCGGTCCCGGTTTTGTTAATTGTACCTTCACTGATTCTTTTCTCTTAAAAAGCGTTGCGAAGATTATCGAACAACAAACGGTAGAATTTCCTGAACCTGGTTCAAACAAACGGGTGCTGATAGAATTTGTTAGTGCTAACCCGACCGGACCGTTGCACGTGGGCCACGGTCGCGGGGCTATCTATGGCGACGTGCTCGCCCGTTTGTTTGAAGTCTTTGGCTATCAGGTTGAGCGGGAGTATTACGTCAATGACGGTGGTTCTCAAATTGAGCGGCTCGCCGAAAGTATGCTCTTGCGGTCCCGGCAGGCAGAGGGCGAAGCTGTGGAATTATCCGAGGACCACTACCGGGGCGACTATTTAAAAGAAATAGTCGCTGATTCTGGTATTAGTCCCGGGGATTCTATTGAAACAGTTGCCCGCCGGGGAAAAGAGGAAATAATTGCCTGGATTTTTTCGACCCTTGAACGGTTCCGGATAAATTTTGACAACACTGTTTATGAATCTGAAGTGGCACCTCCAGAGGCGGTAGGTGAGCTGGTCAAACGTCTGGAAGCGGAGGGGCTGGTTCGCCGGGAAGACGGCGCTACTTACTTGTCCACCTCGAAGCTGGGCGACGATAAGGACCGCGTGCTCATACGCAGCAACGGTGAGCCGACATACTTTGCCAATGACCTGGTCTATCATCTGGACAAGTATAACCGGGGAGCTGATCAGTTTATAGATATCTGGGGGCACGACCATCACGGCTATCAGCAGCGCCTTCGCTCGGGATTACAGGCGCTGGGCTGCGCTACTGAACGGTTGGAGATCGAGCTCTATCAGCTCGTCGACCTTTACCGTGGAGGTGAGCCGCTGCAGATGTCTACCCGCCGGGGTGAATTTGTCACTCTGGACGAGTTGATTGATGAAGTCGGGGTGGACGCTGTTCGTTTTAACTTTTTGACTAAAAATCATAACAGTCCGCTTGATTTTGATATTGAGGTCGCCACCTCGCAGAGCGAGGACAATCCCGTCTATTACGTTCAATACGCTCACACCCGCCTGGCCGGCATTCTACGAAAAGCCGACGGGCAGTTTGACGACGTTGAACCGGAGGATAGTCTCTCCGAAGCTGGCCACAGACTGGTCTTCAAAGCGCTCGGGTTTGTTCCCTTCCTGCAACAGACTCTGGCCGGCCGTGAACCGCATCGTATAACCTTCTGGCTTCGAGAGTTGGCCCGCCATTTTCATACCTATTATACTGCGCATCGGGTTGTTGACCCGTCGGCGCCGGCGATTAGTGCCCGCCGGCTGGAGCTGGTTAAATTTCTCAAAATAATCTTTAAGACCGGCCTGGACCTGCTCGACGTTAATGCGCCGGAGCGCATGTGAAAAAGGAACGCTTTCTCCGTCGGCTGCGGCAGCAGAAAAAAACACTGGGCCGGACTGAACTATATTCCCTGTTTCAATACCACCTTTTGATTCGTCAGTGGGATAATTATCCACGCTTTAAATTCCAACCAAAGCCGCCGCCGGCTAAAGTTGAAAATATGCTTGTCGTTCAGCTCAGCTCTATTGGTGACGTTACCTGCACAATCCCGGCCCTCTTTGCTCTTAAGGAGCGCTTCCCGGCCGCGGAGTTGCATTTTTTGACCGAAGCTGAATCTACCGTTGGCGTGCTAAATCATCCGGCTATAGATAAACTCTGGACTTTACCTGCGGAGAGTTGGATTGGACTGCTGAAATCAGGTCAAAAACAAAATTTTGTTTCTGAACTGCGCGCCTGGCTTCATCAATTGAAAAAGCAGCGGTTTGATTTTTTACTTAATCTGCACAGCTCGCCGCTCTCCGCTCTAATTGGTAATCTGCTCGACCCGGACAGCTACTCTGGTTGCCTGATCGATAATAATCTACAGCCGGTTGTAATCGGCAGTCCGCATCAGTTTGCCCGCTATCTGGATCAGCCACCGCCCGTGCACACTCTGGGAGCCACCTGTCTTTACGCTGACGCTGTTCCCGAAAAGATGCAGTTTTATCGTCGTCAAGACGATAAAATAGAAAACAAAGTGGAAGAAATTTTTGCAAATAAACATCAGGACAATCGCCCGCACGTCTTGATAAATACAGGCTCCCGCATGAAGGGGCGTGTCTGGCCGCCCGACCACTGCTCGCAGGTGGTTGAGCAGTTGCTGGAAGCAGGCTGTGAAGTCGGTTTGATCGGTGGCCCCAGTGATTTTGAACGACTTGAGAAAATAGACAAACAAATTAAAAATCCACGTTTAATTAGCTGGTATAAAATTAACGATAGCTTGCTTGCGGACTTACACCTGTCTGACCAAGCTAACCTAACTGTTACTACTGATTCGGGTCCCCAGCACCTGATATCCGCCCGGGATAACCGCTGCTTGGTTTTGGCCGGAGACATCTGGGTTGGCCCCTGGACGGACCGCAGCTTAACGTTACAATCTACTGAAAAGAAGATTGGGAGTTTGCCGGTAGAATTAATTGTTCAAACGGTCCTGGCACAATTGGAGCATGGTGAGCCCCCACAGCCCGGGGCAGGCGTTGATTTGTTTCGCGGAGTAGGAGGGCGAAGCTTCTGGTTTCGTAACATACCGGTTGGTCAGAAAAGTTCGAATGAAACAAAAATGCGGCGCTGGCTTAAAAAGATTTATCTTTACTCACTGCTGGAACAGGTCGGCAGCAGCCTGGGTTGGAAAGGGCTGGGGGAGTCCCCCCTGGAGCACCTGGAGGAATTATACGAGCTATACTGGTCGGTCGAGAAGCCTGATATACCTTACCCGAAAATTGATCAAGTGCTGCCCCCGGGACTATCTTTTCTGGCGGAAGATTACGAACTTAAATGGAGTTATGAAGATGGCTAATATAAACCAACAGCTAAAACCGGCTGAGGAACTGGGGCAAAAACTAAAACAGGCGGGGGTCAAGAAAAAAGAACTATCCGTTCTGAGTCAAATTTCAGCACGGACTCCACAGGCAGGTTATAGAAGCGCGGAGGCAACCGCCGGTGTTGAGGCTCTAAAGACTCCTTTGCTGGTCTTTTGCGGTGTTGAAAATTTTCCTTTGATGCAGACCAGTGACCCTCGAGCGCGCATGAGTTCCGTGGTTCTGGTCGAGCCCGAGCTTGATTATTTTAAAGATTTTCTTGAAAATTTCGATCTGCTTTCTCTTCTGCGTGAACGGACTGTTTTTATTGTGCTCGGAGATCGTGTTGATCGCTTGGGCGACGAGCTTGAGTGCTTGTTTGGTCTTGCTGCCAGCAATGAAGTCTGTACTGTCAAACCTATTCCCTCCCGCTCATCGCAGTTTAATGAGGCCCTGGACAGCTTTGAGAAGTTCAAGCAGATATCGAGCAGTAACATTGATACAATGGATAAGTTTCTTGAAGACTGGCATCTTAATTTTGCCGCTAATCTACCCCGGTATTTAAGCGAAAAAAATCTCCGCTCTCTCGAAGGTGCTCTGTCCGGTCAGACGGCTCTCCTTATTGGTCCCGGGCCGACCCTTGAGAAACGGCGTCCCTATATTGAAAAATTAAAAGACAGACCCGTTATTGCTCTCGATACAGCTCTGCCCACCCTGATTAATATAGGTGTTGAGCCTGATTTTGTGGTCAGTGTTGACGTCGGCGAGAGCAACCTGAAATACTTGCGTGAAATACCTGACTCTACTGCACTTGTCGCTCCCGCTTATATGCGTCCCGACGTGCTGGAAAGAGCTGCGGAAAATTATCTTTTTGAACCTAACTTTCCGCCCGCCACCTGGCTGACGCCGGAGCTCGACTCGCCCGGTTTTCTTGCCGTCTCCGGGACGGTAGCCGTCACGGCCATTGACCTCGTCAGGCTGCTTGCCCCGGCCGAATGTTTTATGATCGGGGTTGACCTTAGCTATCCCGATGCTCTTGCTGTTAGTCGCCTCAGCCCTGTTTACAACGACTATGTTTCTAAACTCAATCGCTTCAAGACGCTGCCCGCCCAGAATCTGGCTAAAATATCTGAAAAAGAGCCCATTACCGTTGAGGTTGACGGAGAAAATTTATTGACTTCGGTCCCGTTTTATCGCTGGAGGCGTTTTTTTGATTATCTGATCGGTGAGATGGAGACAAAATTTTATCGTGACACAAAATTAGTCCTGCCGGTGGAAAATACACACCCTTTCCCCCCGCTGACCAGCCTTGAAGAAAACGCAGAGTCTGAACTTAAAGTAAAATCTTTTAGCTCAAAAACGGATGTATCATCCCTGAAGCGTCGCCTGAAGCAATTTGAGCAAGATTTACGTCAGCTTGAAATGGATCTTAAACCACTGGCGGTCTTTCAGCAGCGGAACGAGGAGATGTTTCTCAATCGCTGGCTTCAGTTCACACGTTTGCTGGTAGCTTTTGATGAAGTGGTCCGTTACTTTCACTGGGAAGTGGACCGTTTAACACGGGAACTGCAGGAAATAAACTCTGAAAATAAGCTGGCGTTTTTTCAGCGCCAGTACGAACGGTGGAAAAAATTGATTACTCAGACACGCAAAGGAGTTGAACAGGGTTTAAATTCCCTCGAATGACAGATTTTTACTTGACAATAGCTTTTTTTGTAAGTATATTTAGTTAGCTCTTAGACATTCCTGCCATTACTGTTGTATCAGAGTTAATTTATTCTTCTCTTCGGACGAGGGAAATCCAACTGAAGCCTATGCAAATAAATAGCCCGGACGAGCTTATGGGACTCTTTTTCAAGCATCGAATTAATGAGCTCCCCGTAGTTGATGAGGGGGAAGTTCGAGGTAGTATTAAGAAGAATGATCTGGTCGGTCGGCTCCGGAAGACAGACCAGTTTTCCCGCGATGTGGTTAAGATTATAGACGATCTTCTTAAACCGGCCGACAAAAAGACGCTGGATAGATTGCGGGCCAAACTTAAACGTGGTGAGATTAGCGGTATACCGGTTATTAATCCCGCTGGTAAGATTCAGCGTGTTATCACGCCCGGTATTTTGCAGGCTGAGGCCAGGGCGGGTAAGTTTTTAGATCAGACTGAACAGTGTGCAGTCTTTGAAAAATTACTGGCCGGTTTTCCTTTCCCGATTAAACTGGAGGAAAACGGGCAGGAAATTTTTGTGAATAAAGCTTTTGAATCGAAAAAATTGGAGTCGGACGGGCTAAACTGGGAAAAAGTTGAATTTGAAGAGGGAAAATACTCCATAAATATTTTCATGCCCGCGGCCGTTTTCTCTTTACATCAGGCTTTCAATTCAATCGCTAACGCTGGCAGTTTTGATTTAAGAGAACTGCTGGAAGAAATTGAATTGAACTTACTTGAGCAGGCGCAGCAGAACGCTGAGACTGTTAAAGAGGCGGCCCGAATGGTTGGGCTGCCCAGGCAGACCTACAATTATCGTCTCAACAAAGACAGGAAGGACAGCTAACATCGAAAATTTTCCCAACTGGCACGAGTGGCTGCAAGAGGTAAAAGACAGCGGTGGTATTAATTTTGACTGGCTGGAAAAATACTTTCCCCTTGAAAAAATGGAGGATAGCCAGGAAATTGAAGCGCTTCGCTATTCACTTCAGTCATGTCAGTCGCCACTGGTCTGTCTGGAAGATGAGACTCGCCAGTTCTTTGCTTTAAATCCACGGGATAGCTGGGAGGTTTTTGAATTTACCGGCAGTGGTGAGGAGCGAGAGATCGCCCGGTTCTTACGTTACTTAATAAATACTGAAAAAATTGTTTCGGCTGCGATTGAGAGTAGGGGAAGGGGGAACTATTATTCTGTTGATCCCCTGATTTATAGCGCCGAATATTGGCTTAATCGGGTTTGCCCTGAAGAATTTTCTGTTCATGATAGCGATAAATTTAAATTAGCTCTGCTCCTTTTTATGAGACCTCGGCGCGAGCAGATTTTTGAATTGATCGGCCGGCTTGATAATTCATCCCGGCCCGGTTTTGTCGGGGGCAACATTGCTGTTATTACTCCGTTTAACGATAGATCTGAGCTGCGTAAAATCGCCAGGAAAATTGGTCGTGATTTAGAGATCAAAGGAACACGTAACTGGGTTTTAGGCGAAGAAATCCAAAATACTCACGAGTTAAAAAGTAGAGTGAAGAAATATAATGACTGAACTCAGCGATCAAACTGGTCAAATCGAGAAATATAGTCTTTATGGTTTTGAACCCCTGGAGCTGGAAAATTTTTCTGAAGTAGAGGAAATTTTGTTAAAACTGGCGTCAAGGTTGCGTAAGAGCGGTGCCTGTTATGATATAAGCTGGCGTGGCGCAAAAACACCTTTTCGATTGCGCAGTGAGACTCCGGTGAGTGAAAATACCACTGAAATAAGCCGGGTTACGTCCCGGGGGGGACGGATTACCCTGAGGATAAGCGGTATTTCTGAAACTGTTAAAAAGGCTCTGGTTCAGGAACTGGAACTGCTTTTTCACCTGCCTGCCGGGCCTTTTCAGGAACGCCAGGAAAAAGATCTTAATTTGCTCTTTCCTGGCGCCTTTGAGGCCGAGGTGAAGATTGAGTTTAGCCGCTGGCATGAATATGAACTTCCCTTCTGGTTGCTGCGACTGGAATTGTCCGAACAGCTCCAGTGGAGACGGGTTACAAAAACTTTAAAACATGCTTCCAGCCTTCGTGATAAGATCTGTAAGGTCACCGATCAGTTGCTGTTGATTCTTTTTAGAGCTCGTTCTTATGAGGAAAGGCTGGATACTGAATTAAATACCCGGCTTAACCGTCAGCATTCCGCCCAAAAATTTAAACTGCTCTCGTTACATGTGCCGGAAAGTTGTGAAGATTGGAATGAAATCAAGAACTTTATGAGATAATAACCCAAACTTACTACTCACCTTATCTTTCCCCCCCTTGAAGGGGGAAAAACAAAGGGGGGTGACCCCCGGCCCTCTCCCTCCAGGGGAGAGGGGATAGATGAGTAGTTATAACTCAAATTTTGTAATAAAGGAGTGGCTGCAAAGATGTCAGGAGAATCGATTAATCTGCAGAAAATTAGCATCGAAGAGTTGAATAATATGGAGCGTGATGAGCTCGACTCGCTGGCCGCAAGTGTCGGCGTGGAAGAACTTGAAGACAAGAACCACAAAGAGGTTGCTTTTGAAGTTCTTCGGGCCAAAGCCCATGACAATGGAAACCGTTTTGGCAAGGGGGTATTGGAAATTTTGCCCGATGGATTCGGTTTCTTGCGCCGTGAAGCTCAGAGCTATGTTCCCGGTGAAGATGACATCTATATTTCCCCTTCACAGGTAAAAAGATTTTCTCTGCGGATGGGGGATACCGTTGTCGGCCAAATTAGACCGCCCAAAAAAAGTGAACGGTTCTATGCTCTCTTAAGGGTGGAAGCTGTTAACGGCCGCGATCCGGAGCTTGCCTCCCGGCGGACCGATTTTGACAAATTGACACCACTATATCCGGAACAAAGGCTTCAGCTTGAAACTACCAAGGAAGAGGTATCAACCCGGATTATTGATCTCTTTACTCCGATTGGTAAGGGTCAGCGTGGTCTCATCGTTTCTCCGCCGCGAACCGGGAAGACCATACTTCTGCAGAAAGCTGCTAATAGCATTCACGCCAACCATCCCGAGTGTTATATTATTATCCTGCTTATCGACGAGCGACCGGAGGAGGTCACCGACATGGAGCGCAATGTCGGCGCCGCTGAAGTCATATCGTCAACTTTTGATGAACAGGCGGAGAGGCACACTCGCGTAGCTGAAATGGTTATTGAAAAGGCCAAACGGCTGGTTGAATACCAGCAGGACGTTGTGATTTTTCTCGATAGTATTACCCGTCTGGCTAGAGCTTATAACCTTACAGTACCGACCAGCGGCAAAGTTCTTTCCGGTGGTGTGGACTCTAATGCTTTACATAAACCGAAAAGATTCTTCGGCGCCGCCCGCAACATAGAGGAGGGAGGCAGTCTCACAATTCTGTCCACCGCTCTAATTGAAACCGGAAGCCGCATGGATGACGTTATTTTTGAAGAGTTCAAGGGCACCGGTAACATGGAGATTAATCTCATACGGGAACTGGCCAACAAGCGAATTTATCCGGCGATCGATTTGAATCGCTCAGGCACGCGAAAAGAGGAACTGCTGCTTGAAGATGGCGAGCTGCGTAAGGTCTATGCCCTGCGTAAAGCTCTCAGTCAATTGCCCCCTGCGGATAGCATGGAGATGGTGCTGGAAAAGATGTATGAAAGTGAAAATAATGAAAAGTTTCTGGAAATGGTAAACTCGGGTTAGATTACTTTACTTAACACGGAGAGCGCCTGCTGCTCGCGCTTTTGAAACATCTTGCCGCTGCCCTGGTAGTAATGTCCCATGCACACGGATTTTAACTTGACCCAGCCGTCGGCGCAGCGGACAAGTGGCCCGCTGTCTGTCGCTTTAATGCTCCCAGGGCTGGCCTTCTGCTCAAAATCCGCTCTCTCCACTTCGTAAATTTTTAACTCCGCACCGCGGAATGTTGTCTGAGCCCCAAAAAATGGGTTGCCCGCCCTAACATGGGCCTCAATCTCTTCGTATTTTTTATTCCAGTCAATTCTCAGGTGCTTCTCTTGAACCCGCGGTGCCTGCGGAAGATTTTCCACCTCTCGCTGTTTTTTTGCCTCTGGCATCCCGTCGTCGTTTATCTGCTTGAGCAGCTCAACTATTAACGTGCACCCCAGTTCGTTCAAAGTATAAAATAACTCGCCTACCGTTTCCGTCAAATCAAGCTCTACCCTGTGTCTGCTCAATATCGGCCCGGTGTCAAAGTTTTCGTCCATCAGGTGTAAAGTTGCTCCTGAATAAGGTTCGCGATTTTTTATCACCCAAAAATAAGGGTTGGCACCACGGTATTCGGGCAGCAGGGCCGGATGCATGTTGACTGTCCCCAGGGGTGGCGTTTCAATGAGAAATTTAGGCAGAAGCTTGTCGTAACCTACTGATATGGCTATATCTGGTTTTTTCTCCTGCAACCATTTTTTAACCCGGGGACTATCCAGCTCCGACGGAATAGAGTAGGGGATATTTGCTTCTTCCAAAAAATTACGCTGGTCTGTAGTTTCGGTGGGAAATTTTTCCGGGAGAAAAGCTCCACTGACCTGGACAGAATTGAGCTCATTTAGCTCCCTTAACAGCATCATTCCCGATATCGGTAGTAAATAAAGGACAACTTTCAACATATCTTAAACTCCTCTCCGAATATTGACGAAAATAAATTAGAAGCTTTAACCCACAACTAAAGGAGTCAAACGTACTATTGAATAAGAAAAAATATAAGCGACCACGAAATTTTAACAGTAATATTTTGAAAATTGCAGGTAGTCTGATAGCGATTGGTTTGTTATTTTATTTTTCTCTCGGATATTTTGGTCAAACAGGAGCACAAGACCGACGATTTGAACAGAACGTTGGCCGTGATCTCATGATTGCCGGCCCGGAAGCTGCACTCCATCCAACCGGGTCAAAAAATGCCGAAGGTACAGAAACGGGTGGTCCTGAACGTATTAACGGGTTGAATGGGTTTATTACTCCCTCGACTGATTATATTGATCCCTTTGAGCAGCACGAAGTGCTGGAATATATTACTCATGAAGTAAAACCCGGCGAAAGTCTCTGGGCGATTTCCAACCTTTACGGCCGCCGCCAGTATACGATCGCATCAGCAAATTACGACCTCCTGCGCCGATATAATTCTCTGCCGGTAGGAATAGAGTTAAGAATACCGAATAGAGATGGCGTTGTAACTGAATTAAGTCATGGACAGACGCTATCGGATATTTATCTCGCCTATGGAGTAAGTCCGGATGAGATACTTGAATTTAACGAGCTGGACGATGCCGGACGACTCAGCGTTGGCCAGGAGCTCTTTATTCCCGGAGCCGAGCCGCTTAACCGCTTTGCTTTACGTTTTGACCACGGTAACAACAGTGACTATATATGGCCGCTACCGGTTGACAATCCACGGATAACCTCCGGATTTGGCGATCGGATTCATCCTGTCAAAGAAAGAGAAATTTTTCATACCGGTATAGATATTGCCGCTGCTCATGGAAAGAAAGCCTATTCAGCCAGAGACGGTCGAGTAAACTTTGTCGGTGTAATACCTGGCTACGGTAACGTTGTTACCGTTATACATTCTAACCGCTACAAGACCCTGTATGCTCACCTTTCGGAACAGCTAGTCAGGCCAAATCAGTTCGTCGAACAGGGCCAGCCGATAGGTCGAGTCGGAGCAACCGGCTATGCTACAGGCCCTCACCTTCATTTTGAAATTAGGCGTTCAGGTAATCCCGTTAATCCCCTGGAGTATCTTCCCGACCGCTAAATAATATCACCTTTAGAGATAACCAAGGTCGGTTAACGCCTCTTTTAGCTCCTCGTTTTCGTTAGCACTTAATTTTTTATCTTCTTTTGAACGCTGTTTTTCTACTTCTTCCGGTTCTGGAAATCTCTTGTTTAGTCTTTTTTCTAATTCCTCTGCTACTTTTTGATAACTCGGCTCCGGCGGTTTTCTCCCCAGTAAATTGTCTCTCTCCAGGTGATCTTCCCGCCAGCGTGTTAGCGTTGGCGAGTGAAAATTACGTTGTTGGTCAAGTCTTAAAACAAATTTTTCTCGCTCCTGCCGGCTGTCGTTAGCTCTAAGTTCATCTGAATATTTATTAATTACCGTCTCGTCCGGTTGAACGAGCAGACGTTTCATAAAAGCTGTTTCCACAAATTTTTCAACTGGTAATTCATAATCTTTTTCCTTTAACGGAAGACCCGCCCGGGTAAATTTATATCCCCCGGCAGTTAAGATCGTCTCCCAGTTTATAAAAGCCTCGCGTGGGAAATCATCCTTCGATTTATTTTTGTCGTCACTATATTCGCTGTAAAGTGATCTTTCTTCAGTGATGGTTTTTAAAAGATTATAACCAGAAAAATTTTGATTATTGCTGTCCAGGCCGTGTAATCCAAGCAGAGTAGGGGCCAGGTCAACCATCGAGCTGTAGCTTATCTCATCAACTGTTAGAAGCTCTTCACCGGCTGTATACAGCAGTCCGGGTATACGAATAAGATCCTGGTCGGGGGGACCAGAATGTTCAAAGCCGAGCAGATCAGAGTTTTCTCGTATTGTCTCTCCGTGGTCGGCCGTGAGAAGAAAATTTGTATTTTTACCGTGCTCATCCTCAAACAGAAAATCAACCAGGGGAGCCAGTGAGTGGGCGTCGAAATGATTAACACCTTCCACATACCAGTTGGCCATGTATTCAATTGGATTGTCAATCTTTTGATCCCGTTTTATGTGGATGTGATAGGCGGTTTTTAAGAACTGCCAGAGCAGCTGGTCGCCGCTCGCTCGAAAGGGATAATCTTCCCCCCGCGCTCTCTCCAACGCGTCACTTCGTTTGAAATTGTAGTCAAAACCAAGTAGTTCAGCTAACTCCGTCGCCTTCTCAATTGCCCGGTCATGATAGCTACGGTTTGGTGGATAATGAGACAGCAGGTAAGGGTGGTGGACGTCCATCGTGTGATAATATATAAAGACCGGCCGGTTATTTTCGTTATGACGTTTTATTTCCTCGATCAATCGGTTCACAGGACCTTCAAGATAGTGGTCGAATCTATCACCAAGACCATTATGTTTCAGTAATTTTATGCCGTTAAATATAATTGTGACGTAGCCGGATTCTTTGAAGTAGTCGGCGAGAGTTTTTGTTTCTTCAAAAATTTCGCACTGAAACCCGTAAAGACCGTGTTCGCGCGGATATTTACCCGTCATAAGACTTGCCACGGCGGGCGGTGTCGCTGTGTAAGACGTGTGCAGGCGGGGGATGATCGAGCCTTTTTCGACTAATTTTTGCAGGTTTTTTAGCTCTAATTTTTCTATCAAGTCATGTTTGGCCAGCACGCCCTGGTCTTGTTCAGAGTCGGGAAGGACGTCAAAACGGAGCGAATCAACCAGGAAAAGAAGACAATTTTTTTTCAAAATTTTCCTCCTTGATCCAAATATTGTGTGTTTAAGAGTAGGAAGCTTGATTCAGCAACTAAATAATATACGCTAATCTGCACAAGAGCAACAGTCTCAATCGCAGAACCTACCAACATGGCCTTAGACTGGAGGATTTACCATTAAAAAGCATGAACCCACTTTAACCAATGTTGAGCCGGAAGAACTGACCGAAATAATTGATAAGCTGAGCAAGGTCGAACAATCCCTCGGGTTTTCTCTGCCGGAACCTGCTGATAGAGGTTTTTATAGTTTTGGCAAGTGGATAGTCCCGGCTGATTACCTGGACTGGCTTTCTAAGGACAGGAAAGAGCAGGACGCTACAGCGGAGTTGAAAGAGATAGATGGGATAATTAGTCAGTTGCATCACGAAAGCGGAGGGATACCGGATTATGAGAGTGAATTAATCGACAGCTATAAACTGCATGCGCCGCTGGTTTTTGTCGGTCCTTATCGACGCGGCCGCCAGTTCGCCCGTCTCTTCTATTTTCAACCGCAACTCGCATCGGTTAAGGTGGGACTGGAGGGAGATAAAGCCGATCAACTTCTGCATAGAGAAGTGGAGGTTAGATTGATTTTTGAAGAGATTGCTCCTGAGTTGATAACTCCCAATCTTTTTCAGGCAAAACTTGACCATGAGCCTCCATTCTATGCTGAACCGGTAATTAATTTTCGTACGTTTGATTTAAAACGGGACATACATCTTTTGCGCAGTCAGTTTTTACCTGCCTACACACGGCTGCAGAGAACCTGGGGAGTTGATGTTAAGCCTGTAAGTTCATTCTTTACCGATTTTGCTTCAGGAGAAGATGATGAGGCAGTAAAACCCCCCGGTTTAATTGATGTTTTAAAACTCTTCAAGGAGATAACCTGGCAGCCCTGCTGGGTTGAACCTCAGAAGATGGCCGAGCAGTTGGTTACTATTTTTAACAGCGACAAAAAACTACTGATTGGCTTAATTCATGGTGATGTTCATACATCAAATTTCCTGGTTGACGAGAACAATTCTATTCTTTATTTCATTGATTGGGAGGACGCCCGGGTCTCTTATCTATTTTATGACTGGTATAAAATGCTCAGGTATTTCCCGTCGTCTGTTGCTATTGATCTGATAGCAACAAATCATATGCTTCTTAGCGCTGAATTTCCTGATGAAGATGTCCTTGACTGGCAGTCGCAGTTAATTATATTTTTCTATCAGCAGCTTCGATACAGCGTTGAGTCCAGGCAAAAGCAGATGGAAGAAAAAATAGATATGGACTGGTTAGAGAGTAATTTAAAAAAGATCGACTATATCGATCAGTTGTTAAAGTTAAGAGAATAAGCAGTAAATCTCTCCGGGGATATTGTTTATGGCCCCGCTGATCCCACCAATTTAGTTCACCCGTCCGCTGCCGGTTTGTAACCATAAACACGTGAGGCAGTGGAGTTTGAACCAGGTATTGAACGAATATGACGGGAACATGATATTAGGGCAGGAAGTTGAGATTATTTTCCGTTACTTCCGATAAGTTATATTATGTAAAATCGGAGATATGCAATTATCTCCGATTTTACATAATATAGTGGCAAACCTAACCCGGAATCCATCTATCTATCGGGTTATGACCATAGAAAGGTCAACAAAACCACGAGCTGGCTGCCCAGCGCCGTTGCTAATATTACTATCAGGACAGTCAATACAGCCCATTTGCTGTCGGAATCGCTCTCTTTGCTAAATTGATAGTCCTCGTGTCCGGGAACTCCTGTGAGCTGGCGTTTTCCGTTGCGTCTCTTTTCGCTGCGGTCTAGCGCCTCTTTAATCAGTGACATCCCTGTCGCTTAACCTCCTTATAAAAGACTTTATTTCCTCTCCTGTCCAATCTGGTTCTCCGCGTCCCGATTCACTCAACAGCAGCGCCAGGGTCTCTTGGTCAATCTCTCCACTTGGTTCTAAGCCAACCTCATTCTGAAAATCCACTACAGAATTTTCGGTTTGTGGCCCAAAAAATTCAGTTCCAGGCAGATCATAGTCGCCGACTAAATTTAGTAATTCCTGAATCTCTTTAATTTCCTCTGTTTCCATCCAGATGCTGTAAGTTGTCTCCGGGTCGACTATGAGTTCATCCGGGAAGACAATAATTTCTTTTTGCCATTTTTTGTCTGCTGTGTCACCGTTCAAATCAGTCCAGCCATAAATTGGGTCCCAGGCCCGGTCATCAGCCCCTGGTGTTATTAATACATAACGACTTTTTTCTTCGCCCCACAAACCAAGTAGCGGTATATCTACTTCCGATAAGTTATCCGCACTTAGCTTTAGGTATGTCGGTGTAGATGTCAATATTTCCGGAAAATATTCTTCAAATTCTGCTTCTTTTATATAATTATCGCTGTCAATGTTTTGTTCATCAACTTTTTGGTCGGAGTATGCACTTATCAGTCTACTCAAACTTAAAAATTTCCCCCGGTCCCCCGGCAGTTGGTCTGCTTCCACCGGTTCTATTTTTAACGGATTGGGTAGCGGCTCTTCTTCCTTTTCCTTTTTCTCTTTCTCTTCTTCCTCTGTTTTTGAAACAATCCCCTCCTCTACTTCACTCGTGCTGATTACCGGTGCATCAGACGATAGGATTGTTTGCATCTGATTTATCACCCAGCCCAGGCCGGCTCCCAGGAATAAGACGACAAGGGCTGCTGCTAACGCTCTTAAAAGCCAACCGGGGTTTGATAACCTGTCGCGCAAACACGACGAGTTAATCAGTGAGCGTAGTCTCCGTATTGCTCGTGAGCTGGTTAAATAACCGTTTTTATATCCTTCGCCGTCCGCCAACAGCTCCTCGGCCGCCGTAACCAGGTGCTGCTTGTTGATCAGGTGTGTCTCCTCAACGTAAGCTGCCATCAGGGCACGGTCGCAGATTAAGTTTATCAGTCGCGGATTGCCGCGAGTTACCTGGTAAAGTTTTTTAAATACATCGCGACTTACCTTTAACGGTTTTTCAGGCTGGGCTACTTCCAACCGATGCAGCACATACTCCCGGGTTTCTTCTCTGTCAAGATTCGACAGGTGACTGCGCACCGCAATTCTCTGTTTTAACTGGCGCAGCTCTTTTTCCCCCAGCAGGCTGTTTAGTTCTGGCTGTCCGACCAATACAATCTGAAATAGTTTCTCTTTGTCCGTCTCAAAATTAGACAAAAGACGCAGGTTCTCCAGCACGTCGTAGTCCAAATTCTGTGCTTCGTCAATAACCAGACAGACGTTATTGCCCCGTTCATACTGGTCGATTACAAACTCCTGTAATAGATCGATTACTTCCTTTTTTGTCGGGTTCTCTGGCAGTTTTATACCCAGGTCTTCGGCAATTGTCAGCAGAAGTTCGTTGAAATTCATGGTTGAATTTAAGACAAGCGCAGTTTTTACTGATTCGTCCAGTTCCTTTAAAAAGGCCCTACATACTGTGGTTTTCCCCGTCCCCACCCGCCCGGTTACCAGCACGAAACCCTTGCGCTCCTGCACGCCATACATCATGTGCGCGAGGGCTTCCTTGTGCTGGTCGCTGTAATAGAGAAAGTCGGGATCTGGTGTAACGTTGAACGGCTTGTTCTTAAAACCAAAATAATTTTCGTAAACTTCGCGCATTATTAGTTCAGCTCCCTGTGCTGGAGGGCCGGCAGTTTCCGGCGTATCTCATTTATTCTGTTTCTATTTATTGTGAAATTTAACAGTCCCGGGCGTCTTTTTTTCTCAGCCACCACTTGCCCCCAGGGATCAACCACCAGGCTGTTACCATGGCTGTCGACGCCGTTAATTCTATTTTTTCCTGTCTGTGCCGGTGCAATCACGTAACATTGATTTTCAATAGCTCGAGCTTGCAGCAGTGGCCGCCAGTGGACCTTTCCTGTCTCATCGGTGAAGCAGGCCGGCACGAAAATAACTTCCGCCCCCGCTTTGCTCAGTTGCCGAAAAAGTTCTGGAAAGCGGAGGTCGTAGCAGATACCGACACCGCACTTGAACCCGTCAAAATCCACTACCGCAACCTCTTTCCCCGGCTTTAAATAGTCCGCCTCTCTTAGCTTGAACTCATCCGCAAGCTCAATGTCGAACAGATGTATTTTTCGGTAAAAGGCGCTAATTTCACCGGTGCTGTCTATAAAATAGGCCGTGTTATAAAATCCTCCCGCCTCGCCGACCGGTTCCGGAATTGATCCGGCAATAATATTTATCTTCTCTTCTTTTGCTTTTTTTCTTAGCTGTTTTAGTCCTTCTTCTCCCGCTTTATAACCAAGAGTTCTAATGGTATCACCGTCACCCCGCAGCAGGAAGTTTTCGGGAAAAGCAATCAGCGAGCAGCCGTCTGTCCGCGCCGACTCAATCAAATTCAGTGTCTGCCGGAGGTTATCTTCAAAGTCCCCTGATGCGTCGACCTGAGCCAGAGACCAGCGACGCTGGTTCTTTTGTTCAAATTTGCTGTTTTCGACCATAAATCATCATTCGATGCCGCGACTAAAGTGTGTCTGGCCCGGCTGTAGAACAATCACTTCTGCTTCGTAGCCGACCAGCTTTTTGAACTTTTCCGGGTCCTGGCTTATCGGTTCAAAAGTGTTGTAGTGCATTGGTATTACCTGGCTAACGCCCAGCATCTCGACGGCGCGGCTTGCGCTCGGGGGCCCCATGGTAAAGCGATCTCCGATCGGCAGTAGCGCAAGCTCGGGTTCAAGCATCTCGCCGATCAGCTCCATGTCGGAGAACAGTCCCGTGTCTCCGGCGTGATAGACGTTTAACTCAGGTGTTTCAATGACAAAGCCGCACTGGTGACCGAGGGCGCCGGAAGAATGTAGTGCTTCGGTCATGTGAAATTTGACCTCTTCACCGCTAACACTCCCCCCAATATTCATCGGTTCTACATCGCTAACCCCCTGCTCGCTGGCGTCGACGGTAATTTCATAATTGGCAACCAGTGTTGCCCCGGTATTTTTGCAAATTTTCACCGCCTGTCCGTAGTGGTCATCGTGGCCGTGGGTAACCGTTACGTAGTCGGCCGACTTTATTTCATCAACTTCTATTGGACAGAGCTCGTTGCCTTCGATGAACGGATCCACGTAAATTTTGTCATTCTCAGTCTCCAATTTAAAAAAGGCGTGACCGTACCATGTTACTTCCACTGCAATTCACCTCTAAAATAAATGTTAGACGCAGATAAACTATGTCGGGATAAAATGAAGGTTGGGGTAAGAGGATTTGAAGACAGGAGTGCGCCGCTCTCTTCTACAATCGACATTTTTTGTCCCACCGGTATTTTCTGGTATATTCGTTCTCTCTTCTCTGGCTGCTGTGTCTAAGGCTGTCTTTGTCGATCTATTTTCGTCTATTTATAGTTTACAATCTATTCCGAGAAATTTCCAGTTTTGATTTTATCAGAACCCTCCACCGATTTCGTCATTGCCGGGCTTGACCCGGCAATCCATCTTGAATATACCATAGATTCCGGGTCTGCGGTCGCTACGCTCCCTTGCCCGGAATGACGTTGGAAGGTTTTGTATGGAGGACTACTATTGTTTACTATACCGGAAGTTGTTGAAAAAATAGAAAAAGGGATTAGTTATATCTCGCCCCTGAGCTGGCTCTACTCACGCCCTTACAGGCAGGTTGTTCGGCGTGAAATGGAGCTTGCTTCGGTTAATTCTGATGCGACTGTTCTCAATATAGGCTGCGGCGCGGTTCCATTTACCGCCCGTTTTGTTGTGCAGCAGACTGGTGCCGGTGTGATCGCCGTCGATACAGATTCCCGGGCGGTTGATAGGGCCAGCCGGCTTGTCCAGACCTGGGGGATGGCAGATCGGATTGAGCTTAGACATGTGGACGCGACAAAACTTTTGGACGTAGATTTTGATCTTGCCCTGGTGGCTCTCCAGGCTCAGCCAAAAACGGCCATATTTGAACGGTTAAGTGAAATTGCCCCGGCGGGACGCGCTATTTTTCGCAGACCCGCTGCTGGTTACCAGGATCACTACGATGCTCTGCCGGAACAACCTCGGCCGGCAGCTTACGTGGAACAGGACATGAAGACTTTTGACCGTTCAGTTCTGTATGATTTGTAGAGGAATATTTTGTAGGATTTTAAAGAGTGATTCCAATGAAACGTATTTTTACCTGGATTTTAAGTCTGTTTTCTATCACGGGTTTAATTTATTATGCCGGTCCCACTGAAATTTTATCGGTTTTATCCAAATTTAATCACCCACTATTTTTCTTTCTCGTATTGCTTCAGATATTAACGTTGTCGGTGCAATACTTCGTCTGGCATCGATTGTTAAATCTTGCCGGCGCTCAAATTCCTTATTCCCGGGTGGCAAAAATTTCTCTTGCCGGCAGCTTTGTGGAAAGCGTCACACCCTCGGTAAAATTTGGTGGCGAAGCCGCTAAAACTTATCTGTTTCACCGGCACACCGGACTCAGCTACGACCGACTCACCTCGGTTCTCATGGTTCAGAAGTTCGTTTCTGTCCTGCCCTTTCTGATCTTACTGCTGCCCGTCTTCGGGCTGGCGGCTCTCTACTTAAATTTTCCCCCGGTTTTACATCTGTTGCTTCTCGTCGGGATTTTACTGCTGCTCGCTGCAACCGCGACTGTTTTTTATCTTAACCCTGCCACTGCCTCCATTTCCAACCAGGAGCCGGACGGTCTAAAAAACCAAATTTTTCTGAAACTTCAAGCCGTCCGTAGATTTGTGGGGCGTTCTGTACAGCATGCCCGTCATTTGGCCGGCGCTGCTGATCTTGCTGCGCTGCTGGCGCTCTCTACGGTTATCTGGCTGCTTTATCCACTGAAACTTTATCTTGCCGCTGTAATCCTGGGTATCCAGGTCACGCCCCTATTCATAGTCGTAGTTACTTACGCCGCCTACCTGGTCAGTATGTTCCCCCTTTTCCCCGGCGGCCTGGGCTCTTACGAGGGCACGGCAGTGCTGTTATTTATTCTTAACGGCTATCTTCCTCACCAGGGATTGAGCCTTGTGCTTATATCCCGGGCGGTCACCTTCTGGCTGCCTCTGCTTGTTTCCGGAGTTGTTGCGGCCTTTGTCTTTCAGACACAACTGGCACAAGGTTTGTACCCGCAGCGAGCCGGAAGTAGCGGCTGAATCAATGTCATCTGAAAAAAATGCTCCTACGAAATCTAAAAAACAGACCGGGGTGAAACTTTTTAAAAACTTTACTTCGCCGCTGTTTAAACTGGCCAGCATGCTGTTGTCCCAATTAGAATATATCGGCACTTTTATCCCGGGTTTTACTTACCTCTACACTAATCTTTTCTATCGGAAAATGATTGCTCGTGAGATAAAAGCAGCCGGTGTGGAACCTGGTGATAAAGTCTTACATGTTGGCTGTGGTTCCTTGCCCGCCACTCCCATAGCTCTCGTTCGAGCCGGCTGCAGAGTGATTGCGCTTGAGCGTAACGAAAAATCGCTCGAGCGTGCCCGTAAGGTAGCCGCCTGGAGATTGAATAAAAAGGAGCTATCGATGCAGTTGGAATTTCGCCACGGTAATGGCCTGGGTGTTGACAGTAGTGGTTACGATGCCGTCTGGGTTTCGCTGCACGTCAACCCTCAGCCTGGGATTATACAACAGATAATTTTTAATCTTGATCAGGGAAGCTGTGTTGTTTATCGGAAGCCGACCGCCTGGCTCTCACAGTTTTATCCCCTTGTTACTCCAGAGGAGCTTGGTGGGAATTTAAATTCACAGTACCTCACGGGATGGCTGGGGAAGGAGTCCGTTGTAATCTGGTCTCAGGACTTCGAACCAGATGAAAAAATTGTTTCTCAAGATGACGGCGAGGAGATCAGTCTTGCCGACTGTCGAATTGGCGAGGCGGGGGTTATAACTCAAATACCAGACTGTCAGCTGCTTGCCCCTCTCGGGCTGCGGCCTGGCAAATACGTTCGTTTACGAGCCCGGCAGAGTTGCGGCGGTCCTCTCGTCGTTCAGACTGCCGGCCGCAAAGTGGCCGTCGATCGAGATCTGGCAGACGCCATTAGGTTGAGGCGAAAGAGCAATGGCTGATTGTCACCAGTCCCGCCAGGAAGTGGAGGAACTCGAATCTTCCATTCTCCTCATTGGTCCCCCCAATGTAGGCAAAAGCGTAATTTTTAACTACTTCACCGGGCTCGACGTGGGTATGGCAAATTATCCGGGAACTACGGTTGAGTTTTCAGTCGGTGAAATTGATATTGGGGGAGAGGAATCTGCTCGTAGCTATCAACTTATCGACGTGCCCGGGACTTACACTCTGGAGGCTACTAACGCCGCCGAACAGGTTGCAGTTGATATGCTCACCCAGCGCCCGGCCGCCGCCGTCTGTGTGCTTGACGCTCAAAACATGGAAAGCAGTCTTTATCTGCTGCTGCAGCTTTTGGAACACGAAATCCCAACCGTGGTTGCCGTAAATCGGACCGACTTGCTGGCTAACGAAGGTATGGCTGTCGACGTTGACTATCTCTCTTCCAAACTGGGACTTCCTGTGGTTGAGACAGTTGCCGTTGAGCAACGTGGACTGGAAACTGTTCGCACGGAGCTGTCCCGGCTGGTTGAAGAGCAGGCGCAACAGCGACCACATTTTTCTTCCGAAAAAATTTCTGACACAAACTCTCACTCCCGCTGGGAAAAAGCCGAAAATTTAGCCCGATCTGCCTATTATCGAGTAGGGGAGGACCAGACAGAGGCCAAGGAAAGCTGGGATCAGTTACTTGTTTCTCCAGCGACCGGTTTTCCAATAGCATTGCTTGTGCTGACCCTGATTTTTGGTCTTGTCGTCGGTCTCGGTCTGGGGTTACGCCGTTTCTTGCTCAGCCCGCTTTTTGAACACTTCGTTATTCCTCTGATTGAGTTAGGTGTTACGTCTATAATTCCCCCGGGACTCTGGCGCTCAATTCTGATTGGCGAGTATGGTTTTCTGGTCAAGGGACTGGAGTGGCCATTTGCCCTGGTCATGCCTTATGTTCTTAGTTTTTATCTCGGGTTAACTATGCTTGAAGACAGCGGCTACATGCCTCGGCTGGCTGTTCTACTTGATGGAATTCTCAACAAGATAGGCCTGTCCGGCGGCAACATAATTCCACTCCTGCTGGGCTACGGCTGCGCCATCCCCGGTATCCTGGCCGCCCGGGCAATGGCCAACCGCAAGGAACGACTTACTATCGCCGTCATGATTTCACTTGCTGTTCCCTGCATTGCCCAGACCGGTGCTTTTATTTCGCTGCTTGCTGAAGCCTCTATCTGGCTCATACCGCTGGTTTTTCTCTTTTCGTTTGCCGTATTAGTGCTGGCCGGTATAATTCTTGATTTGCTAATCTCCGGCGACTGGACGCCAACGGTGCTGGAAATACCGGAATTGCTGTTGCCCCGGCCCGGTGTGATCGCCAAGAAAATATGGCTGCATTTCAAACACTTCCTGGTTGATGGGGCTGTGCCAATGGTAATCGGTGTCGGTTTAGCCGCTTTGCTTTACGAAACTGGAGCTATGGAAATTATGGCTTATTACATGCGGCCTCTTGTTGACGGCTGGCTGGGTTTGCCGGAAGAAGCGGCGACACCCCTGTTACTTGGCATTATGCGCCGTGAACTGACCGTTTTACCGCTTCTGGACATGGAATTATCGTTCCTTCAGCTTTTTGTGGGCTCAGTTGTTGGACTCTTTTACGTCCCCTGTATCGCTGTCATTGCCACCCTGGCTAAAGAATACGGAATACGCGTTGCCGCCGCTATATTACTCTTAACAACAACTACAGCTTTTGTTGGTGGAGGTCTTATTCTTCGCGCCGGCTGGCTGTTGGCGGCTATGTTTTAATAATATGGAGGTAGGTCGGGATGTCATGGGCACTATGGCCAATACGCTTATCCTTGCTTATGTCGGCGGCGCCATTCCTTTTCTTTTGCTTTTAATGCACAATCAAATTCACTGGCTGCGTATTGTAAATATGGATTTTATGGCCGCTGAAATCCTCAGTGGTATTGCCGGCACGCTGGGTCTTGTCGTAGCTATCCCTATTACCGCTCTTTCAGTTGCACTGCTTCCGGAGAAGCTGTCAAATTTGTCTATGCCGCTGCCCTTTTGTTCCTAAAAGATTGGTATTAAGTTACAATTTGATTTAAGGATTGTTCCTTAGTCTCGCAAAAGCGTATTATTAAAAAAAGGAGCGATAAATGTGACCTGGTTTCGCAGTCGTTGGCCCTGGATGTTAGCAGCGGTGCTTCTGGTGACGGTGATGACTTTTTCGAGTGGACTCATCAGCGTAAAGGTGGCGAAAATTTTCCGGCGGAAGTCCAGTTGAGCCGGGTTGACCTTGAAGACCGGCCAGTGCTCCAAGCTCTTATTCGAGACATTACAGAGCGCAAGCGCCGCGAACGGAAACTTGACTCCCTGAACCAGCAGCTCGATGCCCTTAATCAGCAGCTTGAAGCCCAGAATCAGCAGCTTCGTGCCACCGAAAAGCATCTCCAGCAGGAGATTCATGAACGCAAACGAGTTGAATCTCGCCTTAACATGATCCTCAATACTGTTTCTGATCCGATTTTTGTCAAGGACGAAAATCACTGCTGGATAGAGGTGAATGACGCTTTCTGTGAGTTTATGGGCTATTCTCGCGATGAATTACTCGGCAAGTCTGACTACGACTTTTTTCCAAAAGAAGAGGCGGACGTCTTCTGGGAAAAGGATAATCTAGTCTTTGAAACAGGGGAGGATAATGTTAACGAGGAGTATTTTACCGATGCTGATGGTAATCAACATATTATTTCTACAAAAAAGTCGCTTTTCACGGTTCCGGGTACGGGAGAAAAAATTCTGGTTGGTGTGATCCGTGATATTACAGAATACAAAAAGGCCAAGAAACAGATTGAAAAGGAAAAAGAATATACCGAACGAATTATCAGGAATTTTTTGGATACTTTAATTGCCACCGATACTGATGGAAATATAACAAAAATAAACGAGGCAACAGTAGAGTTGCTGGGCTACAGTGAAGAGGACCTCATTGGTGAACCTGTCACCAAAATTTTTGCTCCCGGGGAGGCTTCTTTGATAGAGAGGTTCTTTTCCGACCGAATTAATGGTCGTTGGAATAGTGGTAACCTCCGGAATCTTGATCTTCATTATCAGACCAGCGACGGCGAACTTATCCCCATGTCTTTTAACATTTCAATTATAAGAGACGACAACGGTAAACTTCGCGGTATTGTTGCCGGAGCCAAGGATATCAGTGCTCTGAAAGAGGTTCAGGAGGAGCTGGGAAACCAGTTGCAAGAGAAGAAAACACTCCTTCGAGAAGTCCATCACCGGGTGAAAAATAATCTCTTCACAATGATAAGTTTTCTGGAAATGGAGCTGATGCTTTCTGAGTCTGAGGAGACAAGATCTGTCCTTGAAGTAGCAATCAACCGGCTCCATACTATGGCCCTGATTCATCAGCACATCTATTCCCGGGAAGATATCACTTCATTGAGCTTCAGTGATTTTTTAAAGGAACTCTGTGAAGAAATTATCTCTACTCTACGTGACCCCGGGACTCAGATTGAATTCGATTTTGATATTGACGAAATGGATTTAACTCTTGACCAGGTAATTCCCTGCGGTCTGGCTATTAACGAACTGTTAACTAATGCTGTAAGCCACGGTTTTGAAGGCCGAGAAAACGGTAAAATGGAAGTCGTTTTTAAAAAAATAAGGGAGACCGCAGAGCTGATTGTTCGCGACGACGGCCGGGGTTTGCCTTCTGGTTTTAACCTGAATGACGACGCCTCGCTCGGATTGAGGCTTGTTAAATCCATAGTAGAAAATCAGCTCGATGGAAGCCTCGACTTTAGTTCACACGAAAAAACAGAATTTAAAATCAACTTTTCCCTCGTACTTTGAATTATTTACTTATTTTTGTCATTTCCCTTTTTCGTGATCAAATCTTACTGGAAAAAGTCATTGTCCTATTTCTCCTTTTTGAAAGAAAAGTCGTCTTAATAGCAGACATGAGAGGGGACGGCAGAGCGTTCCGAATTATTTTGCTTGCCGGGGATTCTGCTTTGCAATGGCTGTGGGGTTAGTTATTATGAAGATAAGTGAAACGGTAAAATATAAAAGGGAAACTAACCTGTAGCAGGTGGTATATAGCCAAGGGAGGTTTTATTATGTGGGTACTGTTTGGTGTGGCAATAATGGCACTTTTAATCCTGGGGCTTGTTTATTTTGACATGAGCTCCGAGGAGGTCTCGCCAGTTTTGCGTATCCTGGCACCAGTCTTAATTGCAGCCAGCCCTGTAGTTATGATGTGGGACGTGATACTGGCTAATATCGGGCCCGACCCGATGGCATTTCTGGGCCAAACGCAGTATCGTATTCTTGGTTTCTTAGCACTGTTGATCGGCATGATTCTGTGGAAATACGGCTCTGAAATAAAGTTTCAGCTACCTCAGGAGCCTGAACCGGCTGCCCAGGAAGTTACCACTGGTGACCGTTCACCTGACGTTTCACCCCCGGCTGATTCAGACGAGTAGCTGAGGTCTGCTGAAAAAGGGCATGTTTAATTGGATGTGGGTCTGTTGCGGTGTTCTGTGCAGGTTGATATCAAAATAAAATAGAGGAGGCCTGGTCGGGATGACGGCGGCTGAGAACTACGATAAGTTGATACGCGATCGAATTCCAGAGCTAATTGAATCTTCGGGCAAAGAGTGTACAGTTCGTGAGCTCGAGGGCGACGAATATTCTCAGAAACTAAAGCAAAAATTGCTGGAAGAAGTGAAGGAATATCTTGAGTCGGGAAAATTTGAGGAAATTGTTGATATTTTTGAAGTGCTGCGTTATCTTGTTAAAGCTCACGATAAAACAATAGAAGAGCTGGAAGAGCTCCGACAGGATAAAAAAGAAAAACGTGGTGGTTTTGAGAAGGGGCTCTTGCTTCAAGAAGTCAGGGGATAGGGGGTGTTTGTTTGAAATTTGGATCAAACGGTGATAACGATGGAGAAAATATTATCCATAGATTCTATTAACATTATAAATTAGTGCAGTTATTGTCGATTCTATCCACGCGGTTTATTTCCTCGCGCACGATGCGTGTTTTTATTCTGGCACTTCTGCCGCTGGCCGGTTTCAGTTTTGTTCTTTTCGGCCCACCGGCCGTGTCTCTAACCCTGTTTTCAGTTGCCGGCGTATTGATTGCCGAATTGATTTACTGTGTGCTGGCTGAAAAAAAAATATCACTAACGGATGGCAGCGCTTTAATTACCGGCCTGCTGCTTGCCTTCAGTCTCCCGCCCGCTTTTCCCCCACTTCCGGCAGCCCTGGCCGGAGGACTGGCTCTGGTGCTGGTAAAACTGCTGGCGGGCGGTTTTGGCCAAAATTTACTGAATCCCGCCCTTGCTGCCCGGCTTCTACTTCATTTGCTCTATCCCGAGCGAATATTTGAATGGTCCCGCCCATTTGCTTACCTGGCCGCCGAGGCCGGTGCCGTAACCGCCGCCACTCCGATTAGCGGTCTGTTGGCGGGCCGCGAAGCAATTTCGATTTCTCCGCTACTTTTAGGGTTCACCCCGGGCTGCATAGCCGAAACCTCTATTTTGCTGATAGCCCTGCTGGGACTGGCCTTAATACTTACCGGTTGCTTGAGCTGGAGACAGCCTTTATCTGTTCTTGTTGGAGCGGTTATTACAGCTCTTGTTTTGACTGCGTTCGCTATCTCCACAATTGGCTTTTTTCACCATCTTTTCTCCGGCGGCCTGTTCCTGGGCGCTTTTTTCTATGCAACCGATCCGGTTACTTCTCCCCGCGGAAAGTGGGGAAAAACGGTTTATGGTTTGCTCATTGGAGCATCTGTGGTGATAATACGGGAGTTCACTATTTTCCCCGGGGGCACGATGTTTGCTATACTGCTCTTTAATCCTCTTGTCCCGGTCTTTAACTGGATAGAAAAAGGACGGGGACTGAGTCGACTGAATCCGCTCCGGCGACCACTGACAATTTTAATAACGGCCCTCTTCGTGGGGCTAAATATCTTTGCCCTGTTTGGCGGCGAACTGGATCCCGCCCGCTTTGTCTATATAGTTGAGGAGCCAGAACCGGTTTTTGTGGAGGACGTAACTCGCGAAAAATTAACCACATACGGGGACCGTGATTTGCCTATTTACCGGGCCCTGGACGCTGAGGGAGAGTTTTCACACTATGAGTTTGAGGCAGTTGGGCCCGGCTTTGTAGGTGAGGCTAAGGTGCGGGTCAGGATAGCTCCTGACCTGCAAGAGCTGGGGGGAATTGATATATTAGAATCAGGAGCGACCGGCGAGTGGGAACAGCGAGTAACCGAATACGTTGAAGAACCGGATAACTGGGAGGAATATGCGTTCAAGAACTGGTTTGTCGGGCTGAATCCTCACCCCGAGATCGAATTGTTGGAGGAGGGACCGGTTGAACAGGACAACCAGGTGGTAACGGCGACCGGCG
>SL_8KL_010_SEDDRAFT_10000837_pt1 | contig 26908 bp, 25 predicted proteins | sample SodLakKL_010_SED_4_FD_11160 | JGI IMG/M metagenome (IMG submission 11160) | reverse complement strand
CCAATCGCGTAACCGCCAAAAATTCTTCTTGGATCTGAAGCATAGCTATGCGGCAAACCAAAAACAATAAAGGTAGTGGCTCCCAGGGTAGCAATTATTACTGTGTGGGTATCTACTTCGAGTGCAAAGATGATCATTAAAATAAGCCCGGTGCCCAGTAAACACTGCTTGATGTATTGGTCCCGGTGTTCTTTTATCTTTTCATCAAAAATTTTCATGGGTGTTGACCTCTTTTCTAAATTGAGCTGCAGTTAGAAAATAGATGAAACTTAACCCTATGTCAAGTATTCGGTAACCACTTATGCACCAATGATTTGACTATTTATTGGGCAGTTGTTTTTTTCCGGAGACCGAATTTGGTTTCTCCAGAAGAAATCAGGGCGAACCTTTCCCCTAATGGACCGATAATCGAGCAAACTGCAACTGCGGCTAATTCAACAGCGGTAATAACCGGGGCTATGTCAGGGAAAGTTTTTTGGACAATGATTAAAAGCCCTATAGTTAAACCGGCCTTGGAGAACATACCGAAACCAAGATATTTCTGGACCCTCTGGTCTGCTTTGGCCAGTTTTGCGCCAAGAAAAGTGCCCCCAACTTTACCGATACCTCTTGTAACTATATAGGCTGCAGTTATTAGCCAGTTTTCAATCAAAATATCCATGCGCAGGCTGGCCCCGGCCAACAGGAAGAAAGCTATGTATACCGGTAGATCAATGTCATCGAAGGTGTGTAGTATATTACTCGGGTTGGGATGCATATTGGCAATGAGCACACCAGCGGTCATGTTTGTTAAAAGAGGGGATAAATGAAGGATTTGTGCTATACCGCTGTTTAAAAGAACAAATCCGATGAGAAAAGCCAGGATTTGAATTCTGCGGTCTAGAAAACGGACAAGGATAAGGATGACCAGGCCGCTTGCCGCTCCCAAAACCAGTGACCCTATTATTTCAACCATTGGCTCATAAAGAGAAGCTATTTCTAGGGAGCCACCGCGTATTAAAACACCTGAAACCGCCATAACAATGGCAAAAAAGATCAGGCAGGCTGCATCCAAAAAAGCTACCACACCTAAAAGAGTGCTGGTAAAAGGTCCTTTAGCCTGGTATTCTCTGACATTTGCCATCGGAGATGCGGGAGCAGAAGCAGTGGCGATTGCTCCCAGGATTAGGGCGACTGGGATTGGGAGGTCAAAAACAAAATACATAAATGCAAAAACCACCACTGAGGTTCCGATAACCTGTAGGATAGTGATCAAGGCTATTGAGCCGATGATGTTTTTTATTTTGTTGAACTCAAGCTCACCGCCGATAGTTAAAGCAATCATGCCCAGGCCGAAAATCTTGATGAGCTCAAATTCTTCATTTAATTGTTCAGGAATAATGTGTAAAAGGGAAGGGCTCATCAAAAGGCCCACTATAATAAATCCTACAACCATTGGCGCTTTGAATTTTTGGGCCAGTTTACCGCCTAGCAGTCCAAGTAGTAATACTAATGCTAAACCTAAGCTTTGCTGGTACACAGGCAAGTTTATCTGCCTCCTATAGTTCTTTTGTTGTTTATATTTTTATTGATTGTTGCTGGTTGAAAGCCCTTTAAGCCTGGCCAGGGGAAAAGCACAGGCAATACCGGTTCCAGGTTTATCAAAACTGCCTGTAATTTTTTCCACTTCCCTAATTGCTTCTTCATACTTTTCCAGGCTTTCTACTACGGACAATATGGTATTATTGCTGGGCCTGCACTGATCATAGATTAATGAGCGCAAGCCACCAACTACCGGGCTTTCACAGTCCATAAATGTTTGACCCATTCCGCGGGAATCAAATACAGTAGCACCGGTAACACCTATTTTGTAAAACATCTCCAGGATCTTGTTTACTGTTTCTCTCTTGTTAATCACAATAACCATTAAATACACGGGCCACCCCTCCTTTTCACAAGATTAATTGACCGGTTAGACATTTAAAACAGAGTTCAATAGCCGGCAATTATTATCCTGCTTTTCGCCTAATTTAAGATTTTAAGTTATTTGCTCATGGTGGAATGCCCTCGGCAGGTATGAGTTTTTTGATAAGGCGAAAAAAAGTGTTGCAGGATCAATAAGATCAGTTTTACTTTCGTGACAGCTACCCCGTCTTCAACTAAATGATCGATGTTTATTTTCGGCCGATTTGTTTGCCGCAATGTAATTGCCTCGATTTGGATACCAAGAAATAAGGCAAGGAGTAAGGGGAAACTCAGTATAGTGGACAATGGCAAGGAGCGCTGTTAAACTATTAAACAGTGCCGCTCCTTTTATGGAACGGTTTATTCTTCCGGATTGCTAATAATGGAGGGATCAAAGTTGCAATACCGCCAGTTCGGAAATTCTAGTTTCGAAGTTTCTGCGCTCGGGTTTGGCTGTATGAGGCTGCCAACCAGAGACGGTGAGCTGCAGAGTGCTAACATTGACGAAGATGAAGCGATCAAGATGATCCGCTACGCTGTCGATCAGGGTGTGAACTTTTTGGATACCGCCTATCCCTACCATCGCGGTGAAAGCGAAGTGGTCCTGGGTAAGGCTTTGCAAGACGGTTACCGTGACAAGGTTAAGCTGTGCACCAAGTCACCTTTGTTTAAAATTGAAAGTGAAGGCGATTTTGAACGGTATCTGCATGAACAGCTAGAAAGGCTTCAGGTAGACAGTCTCGATTACTACCTCCTGCACGGGATTAACCAGGGGAAATGGCAGGATGTGATCGGCAAGTATGATCTGCTTGATAAAGCGGAGAAAGCGGTGCAGGAAGGGTTAATCAAGGAAGTAGGCTTTTCATTCCATGACAGCTACCCGGTATTTAAAGAAGTGATCGATGCTTATCCCTGGTCAATGTGCCTGCTGCAGTATAATTACCTTGATTTGGAGACTCAGGCCGGGAAAAAGGGAGTGCAGTATGCCGCTGATAAGGGAGTGGCCGTGGCAGTAATGGAGCCTCTTCAGGGAGGCAAGCTGGCCTCGCCGCCGGTACCGATTCGGGAAATGTTAGAAAGGGTCGTTCCCGGCAGGCCCTATTACGACTGGGCCCTGCAGTGGTTGTGGAGTCAACCGGAAATAGCGGTGGTGCTGAGCGGGATGAGCACCATGGAACAAATAGAGGCTAACCTGCAATCTGCCGAGAAATCGGGGGTTAATGTTTTAAGTGAGGAAGAAAGGAATCTCTTGGAAGAAGAGGTTTATAAGCGGTTCAGGGAACTGATCCTGGTGCCCTGCACTAAGTGTCATTACTGCATGCCCTGCCCGGAGGGGGTAAATATTCCGCTCAACCTGGGGATGTTTAACGACGGTTACGCTTTCGGTGACTTAGAAAGAAGACGCAGTCTTTATGAGCGTTTCGGCCGCAACGCGGAGAAATGCACAGAATGCGGGGATTGCGAGGAGCATTGCCCCCAGGATATTAAGATTAGCAACTGGATGCCCCGGGTCCACCAGGTTCTCGGTGAGGGGAAATCTTATTAAGAATACTTGCTGAGATTAATATTAAATAGGGTTCAGCAGACACGAAAATATAGAAACTGGCCGGTTTTAACGGGCCGGTTTTTCTTAAACTAATAACAAAGGAGATTTGCTGGATGAAACAGGTTTATCAAGGTAAAACCAAGGATGTTTACGCTCTTGAAACCGGCAATTATTTGCTTCAGTTCAAAGATGACGTGACCGGAGAAGACGGTGTGTTTGACCCGGGAGCTAACCAGGTCGGGCTCTCTATCGAGGGGGCCGGTATGGCCGGGTTGAAAATGTCGAAGAAGTTTTTTGAGCTTTTAGAAGAACAGGGAATTCCGACTCATTACGTGGATGCCGATCTTGATCAGGCAAGCATGACCGTCAAACCGGCATCTACTTTTGGCAATGGGGTGGAGGTAATCTGCCGTTACCGGGCCGTGGGTAGTTTTATGCGCCGTTACGGCATGTATGCAGAGGAAGGCCAGCCTCTGGATGCTTTTGTGGAGTTTACGCTTAAAGATGATGATCGGGGTGACCCGCCGATTACTGAAGAAGGGCTTGCTGTGCTGGGGCTGCTTTCAGTGGAAGAGTGCAATAAAATTAAGGATCTAACTAAGAAGATATGTGGGATTATTAAGGATGAACTGGCGAAAAAAAACATTGAACTTTATGATATCAAGCTTGAATTCGGGCGGTTAGAAGATAGCGGGGAGGTTGTCCTGATCGATGAAATATCCGGCGGCAATATGAGAGCCTACAAAGATGGCCGCAGGCTAGAACCCCTGGAGCTGGCCGCTATATTGTGCCAGTAAACGGCAAACTTGGTCTTGAAATAATCCTGTTTTAACCTTCGCGCGCTGTTTTGAAAGGGTTTGGTCGCGATCTGTGAGCAGGCATTTAAGATTAGAAGGCACAAAAGAGATGGTCACAAGCAGGCTGATTTTGTGCTTAATCGACCAACTTTTATTACAATTACTTGTGGTAAGGCTTAATTATCTCGATATCACTCATCGGGTATTGTTTTTTGTTCAAGGTGTATAAACTGGTGCGGGCATATTTGGCCGAGGCCGCAATAATGGCATCAGCAATATTGACATTATGACTTTTTCTGTACTGATTCATGTACAAACCTGCTATCCGAGCAATATCAAGATTAACTTCAATTCTTTCAAATCCTGAAAGGAAACGCTCGATTTGGTTCTTTTCTTCCTCCACCATTCCGCTTAGTATTTCAATTTCGGTAATTACGGAACAGGCCAGTTTAGCTTTAGAATCAAGGCAGTTTTTTAGAAAGATTGTTGCCGCCGATTTTCCCTTGAGGTGATCAATCAAGATATCTGTATCAAATAGGAAAATGTTCAACCGCTTTAATCCTCCAATCGAGCATTCGTTTCTTTTCTCATTTTTTCAATGTATTTGCCCGCATCAATGTCAGTTCTATTTTTCCAGAGACCGCTGCTTTCTAAGATATAATTTTTGTTGGAGTATTTTTTGCTATTAACATATTGATCGACTGCTTCCCTGATTACTTCAGCAAGAGCCTTTTCTTCTTCTTCGGCAATCATGGCCAGCTCCTTTTTTTGTCCTTCCCTAAGATAGATTTGGGTTCTATCCATAGTTATCCCTCACCTAATAGTTAATAGTAATGTATACATTAGTAGTATACATTACTATTGCTGTGGTTGCAACAGGGGTTAAACAAATTGAATAAGCTTTTTCGGGGCAGGAAGCAGGGGGACGGGGGTTCTGCTTCCTTGGTGTCAACAACCCCGTCCCCCTGGCACTACTAGCCGGTGGTAGCTGGGGCTTCGCCTTTGGGCGCAGTTTCTTTTTGTTCCTCCGTGAAGGAGGGGCTGATTTTTGCTTTTTTCAAGCGGGTTGAGTTTAAAACCACGTTGATTGAGCTGGTCGCCATTGCTGCTGCGCCGATAATCGGGTGGATTAACCCGAGGAAGGCTGCCGGGATGGCGACGGCGTTGTAGAACCAGGCCCAGAAATAGTTTTGCTTGATCTTGCCGAAGGTAGCGTTGGAGAGCTTGATTGCTGAAATTACCGTGCCGGGGTTGCCCCGGACCAGGGTGATGTCGGCGGCTTCGATGGCGATATCGGTACCTGTGCCGATAGCGATTCCCACGTTGGCCTGCTTCAGAGCCGGGGCGTCGTTGATTCCGTCACCAACCATGGCCACGGTGCCGTATTCTTCTTGCAGTTTCTTGACCTCATCAACTTTACCGTCAGGTAAAACCTCGGCTAACACCCGGCTGATGCCGACCTTGCGGGCGATAGCATTGGCTGTGCGTTCGTTGTCTCCGGTGATCATTGCCGTGCGAATGCCCATGTTTTCCAGTTCAGCGATGGCCGGGATGGCATCTTCTTTTAAAGGGTCGGCAATGGCCATGATGCCGGTTGCCTGTTCGTCTACCGCGACCAGGATGGCTGTTTTAGCTTCGTTTTCCAGCTTTTCGATTTCCCGGTTGTGCCTGGTAAAGTCAATATTATGTTCAGCCATTAACCTGCGGTTGCCGATGAGCACTTTTTTGCCCTCTACCCGGCCCTGCACACCTTTTCCGGAAATAGCGGAAAAATCTGCGACTTCTGCCAGCTTTATTCCGAAAGAACGTGCTTTTTCTACTACCGCCTGGCCTAGGGGATGTTCAGAAGCAGCCTCTATGCTTCCGGCATATAATAGCAGATTGCTTTCACTGCTGTTGTTTAAAGGAATTATATCGGTTACTTCCGGCTTGCCCTTGGTGATGGTGCCTGTTTTATCGAAAGCGATAATTTTAACATTTCTTACGGTCTGGATGGCCTCACCCTTTCGGATTAAGATGCCATTTTCAGCACCCAGGCCCCCGCCGACCATCGTAGCTGTCGGGGTGGCTAATCCCAGGGCGCAGGGGCAGGAAATGACCAGGACCGCGATGGTGGCAAGCAAGGCCAGTGAGAACAGTGGCAGTTCCACGTTGCTCCAGGGGAAGTTGAAGAATTCGACAATAGCGATATGAAAATCCGGGAAAATCGTCCAGGAAACAAAAGCAGATAGAGCGATCACAATTACTACCGGGACAAAAAAGCCGGTCACCCGGTCGGCAAATTCCTGGATTGGCACTTTTGACCCTTGTGCTTCTTCCACCATTTTAATTACCTGGGCTAAAAGGTGTCTTTTCCTACCTTAGTGGCTTTTACCTTCAAGATTCCCTGCTTGTTGATAGTTGATCCAATTACTTCATCGCCTGCAGTGCGTTTTACTGGCAGCGATTCTCCGGTAGCCATGGATTCGTCGATGCTGCTTTTTCCTTCCACAACCACCCCGTCGGTGGGGATTTTTTCCCCTGGACGGACTACCATTACCTGGCCAGTTTCCACTTCTTCAATGGGTAATTCCACTTCTTCACCATCTACTAAAACGTGCTTTCTTGGCTTCCATTTCCAGCAACTTTTTAATTGCCTGGGAAGCTCTCCCCTTTGCTTTTGCTTCCAGGTAGCGCCCTACCAGGTGCAGGGTCAAAATCGATACTGCCATTTCGACAAAAGAAGTAATCGGGATCCAGAAGACCAGCAGGTTTAGCAGGTAGGGAACCAGGGAGCCGAGACTTACCAGGGTATCCATGTTGGGATTTAAGTTTTTTACCGATTTCAGGGCTCCCAGGTGAGTTTCCCGGCCGGCAATAAAAATTACCGGGAAGCCGAGTATGTAAATAATCGGCAGGTAATAGGGGATTTCAACCACGAACATGTGGATCATCATCAAGATCATGATCGGTCCGGCCAGGGAAACGGCGAACCACATGCGCTTGGCGGCATGGCTCATTTTTTCCAGGTCTTTATCTTTGTCTACTGCCGCTTCTTCTTCGCTAGCTGCTTTTTTTTTATCCTCTATAACCTCGTAGCCATTGTCAGTAACGATTGCCTTGATTTTTTCCGGTGTAATTAGCTGCGGGTCGTATTTCACAGTAGCTTTCTCGGTGGCAAAATTAACGGATGCCTGCTCGATACCTTCTGCATTTTTCAGGGTGTGTTCTAATCCCATGGCACAACTCGAGCAGTTCATCCCCGAAATACTTAAAGTAAGGGTGTCTAACCCCTCACTGCTTAACTTTGCTTCAAACCCGTTGTCTTCGATAATTTTTACAAGATCATCTCCGGTTAACTGGTCCGGTTCAAACTCCACATGCGCTTTTTCCGCAGCGAAGTTAACGCTTGCTTTAATAACACCATTTCTACGTTTGAGGCTTTTTTCAATTCCCTGGGCGCATCCCGTGCAGCTCATCCCTGAGATGGCAATGATTATTTTTTCCGGTCCTTTTGATTGGGCGCTCATTATTATCCCTCGCTTTCACCGGGAGTCCTGTTGATTAGCCGGAGTCCCGGGCATTCATTGTTAGTCCTGTTTTTATGTACAATCTTTTCGATTAAACCTATACCATACTTCTGTAGGGTATATTATAGCAGGTCTTATCTAATTTTACAAGCAATCCGATTATATTAATTGTATTATCAAAGGAGAACTGCCCGCCTACATGAGGTTCTTGATCACACCGATCAGTTCTTCAATCGTGTCTTCTTCGCTTTCTTGATCTTGAATCGCATTTTTCACACAACCTTTAGTATGGTCTTCCAAAATTAGCATAGCCAGGCCGGCAAGGGCGTTCCGGGCGGCGGCGATCTGGTTCAGCACATCCACACAGTACCTTTCTTCTTCGACCATTTTATTGATCCCTCTGACCTGGCCTTCCACCCGGTTCAGACCGTTTTGAATTCTTTTCTTATGGGCCTGGTAGCTTCCGGATTGCAGCTGGTGGTGAGGACAGGTTCCACTGGTATCAGTTTTGTTTTCTTTTTCGACCATTGAGTTTTCCCTCCTGTTTCAGTAATATTACCTTTTTCCAGTTGTATACCCCATGGGGGTATTCATGTGATGATTATAACCCCCAGGGGGTATGATGTCAAGGGTGCGTTTAAAGTTACATCAAGTTATAATAGAAAGTGAGCAAGCTAGTGCTACAGCGAAACATTTGTCGTATACTGGCGTCCGCTTAGCCATGGGAGCAGTTCCATCGTTTTTCCTTCGGCCTGCGCTGTGCTTATGCACGTCCGAACCGTCCCCATGGGGCCCCGCCGCCGCTTAGATTATAATCTTTCGTTGTGGCGCTAATGCTTAAACTCAAATCAGGAGGGGACAAAATGTCTGTAAAAACGGCAAAAGAGCTGTGGGAAACAAACAGTCATATGGCTGAAGCGTGTCTTGAACATCCCTTTGTCAAAGGGATTGCCAGCGGCGATCTTTCCCGGGATAGTTTTAAGTTTTATGTCGGCCAGGATGCCTTTTTCTTAGAATCATTTGCCCGCGCTTACGCGCTGGCGCTGGCCAAGGCTCCTTCCAGTTCGGCCATGTATGCTTTGCTGGAGCAGCTTCAGGGGGCATTAGAGGAACTGCGCCTGCACCGTAAATATGCAGATAAATGGGATGTTGAACTTTCTCCGGAACCTGCATCCGCCACCCAGGCTTATACCGATTTTCTTTTGCGGGTAGCCTGGAGTGAACCGGTGGAGTGTATCATGGCGGCCCTGATGCCCTGCATGTGCCTTTATTCTTACTTAGGGCAATCGTTATTACCCGGTTTAAATCCGCAAAGCGATTACCGGGAATGGGTGGAAACCTATTCTGCCGAGGAATTCGCTGATTTGGCTTCTAAACTTGAAGAATTGTACGATCAACATGCAGTCGGTACAGGTGTGACAGAAAAGGCCGAGGTGTATTACCGGAAGGCCATGGAACTCGAACTTGCTTTTTTCCAGCAGGCTTATGACTACAAAGGGTAAAAGTGATCTTTAAAGACCTGTATACAGTAATATTCTTGCAGTTTTTTGATTTTTATTGACATTGACAACTATTTTCCTTTATACTTTGATGTAGAATAAGAATCAATTTTGTAACGAAAACCAGACCGACAAAGGCAAACCCGCTGAAAAGCGGGGACGCAAAGCAAAGGGTCTACGGTCCTGTAACCTGCGGACTATGATAGCCTTGCTGCCGAAACTGGTATTTATTTTATGTCGGTCCCTTTTTAAAGGGGCTTTTATTTTTTCAAGAATAATAAATGCTGCCTCATAAACCCAGTTATAATTCTCTCAGAACAGCATGAACGCAGGTGGTATAACTTCGGGGGTGGTTGCGTTTGGAGTATAAGCATGAATATGTTCACCTGACTGCGGAGAAACTAGAGAGGGTCAGGCTTGACTGCAGTGAAATGAAGTTGGAAGAATTAATCAATCCTGTCTCAATCCAGGAATTAATGAATGAGTTTAACCGGATTACCGGACTGCCTATCTCGATTATTGATACAAGTGGGAAGGTTCTAGTTAGCACAGGCTGGCAGGAAATATGCACTGATTTCCACAGAGTCCATCCTGAAACCAAAAAACACTGTATCTATAGTGATGTGGAGCTTGCCTCCGGGGTTCCCCAGGGAGAATACAGGGTTTACAAGTGCAAGAACAAAATCTGGCATGTTTCCACGCCAATCGTGGTTGATAATGTTCATTTAGGCAATATCTTAATGGGGCAATTTTTTTTCAGGGATGAAGCTATCGACTATGAAATATTTCGCAAGCAGGCCCGCAAGTACGGTTTTGATGAAAAAAAATATATCGAGGCTTTGGAAAAAGTACCGGTCTATAACAGGGATACCGTAAAACAGGCCATGAATTTTTATACGCAAGTAGCCAACCAGATCTCTTCTCTTAGTTTTAATAACCTCAAGTTAAGTGCTCTCTTAAAAGAACATGAGCAGATTGAGAGTGCCCTGCGGGAATCGGAGAACAAGTACCGTGAAATTCTTGCTACTATTGAAGAAGGTTACTATGAAGTGGATTTGCGGGGCAGGTTTGTTTTTGTCAACAGTTCAATGGCCCGTTTATTTGGCTACGAACGTGAAGAACTTACCGGAAAAAGTTACCGGGATTTTTTCACGAATACCAGGGAAATTTTTAGGGCTTTTTCAGAGGTCTACCGCAGCGGGGTTTCTAAAAAAGCGGAAGACTGGCCAGTCACAAGCATAAGTGGGGAACAAGCTATTGTGGAGTTTTCTATTTCCCTGCGCAGGGATGAAACCGGAAAGCCTATTGGTTTCAGAGGTATTGCGCGGGATATTACTGAAAAGAAAAAAGCGGAAGAAAGGATTACTTACCTGAGCTACCATGATCAGTTGACGGGTCTTTATAACCGGACTTACCTGGAGGAAATGGTAGAAAAGTTGGACCGGGAAAAAAGGCTGCCCTTGAGCGTGATAATTGCTGATCTTAACGGCTTGCAGCTGGTTAACGATACTTACGGTCATGCTATTGGTGATGAGTTTATCAAGAGCGCAGCCGAGGTTTTGAAAAAATCCTGCCGGACTGAAGATGTTATTGTCCGCTGGGGCGGGGATGAATTTATAGTTCTTTTGCCCCGGACTGCGGCCAGTAATGCCTGGACGGTTTGTGAAAGGATCACCGGATTATGCCGGGAAACCAGGGTCAAAGATGTCCCGCTTTCTATTGCCCTGGGTGTTGCAAGCAAGGTGCTGCCTTCGAAAACCCTGAAAGATATATTAAAAGAGGCAGAAGATAATATGTACAGGCGTAAGCTGACTGAAAGCCGCCGTGCAAAAACATATATCTTAAAAACTCTAATGGCAAAATTGCAAAAGTGCAGTTGTGAGACAGAAGAGCATATCCGGGAGATGCGAAAAATTGCCAGGTTGATTGCTAAAAGAATCAGGCTTACTGAAACCGAGTTAAAACGCCTGGACCTGGTGGTGGCCCTGCATGATATCGGCAATATAAGTATGCCGGGAGAAATGTTGACCAGGAAGGGGCCTTTGTGCGCAGACGAGTGGGACAAAGTAAAAAAACACCCGGAGATAGGTTTTAGAATTGCCCGGTCGGCCGAAGAATTTGCCCATGTTGCAGAAGACATCCTGGCCCACCATGAATGGTGGGACGGGACCGGTTATCCCCAGGAGTTGCAGGGCAGGGATATCCCTCTGCTTGCCAGGATAACTACCATTGCTGATGCTTTTAGTGTAATGAAAAGTGGCCGCCCCTATAAAAAAGTATTTTCCCGGGATGAAATTATCGATGAATTTAAGCACAATTCCGGGATCCAGTTCGACCCGGAACTGGTGGAAGTTTTGCTTTCAGATTTTACACCATTAGAAGAGACTTGAAAGCCAGCTGGGGGCATGAGTTGCTAGGTGCATTGTTTCCCTGTTTAAGGGTGCGGAATTTTTAAAATAAAAAGGCAGGAGCTTAAAAGTCCTGCCTGCATACCCGGGTATTTTGTTCTGTGTTGTTTTAAGTTCTAAAGTTATTAGATTAGAAAAGATCTTCCCAATCAGGCACTTCTTCTGTGCCCGGTTCTAAGTTGATCATTTCAAAGGATTCAGTAATATCAGCGCTTCCTTCTACTTCCATGTCTTCGTAAAGATAAGCGCCGGTAACCGGACTGCTGATGTCAATGTAGCGCTTGGTGGTGCCTCCGGTAGTGCCTGCTTCCTGTTCTATTTCAAAATAACTGCCGACGTATTCCTCACCTTTGGCAATTTCTAGGTTTCCTGTTTCATCTTCGTAATCAGCGTAAGCGTCTTTTTTGACTTCTCCTGTTTCACCGGCTTCATAGTCGGGGTCTTCAGGTCCGTGGGCGGCTTCGAAATTTTGCTCTAAACTGCCCGATTCGCCAGGATCCGCTTCAATTTGCACCGCCCAGATCTGTTCGCTGACTTTTTCTTTATCCCCATCCAGGTTAACCGAGGAGGTCACCTCCATACCGGTTGTAAAAAATGCTATCGTTAAAAGGGCTGTCGATAACAGCGCCGGTTTGATGTATTTATTGATCATGGCAATACCCCTTTTGTACTGGTTTTTCTTTAATGATTTATTTATCCCTGAGCCTAACCTATCACAGGCCCGGGGATTATGTCAATTTAAAGGTATATATTTAATCATCAGGTTTGCTTTGGCCGGGGTAGTTAAGGAAGCGTGGTAGCGAGGCTGGCAGGGGTTGAATAAGGATGGTCTTTAAGCTTTATTTTCACATTTTCCCGTAACCGCCTCCGCCGGGAGTTTCAATTACCAAAAGGTCACCGGGGTTAACCTCGGTCATTGCCGCCCAGCTTAGGTTTTCCGGGAAGTTTTCCCCTTTCCTGTAGAGCAAATTTTTACCCGGAAGACCGGCTTCGCCACCGGCCAGGCCGTAGGGGGGATAATTTCTTCTGCCGGTAAGCAGGGAGACCTGCAGGGGGGCGAGGAATAAAATTTCCCGGGCAATACCATCGCCGCCCCGGTAGCGCCCATCGCCGCCTGAACCCCGGCGGATAGCAAAGCGCTTGATTTGCACCGGGTAACGGTTTTCAACAATTTCCGGATCGGTAATGCGGGTGTTGGTCATATGGGTGTGCACGGCACTGGCCCCTTCAAATCCGTTCCCGGCGCCGGCACCTCCGCCGATAGTTTCATAGTAGGAGATCTGTGAATTGTTTTTACCCGTACCCCCGAAAGAAAGATTGTTCATCGTTCCCTGACCGGCTGCCATAATTTGCAATGCTCCAAAGAGCGTATCGACAATGCGCTGTGAAGTTTCCACGTTTCCCCCGGCTACGGCGGCGCATTTTTCCGGATCATTTGCCGGTGGAGGGTTGAGCAGGCAGTTTTCGGGTAGAACAATGGAGATCGGCTTTAAGACGCCTTCGTTTAAGGGAAGGTCTTCTGCGATCAGGCAGCGGAAGCAGTAGAGTACAGCGCTGGTAACAATGGCCCTGTTGGCATTGAGACTGCTTTCCACTACCTTCCCGGTTCCGTGAAAATTTACCTTTGCCCTGCCGCGTAAAGCGCTCTTTTTACCCGGTTTATCTTTTTCCGGGTGATGGGTGATATCGATCTGTACAGCCAGCGGTGAACCGTCGTCTAAATAGTCCCGGTAGGAGTAACTGCCAGGCGGGATCTTTAGAAGTGCCCTTTGCATCATAGTTTCCGCAGCATCCTGGATATGCCGCATGTAGCTTTTCACTACATTTAACCCGTAACGAGCAACCAGGTCGAGCAGGCGGTAAACCCCGGTTTGATTGGCTGCTACCTGGGCATTGATATCGGCAAGATTATCACGCAAAGCCCTGGTGGGATACTTAGCCCCGCTAAGCAGTTTTGCAAGTTTTTCTTCACTGGCCCGGTTCTCGCTGACAAAGGGAAAGGCTTTGATCAAGACGCCTTCTTCGGCTAAGTTCCTGGCAAAAGGAGGCATCGAGCCCGGAGCAATCCCGCCGATTTCAGCATGGTGCGCCCGGTTGGCGGCAAAAAATAAGATTTCTTGTCCGGTTTCGTCGAAAACCGGGGTTACCACGGTGACATCGGGCAGATGGCTCCCCCCGTTCAGGGGGTCGTTCGTGATGTAGACCTCGCCCGGGTGCATCTCTGGAAAAGCCTTAATTACATGTCTGACCGATGCGGGCATTGCCCCTAAATGGACCGGAATATGCGGGGCATTGGCCACCAGTTCTCCCTGGTCGGTAAAAATCGCACAGCTGAAATCCAGGCGCTCTTTTACATTGGTGGAGAGTGCCGTTTTCTGGAGGGTGGCCCCCATTTGACCGGCGATGGAAGAAAAGGTGTTGTTGAAAAGTTCCAGGGTGACCAGGTCTAATTCTTCAGCTTCTTCGGCCTCTTCGATTTTTTCCTGGAGCAGATCTTTGCCCGTTTCGCTAAGATCAGTGACCAGGATATTGCCTTCAGCGGTAACTTCAGCTTCCCAACCGGGATCGATAACCGCAGTGCTGCCCTGTTCAACAATCAGTGCCGGCCCGGTAACCCGGTCTCCCGGCGACAGGGATTCCCTTCTGTATACTCCCGCCCGGTGGGTACTGCCGGAGTCGTAAAGCAGGCTTTCTTTCAATGGTTGCGGGCGTCCGGGCCTTGTTTCTGATAAAAAGGGTGCCGGTTTCTCTGTTTCGCCGATTAGTTCTACCCTGGCGGTATGAATTTCTATTTCCCGTTCGGGGTAGATAAAACCGTAGTGGAGGCGGTGTTTTTCCTCGAAAGCTTTCCGGTAATCTCTGTCTGCAGGGCATTCTATGGTGATGGCCCATTCCTGTCCCCGGTAGCGCAAGTCAAGCATCCGCCGGGAAGGGAGAATTTGTGATTTTGTGATCCCTTCTTCCAGGATGCCCCGGTACAGTTCCTCTTCCATTTTATTAAAAACAGCTTCCAGTTCCTGCAGGGTTTGCCGGTTGTAGGGTTTGTCGATAGCACGCTCGGAGAACTTTTTAATGTCAGCCATGCCAATGCCGTAAGCGCTTAAGATGCTGCCCAGCGGATGGAAAAGGACTTTTTTAATGCCAAGCTCGCGGGCGACTAAGCAGGCATGCTGGGGTCCTGCGCCTCCGAATGCTACCAGGACATAATCTCTGGTATCGTAGCCCCGGGCTAAAGATATTTTTTTGATTGCCGCTGCAATGGTACTGTTCGCTATCTTAGAAAACCCCTCTGCCAGTTCTTTTCTGCTGTAGTGCTGTCCTTCAAGGCGCATTTCTTCAATGATGCAATCCAGCCTGTCATTTACAGCGTCTAAGTCCAGGGGAAAGGCAAAAAAGTCAGGCAGCACTCTTCCTAAAATTAGGTTTATATCGGTTACAGTCAGGGGTCCCTCTTTCCCGTAACAGGCCGGGCCCGGATCCGCCCCGGCGCTGTGAGGTCCCACCCTTGGCAGTTTGCCGTCAAACCAGCAAACCGACCCGCCTCCTGCGGCCACGGTTTCGATCCAGAGCATGGGAGAAATCAGGTGCACTCCCCCGTGGGAGGCGGGATCGTGTATTTCCATCTCGAAACGGTATTCGAAATCCCCGTGGTAGCGGCTTACATCGGTGCTCGTTCCACCCATGTCAAAACCGATCGCTTTTTGAAATCCTGCCTGTTCCGCGACCCTGGCGTACCCGACCACCCCGCCTGCCGGTCCTGATAAAATGCTGTCTTTGCCGGCATATTTAGCGGCATCGACCAGGCCTCCGGCGTTAGTCATCAGTTTTAACGGTGTCTTTCGGGGCAACCCGGTCTGGATATTTTTGATATAGTCACGGATTACGGGGGTCAGGTAAGCATCTACCGCGGTGGTCTCCCCGCGGGAAACAATTTTTTGCAAAGGAACCAGGCCGGAAGAAAAAGATACGTGACTAAATCCCATTTCCCGGGCTTTTTCAGCCACCATTCTTTCATGTTGACCGTTGCGATAGGAGTTAAGCAGGCATACGGCCAGGGAAGTAATCCCTTTGTCTAAAAAAGGCTTCAGTTTCTCTTCAATTTCTTTTTCTGCAAGGGGAAAGGTGACTTCGCCTTTTTCATCAAGGCGCTCATTTAAGCCGGTGACCTCTAAGTAAAGGGGAGGCGGCTTTTCTATTTTTAAAGCGAAAAGCCGGGGCCGGTCCTGGTAAGCGATTTGTAAAACATCTTCAAACCCCCGGGTAGTGACAAAGCCAACCGGCGCGCCTTTTTTTTCGAGAAGGGCATTAGTGCCCCTGGTGGTACCCAGGCGTACGGTGGCATTTCCTACCGTATCATTCAGCCCTAAGCCTTTAAGCCAGCGGATCCCTGTCAGGGGAGCTTCTTCCCCGGAATAGAGTTCGTATAATGTGCCCGGTTCAGGATCTTTGGAAAGGGAAGGTTCGAGGATGAAACAGCCCGAGTGGTGATCAAATGAGGTCACCTTGACTTTTTCTGCACCGGTTTTTTCTGGATCAGCTCCTGTTCCTTCGTTTGCTTGATGCGGGTACAAAACCATGGTGTAGCCTTCGTAAAAACGGGGCGGATCTGTTTTTCGTTCCGGGTCAAAAACTTTAGTTTTCGAGGATCCTTCCCCGGCACGTCCCTTGATTATTCCTGTACTTAAAATTTTGTAAGTGAAAAGTTCCCCTCTCGGGGTTTTGGCCAGGCAGTCGGTGAAGGTGCCTCCCACGTCAATCCAAAATTCCCAGCGCTTGTCCTGCTTATTGCTAAGTTTTTCTTTACCGGTCAATAGATGCCGCACCCTTCGTGGTTTTAATTGTTGCAAGCTTACTAATTATCCGGAAAGGGCCTTAAACCCTGCCAGGCTGATCAAAAATTTGGCTGTGGTTGTATTTGGTCAACCATTGGCCAGGTATTTTAAATGTAGCACCTGGAGTAAAAAGCCCTGCTCCCCTTAATTTCATTTCCTGGTTTTGTGAGTAAATGTCTCACTGGCACCGGCTGCAGGATAGTTGCTGCGCAGGTTGCCCCAGGCCGGCTTTAGGGCCGGTGACAAAAAAATAACGGGGGGGGCAAGTTTTGATCGAAAGACCAATATGCTTTATATTTATTAATGAAAGCAAAAGCAATTTTCGGTTTTAACTTACCGGGAGCAATCTGCTGGTAGAAAACGAAGCTGTTAGGGGTGAAACCGGTTTGTCGCGCAAAAGCCATAAGCTGGACCTGCACCCTATTTACAACAAAGGGGACAAAATCGACGCTGCTTTAGAAAACGCCATGGATGAGGCGGAAGTTGCGAAAGCCAGGGAGCTGGAGATAATTACCGGTAAGGGAAGCGGGCAGCTAAAAAAAAGGGTCCTCCGTTTCCTGGATCGCAAGGATATTCGCGAGCGTTATCACCGCTTGAAAAAAGATCCCGACAACCATGGCCGGGTTTTTGTATATTTCAAGTGGAAGTAACCTGCACTTAATCTTTCTAGAGATTTGCTATACTTGGTGTTTTTTTATTCACCTGCCGGTGATTTCGGCAGTAATTGGAGGCTTATTCTTGGCAAATAGAAAAAGCACAAAAAAGGAAGAGGGAACCGGGGAAAACTTCGAACGGATCCTTGGTCCGCCGGAAGTCACGGTGGACCCTCTGATTTCGCTTGTCCGTTCCGCGGAAGAGGCGCACCTGCTGCAATTTGCCCTGGAGAAAAAATTATTTGACCTGTTTGGTCCTGCAGAGACTGCCGCCGGGGTGGCTGCAAAATTGGGTTATGATGTTCGAAAAACGACTGCGCTGCTTGATACCCTTGTCTCTATGGGACTTTTATTGAAAGAATCATCAACAAAAAGACAAACCGGTAATGAGCCTGGGAAAGCTGTGCGGGTAGGTAAAACTGAAGAAAGAAATAAGAGCAACCCGGGAACAGGACAACCCGAACATGAAGAAGCTGTTTACAGTCTTTCTGCCCTATCCTCTAATTTTTTAAAAGAAAGCTCACCGTACTGTTGCCATGATTTATTGAAGCGACGATTTTCGAGGCTGCTTTCTCCACAAAAGCTGGAGGAAAAAATGACCCGGGCTTCACAAGAAGCGTCATCAAAACCGGCCGCCGCCGGGCAGGCGCAGAAGGATCCGGAAGAGTTTACCCGGGTGATGGTGCAGAATGCTCGCGGCAGCAGTAGTATCAGGAGACTTACCGGGCTCATAGCCAGGCATCTCCGTTTCCATCAGGCCAGGCGGATGCTGGACTTAGGTGGCAGCCACGGCCTGTATACGGCTGCTTTGTGTCATATTAATCCCCGGCTGGAAGGGGTAGTTTTTGATTTGCCGGAGGTAGTGGCAGTGGCCCGCAAATATGTTGAAGCGGTAGGTCTTTCTGCGCGTATAGAGCTGCAGGGAGGCAACTTTTACCACGACAGCCTGGGTAGTGGTTACCAGCTGGTCCTGGCGGTAAATGTTTTTCACCGGCCCCCTGAAATGCTTGAACCAATGATGGAAAAGATATACTCGGCCCTCGATGATGGGGGAGTGCTTTACCTGCAGCATCGTTATTTGAATAAAAACCGCACCGCGCCAAGAGAATCGGTGATGTTTTACCTGAAACGGTCTCTGGAAGTAGACTCTTTTTACCTGCCCACTTTACAGGAAGCCGTTGCTTGCGGGACTGAAGCCGGCTTCCGTTTGACCGGCCTGTTTCGCTTCCGCGGTGGAGATACCTGTGTGCGTTTTGAGAAGAGATAATTTTATCGAAACCTGTATGAAAAAAAAAGCTGTTTTTCATTTTTTCCCGGGCAAACATTTTCTGATCTATCATAATCAGGACTTAATTACAGGTAAAACTTTTAGGTTCAAACATGACTTAAAAATTTTGCCTGCTAAGCAGGCAGAGGGTTTATGATAGTTTTTTACTCTAAAATACTTTTTATATATGTGCCGGCCTGTTCGATCAGGCGGTGGTAATTATTTTTAATCAGGCGTTCTTCCCCGCTCGGATCTTCCAGGAAAAAGGGAAAAACATTAAGCTCGGCGGAGAAGATTTCATTCAACATGGCAGTGATTTGCTCCCGGCGGGTAAGGGTCTTTTTTTTACCCCCGTACAGGTCTTGTTCTTGCTCGTTGAAGCCGAAGTCATCAATTAGCAGGATCTGGTTGTAGCAAGGACTGCCCAGGGATTTATCCAGTGCGGTCCAGAATCCCCGGGTGGATTTGTGAAAGCCAAGGTCGGCCGAGTTGGCCACAGTTATGATATCTTTTTTTATTGGCGTTTTTCCGGCGGGAAAGGCTTCTATTCCCATGTCAGCCAACTCTTTTAAAATGTGGCCGGTGGCTTCGGCATAGTGATCGCTTGCTATTACGGTATCAACATTGTTCTTGCGCCCCAGGTATTCCAGGACGGGCTGCCAGTGCCGGTCGATCCCGGAACCGGCGAAATAGCACCGGGTAAAGTTTGTTGCTGCTTCCCTGATTTGTGATTCAGGAGGGCAATTTTTTCTGCCCGCAATAACCTTTTTTATTTGGCTGCTAAGTACATTTGCGTAACCGGCAGTGGTGGTGCTTCCCTCTTCCCAGGTTGGGGCAATCAGTTCTTTAAAGAATGTATCAGGGTCTTTGATTCCCATTGCAGCGAGCCCGCTTTCGGTAAGAGCCCTGGTCAAGGACTCGTCCCGGGCAAATAAAACAGTATCAATGCTTAAGGTCCCGGCAAAGTCCAATATTCCCAGGATTTTTTTGTCATGGTCATGATCCGGTGTTTGCGCATTCAATAATCTCATCTCGCTTTTTTGTTATTTTCGATGATCGAGCTTAAATCTTCCGCTGCCTTTTTAGGATCGGGGGCTGAGCACAGCGCTGAAACCACGGCGATACTATCTGCGCCGGCACGCACTACTTCAGCGGCATTACTTTCGTTTAGCCCGCCAATAGCCACCAGGGTATGGCTTGAGTTGCGGCGCACCCAGGCCAGCCCTTCAAGACCCCAACTGCCTTTTGTATCCGTTTTTGTAGGAGTTTCGAAGATCGGGCTGACTCCCAGGTAGTCTGCGTCGCATTCTTGTGCTTCCTGTACTTGCGTTTCATTTTCCACGGATAAACCGATAATCGCATTAGGCCCGAGCAGCTCCCGCGCCATCTCGTAAGGCATATCCTCCTGGCCGACATGGACACCGTCTGCGCCGACGGCAATGGCTACATCGATGCGGTCATTGATAACCAGGGGCACATCAAATGGTTCGAGCAGTTCTTTAATCTGCAGTGCCTCAGCAATAAATTCCCTGGTGGGAAGGTCTTTTTCCCGGAGCTGGACAACCGCCGCTCCACCCCGGACGCAGTCTAATACCACCTGCTTTAGGGGGCGCCCCAGGCACAAATCACGGTCGGTTACCAGGTAAAGCCCGCTGATTCCTCTTTTGTTTTTCATTCCACCTTCAGCCTTTCCTCCAGGTCATGTTTATCCAGGTTATATAAGGCATCTAACAAAGCTACCTGTAAAGTGCCCGGACCGCTGCAGTAATCGGCAGCTGCCGCAATTTCACCGGCAACGCCCATTACAGCCATAGCGCCGGCTGCAGCCTTGAGCGGGGAAGGGTTTACCGCGGCAAAGGCGCCGCAAAGAGCAGAAGCCGAGCAGCCCAGGGCGGTAACTTTAGGCATTAAGAAATGGCCGTTTTTAATTTTTACGGTATTTTCTTTATCGAGCACATAGTCTACTTCGCCGCTGATGCATACCGCGGCGCCGTAAGTTTCAACTAAGCGTCCGGCTGACTGTAATGCACTTTCTGAAGACTCGGTGCTGTCCACGCCCCGGGTGGTTGCTGCTGACGCAGCGGAGGCGTTAATTTCTGAGGCATTGCCCCTGATAATTGAGGGAGGTGCGGCAGACAGAAGTTCACTGACGGTGTTGTTGCGCAGAGGGGTAGCTCCTGCCCCGACAGGGTCGAAAACGACCGGGATGCCTTTCGAGTTCGCCTTTTCCATTGCCTTTTTCATCGCCCTGATCCAGGGATCACTCAACGTGCCGATATTGACGATGAGGGCTCCGGCAATATCGAGCATGTCTTCAACTTCATTTTCAGCGTGGGCCATTACCGGGGAAGCGCCCAGAGACAATAGCGCATTGGCGCTGTTGTTCATGGAGACGTAATTGGTAATGCTGTGCACCAGGGGGACCTTTTCTCTGATCGCGGAAACGTCTTGCCAGATGCTTTCAGCGTTAATCATGGGTTAATTAAAGTTCCTCCTTTTTTGCGGGGAGCCTGCCTGGGGAGGGCGCTGTAAAAAAACCACCCGGCAGGGGTGGTTGGGTTTGCTTCTAACTCCCTTCGCCGGCATTACCCGGAGCAGGTTAATCGGTCACTCCCACAGTAAGGCTTACAAGGGAGTATCTCAGCCCGGTTTGTCCAGGCTCCCGCTAAATTTTTATGATTTACTGACATGGTATGGTATTTTTCTAGAAAAGTCAACCGGATCACAGTAAATTGCATCAGTATTCATTAAGGGTCAGCCATTTCCACACCAGGAATTTGGCCAAATCAATGGTTACATGTTTGGTTAAAGAATTGCTGACGTAAAGAGTGAGTTCGTCAAACTTTTTTAAGTCGTAATTGTCCAGGCTTTTAGGTTTACCCTCGCGCACGGCGGGTTCTGTGTATCCACCACATCAACCACCGGCACCTTGCACCTGGTAAAGGGTATACTCCCTGGACCGGTTCAACATGAATTCTTTGGCCTGGCGGCTAATTGAAACTTCGGCCATCTATGCTTTCTCCTCTCTATTTTCTCTTATTTTTCCTGCAATTTGTCGATATAGCCCGGGATTTTGCCGTTAAATTCACTTGCCAGGATGTCCATCAGCACAATATCGTAGTGTTTTTTCCCTGCGATGTAGGCTTCCCTGCGGCGGCCGATTTCTTTAAAGCCGCATTTTTTGTAGCACTGAATTGCTCTTTGATTGTAGGATAAGGCTGCTATGTAGATGCTGTTCAGGTTAAGCAGGTTAAACCCGTAATCAAGGAGTAGTTCAATTGCTTCTTTGCCGTAACCCCGGTTCCAGTAATCGCTGTTGCCGATGAAGATGCCCGTTTCTGCGGTGCGGTGCAGCTGGTTGGCATTCAACAACCCGCAGGTGCCGATTAATTCATCGGTTTCTTTAGTAACTATAGCAAAGTGATATCCTTCCCGGCTCATTTTTTCGAGCATCTCTTTTTCTTTTTCGGCGTTGATAATTAAAGGCGACAGGGTCAAATGAAGGGTTACATCAAGGTCGTTCAGCCACTCGGTAAACTTTTCATAATCGCCCGGGTCGATCGGAGATAAATAAACTTTGTCGCCGGCAATTTTTTTGTAGTAGCTCATAGTTTTCCCAGCTCCTTGAAAGTGTTTTTTTTATTTTAGCAGGGCGGTGCTTAACGGTAAAGGAAAACCACTAATCGCTCAAGCTTTAGGAAATTACTATTTTTCTCCTGCACGGTGCAGGGGTTATTTAAATAGATCGCGAATAATGGTAACAACACTAACAGGTTTGCAATCATTAAAGCAGCGGTTTCTTGTCCGGTGGAGGTGTCCGGTTGTGGAAGCAAAACAGGAGGGTAACGNAGAGTTTCAACAGGATGTAAACGGTGGCGGTGAGGATAAAGAAAAGTTTTCCTATGCAAAAATCTGGTGGATCGGCTTTGGTTTTTTAGGCGTGCAGCTTGCCTTTACCACCTACAATGCTTTTTTGCCCTTGATGTACAGGGCTTTTTTTGATTCCCGTGCAGCTATTGGCCTTTTAATGGGCACAGATAACTTGATCGGGCTTTTGTTAATCCCGGTGGTCGGTGCCTGGTCCGACCGGATCAATTCCCCCCTGGGCCGGCGTCTGCCTTTTGTTTTGGTGGCGCTGCCTGTAGCGGCGCTTACTTTTTTTGCCATCCCCTTTGCCTCGGTGATGCTCTGGACTTTGATCCTGGCGGAAATTTTATTTACAGCGGCAATGCATTCCTACCGTGGACCGGTGATTTCCTTGATGCCGGACCACACCCCGCCTGAAAAACGCTCTACCGGGAACGGGATTATCAACTTGATGGGTGGTATAGGCACGCTGATTTCCTTCGGTGCCCTTTCCCTGCTTTATGATATCGACCCGCGCCTTACTTTTGGCATCGGCGCCGGGGTGTTGCTGTTGACCCTCTTTATTGTCTGGCGAAAATCTGATCGCCATCCGCCCTATATCGATAATTCCCCGGTGGCTGCCAGGAACCCGATTAAAGATGCAGCCTACGGGATCCGGAAACTGTTCAGCCCCGGTTATACCGGACAGCTGCTGGTCCTTTTGGCAATGCTTTCTTATTTTATCGGTTTTGCCGGACTCGATGCGATGTTTCCGATTTACGGGGTGGAGACCCTCGGCCTTACCGAGGGGCGCGCTGCCTTTATCCTGACCACTTTTGCCGGTTCATTTTTGGTTTTTGCCCTGCTGGCCGGTTATATCGGCACAAAATGGGCAAAGTGCCCGCCATGTTAATCGGGCTGGCAATAGTGCCCGCACTTTTTTTAAGTGCCATTCCCGTCCGGGAACCGGTTATCATCGGAGTAATTTTTGTAGCCGCTGGTTTTGCCTGGGCGCTGGTCAACGTGCAGGCAATGCCGCTAGTTGCCGACCTGGGCGGGCGTGACCGGGTCGGATTTTATATCGGTCTCTACTATATTTTCACCATGACCGGTCAAATGGTCGGGCCGTTTGTGCTCGGTTCGGCGATGGATATAATGGGCAATCAGGGCATGTTTATCGCCGGGGCTGCTGTTTATGCTCTCGGTTTTGTCTTGTTAAGGGCGGGGTGCAAGCGGCTTGCCGCCGATCCCGAAGAACTGGCCCGCACCAGCCGGTTGAATAATCATGACCCCGAAAATGGAGCAGGTGAGGCCGCTGGCGGGAAATAATAAAGCTGATCGTTTTTGCACGTCCGGTTACCGGCGCATATGTTTGAGTTCTGCTTTCAGCTCCTGTGGGTAGTCGGTGATGATTCCCTCTACTCCTGCATTTGACAGGCTTTGTACTTGCTCAGGGTCGTTAACTGTCCACGGGTAAAGAGGCAGGCTATATGACTTGAAACCTTCCAGGATAGTGGGATCCTGCAGGTAAACAAAAAGCGGATGTACCGAGTAACAGCCAAGCGAGCGGGCGTATTGCCAGGGGTCCTTGATTGCTTCCAGGTAAAGCAAGCCGGTACGCACAGCCGGGTTTAACCTGTGGCAGTAAGCGAGGCTGTTGTGGTTAAAGGAGGAAATGATTACCCTGTTTAACAGGTTAAATTTTTTGACCTGTTCCAGCACTGCTTCTTCCAGGCCGGGGTAAGCGGTATTGTTGTTTTTCAATTCAATGTTAAAAAAAAGTCTGCACTCCCGGTAGCAGGATAGTATTTCTTCGAGGGTAGGGATTGTCTCACCAATAAAAGTTTCGGCGAACCATGATCCGGCATCAAGGTTTTTTAGTTCCGGTAAGGCTTTATTTTTCACTGCTCCACTGCCGGAAGTGGTGCGGTCTAAATTTTCGTCGTGGATTACTACGGGTGTGCCGTCGCTGCTTAGCTGCACGTCGAATTCAAGGCCATCTGCTCCTGTTGCTAAAGCTTTTTCGAAGGCAGCGAAGGTGTTCTCCGGGGCTTTTGATGAAGCCCCGCGGTGGGCAATAATAAGGGGCGGATTAAGGGGGTTGTTCAAGGAGATCATCTCCTGACGTAATAATTTGCTATCCTGCCGGATATTATACTCTAGATTATGGTAAAAGAAAATGCAGAAAGGGCTGGTTTTATTTGACGGTAAAAGATGTCAGGGAAATATCTTTTTACCTGCTCGATATGGATGGGACCATCTACCTGGGTGAGCGCTTGATTGACGGGGCTGCTGATTTTTTACAAACCTTGCGCGACCAGGGCAAAAGGTATGTATTTTTAACCAACAACAGTTCGAAAAATAGGCACACTTACCGGGAAAAGCTTGAACGGATGGGTGTTTCTGTTGACCCGGATGATATTTTTACTTCCGGGGAAGCCACCGCGCTTTATTTAAAGAAAAAGAGCCCGGGGGCAAAAATATTTTTACTCGGCACTTCCATGTTGGCAGAAGACTTTACAGGTGCCGGTTTTACAACGGTCGAGAAGGAAGAACCGGATTACGTGGTGCTTGGGTTTGATACTACTCTCACCTACGACAAGCTCTGGCGGGCCTGCGATTACATCCGCGAAGGGGTCAGTTTCATTGCTACCCACCCCGATTTGAACTGTCCGCTTGGGGAGGGAAAGTATATGCCTGATGCCGGGGCAATAATCAAGTTCATCGAGGCATCCACGGGGAAAAGCCCGCTGGTGATCGGCAAGCCCAATCGCTACATGGTAGATTGCGCCTGTGAAAAATACGGAGCTGACAGGGATAAAATGGCAATAACTGGCGACCGCCTCTACACTGATATCAGGCTGGGATTAAATGCGCAGATTACCTCTATACTCGTCTTCAGCGGGGAAACCAACCCGGAAGATTACCGCTGTGCTCCTGATCAAGCAACCTTTGTTTATCCCTCGGTTAAAGAACTAAAAAAAGCTTTAAGCGATTAACTCTTAAGGTTTCCTTCACTTATAGTATTGCTTGGTAGGGGGCGATATAATCAGCATCATTATCGATGTTTTGCCCGGAAGGCCCCTTTTTAAAATGGGGCTACTGTTTTGGTTCAATCCCCTTTTCAAGAAGGATTTCAGCTGTCCAGAGGGCTGTTTTGCCTGAAACGTTGGTGCATTTGTCGTCGTGACCGCCTGCCTCTTCAAATTTCTGGTATTCTTCTTTATCCCACATGTTAAAAGAACGGCCCAAAACTTGTTCCTGCACTTCCCGGCAGGTAACTCCCCCGAATGTTTCTACAAACTTGTCGTGTAGTTCCCTGGTGGCAGAAAAGTTTCTCAAGCGGCTCGCAGTTTTTTTCCCGAATTCACTGCGCTTTCTGCCAAACTGGCTGCTGATTGCCGCCATCCCGCCAACCAGGGCGCCGCAGGTTCCGTCGCCGCAAAGTCCTCCGCCACCGGCAAAAGAATGGACAGCCTGGATCACCTGGTCATCAATATCGTCAAAATATTCCTGGAGGGCCGCCAGTACAGCCTGGGGACAGGCCCCGTATTTTGCTTCATTTTCATACGCACGCTTGTAGATATTTTCCAGTAATGCTTGATGTTTTTCTGTCATTTTCTTGCGCTCCTTTTCGTCTGGTTTAGCTGTTTTCTTTTTAATTCTTTTTTAATCAGGAGTTCTCCTCTTATCTGTTTAAAAAAACCACCGGCTGCTTTAGGTAAACTTGAGCCGGCTTGCCGGTAATTCCGCTTTTTTATAAGCTAAAGGTGCGCTGTAATATGCTTGCGCAGTTCATCTACGGTTAATGAACCGGTCACGTGCCCTTTATCGATTACCGCAACCGGGTGTTCGTTGCCGTAGGAAGCCTTTTGCTTCTCAAAGCGGATGATCTGGTCGTAACGGGCCAGCAGGGGAAAGACATTTTTATCTTTTACTTCTGCGAACTTTGTCCCAAAATCCAAGATACTTTCTACTTTTTCCGGGTTTTTTCTGGCCAGTGGAGCAGTGAGTTTCCGGTAAATCGAGCTGGTAAAAACATCGCCGGGGGCAGTTCCTGCAAGCAAAGGAAGATAAACATCTGCGGTGTTAAAGTAAGCCCGGTGCAGGTTGGTTACCCAACCGCCCAGGCTGATTCCGCTGAGCGCAACCTTTTTGCTGTTTTCTTTCATATAAAGGGTCAGTTTTTCCATAATCATAGTAGATACACTCAGCACCGCTGTGAAAGTAGCCAGAGAGCCTATATGTTTCAAGTAGCCCCGGAAAGAGCGGTGATGCGGTGCCCGGACAACAATTAAGTTGGCCGGAACGTTTGCGTTTTTTGCCAGGAAGATATCCCTGAAGGTGTTTTTGGCAAAAGATCTATTGTCAAAAGGGCGTTCGTTATTACCATGGTGGTAGATGATGGTGGGGTGGCCGCTGCTATTCCAGCGGGCGATGCGAAAAGCCGGGTCTAATTTTCCTACCGCCGTTTGCGTGGGCACTTCATAGGTGCCTTCTCCTTTAATTTCCGGCCACTCGAAGGAGATTGAGTCAAAAAGCTCTTCATAGGTGGGGCTGTCCAGGTTGTGGCGAAATAATTTGCTTTTCCAAAAAAACAGAGAGGC
>SL_8KL_010_SEDDRAFT_10000836_pt1 | contig 26929 bp, 20 predicted proteins | sample SodLakKL_010_SED_4_FD_11160 | JGI IMG/M metagenome (IMG submission 11160) | reverse complement strand
ATACTTGTTTATGCACATGGAGCTGTGGTGTAGATGGTTAACATATCGGCCTGTCAAGCCGAAGATCGCGGGTTCGAGTCCCGTCAGCTCCGCCAAATCGCCGAGATAGCTCAGTCGGTAGAGCAGCGGACTGAAAATCCGCGTGTCGGCAGTTCAATTCTGCCTCTCGGCACCAGGTATGCGGGAGTAGCTCAGTGGTAGAGCATCGCCTTGCCAAGGCGAGGGTCGCGAGTTCGAATCTCGTCTTCCGCTCCATTTATTTGGCGACATAGCCAAGTGGTAAGGCAGAGGACTGCAAATCCTCCATCCCCGGTTCGAATCCGGGTGTCGCCTCCATTTATCGCCGGAGTGGCGGAACAGGCAGACGCAAGGGACTTAAAATCCCTCGGGCAAACCATTGCCCGTACCGGTTCAAGTCCGGTCTCCGGCACCAGATACAAATTATTTTTAAGGCCCCTAGAAAACTTTAAGCCACCCCGAAAGGTGGTTTTTTTATATTCAGGGCTAAACCAGCTCCGATTGCCTTGTTAGAAATTGTACTGAAACATTAGGATAAGAATATTTTAAAGATAGGCACTATCATAGGGGGAGTGTTTTTTTATCTTATTTTCCGCATCCATAAATTAAATCACAATAAGTGAAATGTTGTTGGCTGAGTTGCAGTCTTGATTGCGGGAAAATTACAGCCCGTCACCGTTACTTGTTTGGATGTCCCCGCAAGCCTCCCTTTTTAGATCCCGATTAACTCGCATATTTTGCTGAACCAAAATAAATACGCCTACTGCAAGCACCAGGTCGCCTATGCTGAGAAGCTGGTTGGGCCTGTAAAAAAGGGGGATCCGATCGCCTAGGAAAGCAAAAAGAGTTTGATCGTCCATCGGCTGGTGGAAGGGGCTTTTTTCACCGGCAGTCAGTTCCTCCAGGACATCAGGGGGAATTGCAGTGCCGTCTGCAGGCATCATGCCACCGTTGGAAGCGATCACGACCAGGTTAAGCAGGATGCCTGCTCCAATAACCAGGAACCCGGTATTGTTTCTGTGCAGGTAGACGAAAGCCAGCAGGATTATGAAAGAACTGATATACAAGTAAGGATAGATTGGCTTGAAGTAATAGGCCTGGAAGTTAAAGTCAGCCAGGATAAAACCCTGAATAAAAAGGGCGAGCATAATAAGCGGCCAACCGGTTAAATCTATTTGATTAAGATTTTTTATCTTGCCTTTACGCAGCCATCCGGCCAGGATCCCTAAAAGTATAGCTTCCCAAAGCAAAAATTGTACCTCCGCCTAATATAAATCAAGTTTTTATAAGGTTGTTTAAACAGGTTGTTTCAAGTAATGCGCGAAGCTTTACCAGTTAAATTATCAAGATGATTTTCCCGGGACGTTTCCAGGTTAAGCTTAGGGATGATCCGGGTAAACGCTTTAACTACGCTGGGGTCGAACTGGGTCCCGGAACAATCCTGTAATTCTTTGATTGCTTCCAGCGGGGCCAGGGCTTTCCGGTATTGACGATCGCTGGTCATGGCATCGTAGGCGTCGGCAACGGCCAGGATTCTTGCTCCTAAAGTGATATTTTCACCCTCAAGTTTATCAGGGTATCCGCTGCCGTCCCAGCGTTCGTGGTGGTGCTTGATAATTCCCGAGCCGGCAGCAAAAAACCTGACACCCTTAATTACCTCGGCTCCTGCCTGGCTGTGCTTTTTCATGATGTCAAATTCTTCATTGGTGAGCAGGCTGTCTTTTTTTAGGATGTTTTCGGGAACAGCCACTTTTCCTACGTCATGGATAAGGGCCACATAACTAAGAAATTCGATCTTGTCTTCGGGCCATTTCATTTCTCGGGCTAACAGGGTGGCGTAATCAGCAACCCGTGAGGAATGACCCTTGGTATAAGGGTCCTTGGCGTCTATAGCCAGGGAGAGGCTTTTGATTGTATCCAGGAAAGTCTGGCGCATGTCCATGTAAGACTGGAAGGAATGCCTGGCAATAATTAAGGGTAAAAGGAATAAAACCAGGCCCCAAAAACCAATATTGATATAGATGAAGGCAATTAAAACGCCCAGGGGAGCCATACTCAGGAATTGCAGGGTACACCATTTAATATTAGTCAACCAGATCGTGTACGGTTTTTCTTCCTGGGTAAAAGCAAGGATCAAAGTAACAAAAGTATGATTTAAAATAAAAAGAAGCATCATGGAAAATATAAAAGCGGAAAAGTTGGCAAAAGTTAAGTCCGGTTCTGTCGGTGCGTACAGGTTATAAGCTATACTGGCCAGGCCGGTGCAAACTATAAACTGAAAGATATTAAAAAGGTGTTTTATCCTGTTTGTGTTTTTTAGCAGTAAAAAAAGTTCTACCGATATGGAAATCAATATCACAATAAGGGGTTGAAATAACAAAATTGAAGCGGCAATTGTAGCAAAACTTACAGTCACTTTACCGCCGCGCGGCAGCGGCACTGGGAATGATTCAGAAACTATGATTAGGATTAAAAAAACCAGGACTGAAAACCAGTAAACACGAGGCCACTCCATAATATATGCTGCATATATAATAACTGCAAGGGCGGACAAGGCGAGAATTGCTATGTAAATAATAGCTTTTTGGGGTAATTTCTCCTCCATTGTAAACCATCCTGTTGTAATGTTTTATAATACAATAATAATGAAGCTGGCAGCTGGTAACTGGTTCAAATAAAAATTACCACTTAAGCATTGCGGCGCCTGCCAGGATAAGGCCGGCCAGCGCGATGAGTGCCTTCATCAGGGTAAACTTCATGGTTTAACCCCCTTTGTCAGATGACTCAGCGGTGTTCCGCTAAAGCCGCTGGAGGCGCTCCGCTCAAATTCCGCTCATTATAAATATAACTTTGTTCTTTACCACCTGCCGGCTTCAAGATTAATGGCTTTTACAACTCGAAACTCTCCTGTTAATGGCATCCAGTGTAGCCCTGACAGTTGATTCCAGTTCGTCACCCTTGTTAATGGCCGTCCCAAGCAGTATTTCTTCAAATCTATTAGCATGATGGAAGCATACAGCCACGGTAATTACTTCATGTTCGCAGAGGGTTTGCCTTTGGACATCTCCGAGAATTAATTTGCCATTAATGTTCGCAGATTGTTCTATGGCAGATAAAGCAGCTGAGGCAGTTAATTTTAAGCGGTTCTGTCTCGTGTTGGGACCCGATGCGGCGGCGGTGTATAATTCATTATCCGCATTAAGTGTGATTGAGGTTGCAGCAGTGCCATTTTCAATGCTGTAATTAATACTGCTGAACTGAAGCCTGGTTTCTAACTGTGGTGGAGCAGGTATACCTTCTCCCAGCTGGGCAACGCTAATTTTTTTATGATCGAGTTCTAGTCCTTGCTTAACTAATACAGCTGATTCAATATCTCTTACCACCTGTTTTGGTGATCGTGTTGAATCGGCCAGGACATGAATTTCGACAATTTCATCTTCCTGACAAATTAAGCGTCCTGAAATAACTCCCTGCACCTGGGTGATAATCGATTCTATTTCTTTTAACATCTCGTTTTTTTCCTGCAATAAGATACCTCCTCGGGTTACTCCGAAAAGACATGATCGATTTTGCTGAGTGAACGAGTAAAAAATGTTAAATCGCTTTCCAAATACTCCTATTTCTATATTATATTCATGTTTCCTTTTATTTATGCAAAAAACATGAAAAATATTTATAATATTTTATAATGTTTTATATTATTTGTTAACACTCGCTAAAACCGCATGCTTCACATTTCAGACAGCCTTCAGCCCTGATCAAAGCACACGTCCCGCAGTCGGGGCATATTTCCCGTGCATGGCCGCTGTTAAGGGGGTTATCTTCACTTGTTTCTGCCTGGGCCAGGGTCCTTAAAGCCTGTCCGATAGCATCAGGAACACTCATAATCCGGTTGGGGCCGTAACCGACTGACCTGGCGCCACCGATTCCTTCCAGCTGGGTCACAATTTCATCGACACTGACACCGCAGCGCAGAGCAAGCGAAATAAGGCGGGCAATTGCCTCGGTAAAGGCTACCACATCACTGCCTGCTTTTCCGATTTGGGCGAAAAGTTCAAAAGGTTGGCCGTCAGCGGAATTAACAGTTACGAACAAGTTGCCCAGTGCTGTTCCGATGCTGGTAGTATGACCGCTCAATGTTTTAGGCCTCTTTATCGGTTTTAGGCTATCTTCTTTTTCGCCGTCACCGACATTAAGCACCTGCTTGGACCGGGAACTGTCTCTGTATATGGTTATGCCCTTACAGCCGGACTTCCAGGCGGTAATATAGGCATTTTTTACGTCTTCAACAGCGGCCTCTTGTTTAAGGTTGATCGTTTTACTGACTGCATTTTCGGTATGCTTCTGGAAAGCGGCCTGGTGGCGGACATGCCAGTCATAATTAATTTCCATCGCTGTTTTGAAGAGTTTTTTATATGTATCGGGAACGGCAGATTCTTTCGGTATGCTGCCGGTGCGGGCAATATCCTTAAAAAGTTCTTCACTGTAAAAACCTTCTTCCCGGGCAATTTCAAGAAACAGAGGATTTACTTCCGGTAGATCCAGGCCGCTTAAAATATTTTTACGGATATAAGCAATGCTGAAATAGGGTTCTATCCCGCTGCTGCAACCGGCTAAAATGGAAATAGTTCCGGTTGGGGCAATAGTGGTCCTGGTCGCGTTACGCACCCGGTCTTCCGCTTTGCCCGTATCATAAACACTACCCTTAAAATTGGGAAATTCTCCACGCTCTGCGGCCAGGTTAACCGATTCTTTTTTTGCTTTAGTTTTAATAAACTCCATAACCTTATCGGCGGTTTCAATGGCCTGATCGCTGTCGTAAGTTATACCCAGCCTGACTAACATATCATGCCAGCCCATGATACCCAGGCCGATTTTCCGGTTTCCTTCTTTATGCATTTTAGAAATTTCAGGAATAACATAATCTCCCGCATCGATGACGTTATCGAGGAAACGGACTGCAGTTTTAATTACCGCAGACAGCTCAGCCCAGTCAACTTGAGCGCTTTTTGTAACAAATTTACCCAGGTTGATCGAGCCGAGGCAGCAGGCTTCATAGGGCAAAAGTGGTTGTTCGCCGCAGTTGTGGACTACGATGCCGTTGGCATCGAAAGCATTGACGCCCGGGACCTGGACGTCATAAACTTTTTCAACCCCGCATGAAGTTATCGTTTCAACAGTAGTCGTGAAACATTCGCGATTTGATTCCCGGCGGCAGGATGTCAGGGCCGAGGCAAGACGGCTTTTCATTGCCTTATCGTTAAATCCAATCTGCTCGGCGAAAACTGCAACATTATCCCTGGATATGACTAATTCATGTTCGGGTTTGGTTTCATCGAGGGTGGTTTCCTTTTTATTATTTGACATTGTTGTAACCCTCTTTGCGCGTTTATTAGCATGGATAGCGCTTGCGATGCCGAAACGGGCGAGCATTCGCTGGATGACCCGGAGCCTTTCTATGTCGCTTAGGGTCAGCCGGACAGAAACATCTCTGTCCTGAGAACCCTCTACTGAGCCGTCGACATCGAAAATCCCTTTCAGAAAGCCTTTAATAAAATCTGAGGAAGTAAGGGTTTCAAAATAAGGCGTAACGGTTTTGTTTCCCGGCTTCATCCCGAGAGATAGTGCTACTTTCTTCAGCGCTGTAGCGCTCATCTTGTACTCATTTATTTTGCAAACCTTGATCCGGGCATTTAATTTACGAAAGTTGAGTGCGATGTTGGCATCCTCAAGGGTCTTATTCATTATAGCCGGGGTTCCCTGATTTGTTTCTGCGGAAAGAAAGACTTGATCTGGTTTCAGGGTTCCATCGCCGCTAAGCAGGCCGGTGAAGTAGCCCTCTTCTTCTCCATAAAGACCGGCCCATCCGGAAAATTCCCGGTGGTCGTGAAGCAAAATTTTGTCTCCGGGCTTGAGATCTTCAGCCCTGGTCCAAACCTTTTCAATGGTATGTTTTGTCTTTTTCTTAATCCTGAGGACAGGATGGTCGCCGGTGGCGCGGAAAGAGTAGCCTTCTTTTGTCCTGATGGAAAAAAGTGGTTTGCTTCCGGTTGGGAAAAAACCCGCTTCAGTAGTTCGGAAAGGTTTTCCGTTGACGATGAGAGTGGAGCTGTTTCCCAGAAGATCTTTGACCATTCTTGGCCCTGCGGCAGTCAGGACAAAGGTATCACCGGGAACGCAGGGATTTGTAGTTTCATACTTACCGATATGAATAGTAGGGTTGTAGCGGTTCATCTGATCGATGAAGATAATACCGGGGTCACCCTTTTCCCAGGCTTTTTGGACTATAAGATTAAATACTGCTATAGCATCAAGCTTTACTTCACTGCCGGTTTCCGGGTCAAGATAGGCCTGTTTTGTTCGCGGGTTGATCAAATTATACAGCGGATCGGGGTCTTCACCGGTAGCTTTACTCATGAACTCCTCAGATACAGTTACGGAGAGGTTGAAATTGTTGATTTCATCTTCTTTATCTTTGCAGCAGATAAAATCAAGGATATCGGGATGGTTATAAACCAGCGAGCCCATATTTGCTCCCCGTCTGGTCCCACCCTGCTTTACCGCTTCAGTAGCCGCATCAAATATTTTTAAAAACGAGATCGGTCCGCTGGCGATGCCGTTGGTTGAACGGACAATATCATTACTTGGCCGCAGGCGGTCAAAGGCAAATCCGGTGCCGCCTCCTGTTTTCTGGACCAGGGCCATATTCTTAAGCGCGGTAAAAATTCCTTCCATGCTGTCTTCAAGGGGCAGGACAAAACAAGCGCTCAGTTGTTGTAGCTCGCGGCCGGCGTTCATCAGGGTTGGTGAATTAGGCATAAACCGTGCCTCAGCCATCATATTATAAAAATCAGTTTCAATATTTTCTACTTCAGTTTTTTCCTTGCTGTACTGGTTTTCTATTTCGGCGATATTAGCCGCCACTCTGCGCAGAAGATCTTCGGGTGTTTCGGTCGGATTACCTTTTTCATCTTTGATTAAATATCTTTTTTCATAGGTTATGCGGGCATTCGGGCTTAATTCCATTAACTATTTTCCTTTCCGTTTACAAATAAAATTCTTTGTTTTCTTCTTTCTCTACCGACTGTCACTTATCCTTTCATTTTCCGATAAAATTTAATTTTTCAGTTTACTAATCTTTGACTTTTTCTCCGGTAATTAAAATAAGTCTTTTTAAAGGTGTGAAGCAGTGATATAATAACCCTTAGATTTTATGCTATTTAAAAAAAGCTAAAGTGAAACTGCAGAAAGGAGGGGAAGGGTTCAGTTTATGACAAAGCAAATTACAAGAAAACAGCTAAAAAGACAGCGCAAGAAAAGAAGGCGGGCCAAAAAAAGAAAAAGATTGAAAGGCCGGACTTAGACAGCCTTTTAACTGTTGATTGATAGGTGGTGTCGTTTTGCCCCTTTATGAGTTTTATTGCTCTGATTGCCGGGAAAAAAAAGAAGAACTGTGCAGCAGTACGGTGAAAAGTATTTTCTGTCCGTCCTGCGGGAAAGAAGCCGGGAAGGTGTTTTCTGCTTTTCGTACAGGCAAAAGTTCTGCAGGAGGCGGAACTGACTCCTCCGGTTGCGGCGGGTGAAGTAAAACCAGCTGCAGCAGTTGCTGAGAAAATTATTTATAACAGTTCGTAATTGAGCGGCAAAGGAGGCGCTTATGACTAAATATATCTTTATTACCGGTGGTGTGGTTTCTTCTTTGGGTAAAGGAATAACCGCTGCCTCTTTGGGCTGCTTACTCAGAAATAGGGGGCTAAAGCTGACCATACAGAAATTCGATCCCTATATTAATTATGACCCGGGAACGATGAGCCCTTACCAGCACGGAGAGGTATTCGTTACCGAAGACGGGGCGGAAACAGATCTGGATTTAGGACATTATGAGCGCTTTATAGATGAACCGCTGACCCGGGATAACAATGTTACCGCCGGCAGAGTATACTGGTCGGTAATTCAGGGCGAAAGAGATGGGCGTTTCGAGGGTAATACCGTCCAGGTAATCCCTCATATTACCGATGAAATTAAAAGATGTATTACCAAGCTCGATCAATACCATGATCTGGATCTGGTGATCACAGAAATTGGCGGCACGGTTGGTGATATTGAAAGTTTACCTTTTATGGAAGCCATCCGCCAACTCCGCTATGATCTTAGCTGGGAAAACGTTCTTTTTATTCATGTTACACTGGTCCCTTATTTGCCCATGTCCGGGGAATTAAAAACCAAGCCCACTCAGCACAGTGTAAAGGAATTGCGTAGTATCGGTATCCAACCGGACATAATTGTTTGCCGCACAGAATATAGCCTTCCCGATGACTTGAGAAAAAAGATCGCGCTGTTTTGTAATATTCAGCCTGACGAGGTTGTCGAAAACCTTGACACGAGTACTGTTTACGAAGTGCCCCTTTTATTACAGAAACAAAAACTTGATCAGATGGTTCTCGAAAAGCTAAATTTAAGCAGAAAACCGGCTGATATGCAGGAATGGCAGGATCTGGTTTCTCAGGAACATAATTTAACCGACGAGATTACTATTGCCCTGGTCGGTAAATATGTAGCGTTGCCTGATGCGTATATCAGTATTAATGAAGCCCTCTTCCATGCCGGACTAAAACATAATGTTGCTGTAAAAACGATACTGGTGCCGGCAGAAGAATTGGAAGCAGGGGAAACAGAGGATTTGTTGAAAAGAGCTGACGGTATCCTGGTTCCCGGCGGTTTTGGTGATCGCGGTATAGAAGGGAAAATAAAGGCTGTGCGCATCGCCAGGGAGGGAAAAATTCCTTTTATCGGTCTTTGTCTCGGTATGCAGTGTGCAGTGATCGAGTTTGCCAGGAACAAGGCCGGATTGCCCGGGGCTAACAGCACTGAGTTTGATCCCGATACACGAGAGCCGGTTATTGATTATTTGCCCGGCCAGAATGAAAACACCCGGCTTGGCGGCACCCTTCGCTTAGGCGCCTATAACTGTTCGATTAAAAGTGACACTTTAGCAGCATCGGCTTATGAAGATAATTTGGCCAGTGAAAGACACCGGCACCGCTATGAATTTAATAATGATTATTTACCTGTCCTGGAGAAAGCAGGCATGATATTCAGCGGGATAAATGAAGATCATAACCTGGTGGAGATGGTTGAACTAAGCGATCATCCCTGGTTTGTGGCGGTGCAATTCCATCCAGAATTTAAATCACGGCCTACCCGGCCGCATCCCCTTTTCAAAGAATTTATCGCGGCGGTGCTGAAAAGGAAAGAGAGCCAGGATCACTGATAATCCGGCTTGACATTTCAGCCATCGATATTCTTTGTTTCATACTGGAATTCCGTAGCATAATGTAAGCTTCTTCCTCACTCAGCTTATAATGCGTGACTAGAATACCCTTCGCTTTTTCGATATCTTTACGTTCATTAAGTTTTTTTTGCAGGCCTTCAATTTCTTGCTGCAGCTTTTTTTTATGGGCGAATTCATTGCAAACTGCTTCAGCTACAGCTGTTAAGACCGGCGCCTCGACCGGCCAGTCAAGCTGAACATAAAGGTCCATGTCTATACCGCTGGTGTTAATATATATAGCTGCGGCCAAACCGTCGTTTTCAATAATTGATGCCAGCTGTTCAATATTCCCGGGGGGCAGACCGGTATCAATTATCGCCAGCCACGGCTGGGCAGTACGCAGGGTCCGCAGAAAGCCGGGTATATTGCTTCCTGCACCGGAAGAATAAAAGCCTGCTGCGGAAAGCATAGCCGTGAGTTGTCTTTTTAAGGTGGATTTATCTGTTCCGATGCAGTAGTCATAAGAGTTTTTGGCCATAGATTAACCTTTCACCGGCAGGATCAAAATATTCTGTAAAGACAAGTAGATCCATAAATTAAAAGATTAACTTCTGAAATAAATATTTTCAATCGGTTACTATATATACTATGTTTTTTTGTGGCTCTTTGCAATCATTATTCACCAGATCATTAAGGCTGTCCTCATTTTTATCGCGGACAGCCTTTGATTGTCCGGCAGAGCAGGCAGCCGGGTATTTAGCAGTTATTTGCAGGCCGGTTTGCATTGGCCTTTTTCGAGTAGCGGTCTCAGCTGATTAAAAACGAGCCAGGTACTGTTTAATTTCCCAGTCGTGAACCTCAAGTTTGTAATCGAACCATTCTTTTAACCGGCCTTCACGGAAACGGTTGTAGATGTGCTCTCCGAGAGCTTCCTGAATGATTGGATCGTTGTCCAGCTCAATTATGGCCTGGTGGAGGTTTCCCGGAAGCTGTTCGATCGAGTATTTAATTTTTTCTTCATCGGTCATGGTATAAATGTTCAAGTTGACCGGATCGGGTGGATTTATCTTTTTATGGATGCCGTCCATTCCGGCGTGGAGCATTGTAGCAAAGGCCAGGTAGGGATTGCAGGAGGGATCGGGGTTGCGCAGTTCAACCCGTGTCCCGATGCCCCGCCGGGCCGGGACCCTGACCAGTGGGCTCCGGTTGCGGTGCGACCAGGCGATATACACCGGTGCTTCGTAGCCGGGAACAAGCCTCTTGTACGAATTAACCAGTGGGTTGGTTACTGCCGTATAGCCTTTGGCATGCTTGAGCAAGCCCCCGATAAAATAAAGCATTTCCTTGCTCATCTCGCCATCTGCATTGGGATCATAAAAAATATTTTCGCCATTTTTAAATAAAGAGAGGTGGGTGTGCATTCCCGAACCGTTAATCTTGGCGATCGGCTTTGGCATAAAGGTAGCATACAAGCCGTGTCTCTGGGCAATAGATCGGACCACGAACCTGAAGGTGGAAAGGTCGTCTGCGGTACGCAGGGCGTTGCTGTATTTGAAGTCTATTTCGTGCTGTCCGGGAGCCACCTCGTGGTGAGAAGCCTCAATTTCCAGGCCCATTTGTTCAAGGCTCAAAACCATGTCGCGTCGGGCGTTTTCGCCCAGGTCGGTAGGAGCAAGGTCAAAGTAGCCACCCTGGTCGTGGGTATGCAGGGTCGGACCACCGTTTCCGTCAGTATGAAACATAAAAAATTCAGCTTCCGGGCCGCAGTTCATCGAATAACCTTCTTTACTGGCTAGATCAATCATCCGTTTCAACTGACTGCGCGGGCAGCCGGCAAAAGGCTCGCCTTCAGGGGTATATACATTACACATCAGCCTTGCCACACCGCCTTCTTTGGGACGGAAGGGGAAAATAGCGAAAGAATCCAGGTCCGGAGAAAGATACATGTCGGATTCTTCAATGCGCACGAAACCTTCAATCGAGGAACCGTCAAACATCAGTTCTCCGTCAAGGGCTTTTGGCAGTTGATCTGCGGTGATGGCCACATTTTTTAATTGCCCGGACAGATCGGTAAACTGGAGGCGGATAAATTTTACCCCCGATTCTTTGGTCATGCCTAAAACTTCTTCTTTGGTCAAGCTCATAAGAACCACTCCCTGTAAAAGATATTAAAAATAAAAAACGCCCGCTGAAAGCCGTATCAGGCTTTTCATGCGGGCGCCTTTGCCCTTTATAACTATATATAGTGGACCGGTTTTTGTCAATACTTACAGCTGTATTTATAAAATAATAATTATAGCCAATTTTCAGGAAATAGCCCGGAAAGATTAATCTTGCGCGACCATGCGGGCTACACCGCCCCGGCAGGTAGTGCTAAATGTTGCACGGCCACCGCATGTCCAGATCGAAAGGGTTCCTAATTAGGAGTTTCGAGGCTGATAAAATTTAGGCGCTAATTATTCAACAGCAGGATATCTGCTTTTATTTGTTGAATACCAGATACTGTGTTTAACATTACTGGTCCGGGTACAGATATTTTCAAAAAGTCCAGGTTTGAATGGCGGCCGCAGGAAAAGTGCGGTATTTTTGCAGTTCACAATTACCATGGATCTGAAAATGCTGCACTGATAACCTACCTGGGCTTGCTTGCTCTTCAACACCGGGGCCAGGAGAGCGCCGGGATGGCCTTTAAAAGTAAAGGCGGGATAAAATATATCAAGGGGATGGGATTGGTTGAACATGTTTTTCCCCGGGACAGCCTTTGTTCCATCGAAGCAGACGCTATACTTGGCCATGTCCGCTACTCGACTACCGGTTCGAGCCTTGCGGCCAATGCTCAGCCGCTGGTAGCCCGTGCGGTGGATCAAACCGGGATTGCCCTGGCCCACAATGGCAACCTGACCAACACCAGGCGCCTGCATAATAAGCTGCTCAATGATGGGCAAATATTTCACACTACTTCCGATACAGAAATTCTTTTAAGTTACCTGTTTCGTTTTAAACGACAGGGCCTGGTCAATGCTGTGCATAAGACTATGAGCATTGTCGAAGGCGCTTATTCAGCTGTCATTTTAGACGAAGATCAGCTGGTTGCTTTTCGCGATCCCAACGGTTTTCGTCCGCTTGTGATTGGCAGGTTGAATGAGGCTTTTATCTTTGCCTCGGAAACCTCTGCTCTCGATATGGTCGGCGCTTCTTTTGTAAGAGAAGTCGAACCCGGTGAAATTGTAACCGCCGGTCCTGATGGGTTGAACGCACTAAAGACCATTCCCGATTCCGATCCTTCGCTTTGCATCTTTGAATATGTTTATTTTTCGCGACCCGACAGTATCCTTGGTGATAAAAGTGTCTATGAAGTTCGCAGGCAGGTCGGTTCGTTGCTTGCCGGAAGAATTAATGCTGAGCTGGACATGGTTATCCCTTCACCTGATTCAGGTGTAAGCGCTGCTATCGGCCTGGCGGAAAGCTTGAACCTGCCCATGGAGTGGGCCGTGCACCGCAACCCCTATCTTGGGCGCACTTTTATCGAACCGACCCAGAACGAACGTGAAATGGCGGTGCGTTTGAAATTTAACCCGGTAAAAGAACTGATCAGAGGAAAAAAAATGGCTGTTGTCGATGATTCCCTGGTCCGGGGGACTACAGCCCGGGTGTTGGCAGCTTTACTGCGAAGGGCCGGTGCCGCCGAAGTCCACCTCTGCATCGCTTCACCGCCCTACATTTACCCGTGCTATTACGGGATCGACATCCCAGCAGCAGGCGATCTGGCGGCCATGGAACCAAATTTATGCCAATTAGCGCAATCAATCGGGGCGGATTCGATAACCTTTGCTGAGCTGGGTGATTTATTCAACGCTGTCGGCAAGGGACAAAGCAGATTGTGCACAGCCTGTTTTAACGGTATTTACCCTGAACCTGGACAAATGAGAGGGAAGGTGAGTTGATATGGAGCGTTTTTTAGCGGACGATTCGGGCAGCCTGCGTGAAAAAGTGATCCTTCTAGATTTTGGCGGACAATACAGTATGTTAATAGCCAGGAGAGTGAGAGAAGCAGGTGTTTACTGCGAACTTTTACCCTACGATACGCCCTGGGAAAAGATCCGGGATTATAATCCCGCGGGTATAATCCTTTCCGGCAGCCCGGCAAGTGTTTATCAGCAAGAAGCTCCCCGCTGTGACCCGGCTGTTTACGAGAAAGGAGTGCCGATCCTGGGTATTTGTTACGGTATGCATCTTCTGGCCGGAGATCTGGGTGGCGAAGTAAAAAAAGGCAGCCGCTCTGAATTCGGACGCACTACCTTTACTATTGATCAGCCTGAGCCTCTTTTTCAAAATTCTTCCTTTCGCGAAGAAAACTACTGCTGCGGGTGGATGAGCCACCAGGACGAAGTTTTACAGCCTCCCCCGGGATTTAATGTCCTGGCCCGCACAGAAAATAACACTGTGGCCGCTATTGGGGACCACCAGAGGAAGATCTATGGTTTGCAATTTCACCCTGAAGTGTTTCATACCCCCGGCGGCAATGATGTTTTAAAAAACTTTCTCTTTGCAATCTGTAAATGCAGCCGCACCTGGACTCCACGCAGTTTTATCGAAGATGCTGTGGCAAAAATACGGAAGATGGTCAAAGGAAAAGAAAAAGTAGTCTGTGCCCTCAGCGGTGGAGTCGATTCATCAGTCGTTGCTTTTTTGCTCGATAAAGCGGTCGGAGAAAGAGCTGTTTTTATCTTTGTCGACCACGGCCTGCTCAGGCTTGATGAGGCGGAGGAGGTCGTACAACTGTACCGTGAGAAATTGCAGGGTCAGTTTATCCACATCGATGCTAAAAATAGATTTTTGCGCCGTTTGAACGGAGTAACCGACCCGGAGGAAAAAAGACGGATAATCGGTAATGAATTTATAGCGGTTTTTAAAGAAAATGCGCTTTCCATGGGTGATATCGCTTACCTGGCTCAGGGCACAATTTACCCGGATGTGATTGAAAGTGGTTCGGCTTATGGTTCGGCGGTTATCAAATCCCATCATAATGTGGGCGGTTTACCGGCAGAACTGGGTTTCGAACTGGTTGAACCGCTGCGCGAGTTGTTCAAGGACGAGGTTCGCCTGGTCGGATCGGAGTTGGGTTTGCCCGCTTCGATCTTAAAAAGACAGCCTTTCCCCGGGCCGGGCCTGGCTGTTCGCATTATCGGGGCAGTTTCTGCTGAAAAGCTTATGCTTTTGCAGAAGGCCGATGCCATTTTCAGACAAGAAATCAATAACGCCGGATTGTCCGGGGAGTTATGGCAGTTTTTTGCGGTTCTAACCGATGTGAACGTGGTCGGAGTGAAGGGCGACGATCGCCATTACGGTCCGGTGATTGCACTGAGAGCGGTGGTTTCCGAGGACGCTATGACAGCAGACTGGGCTCGTCTGCCCCATGATTTACTGGAGAAAGTTTCAGCGCGTATTACCGGTGAAATACCAGCTGTCGCCCGGGTGGTTTACGATATCACCTCAAAACCGCCCGCTACGATCGAGTGGGAATAGTAAATATTTTAACGCTGAACGGGATAATATTTTATCTGTTTTTTATACCGGCCAGTAATTAATGGTTTTATATTCCCTTACACATCTCGACAAAATAGTGGTGGACTCTTATGTCACCGGTTAACTCCGGGTGGAAGGAAGTGCTCAGCAGGTTTTTTTGGCGGGCGGCAACGATTCCTTCCGGAATTGCTGCCAGGATTTTAACACCGGGTCCGACTTCCGTAACAATTGGCGACCTGATAAATACCCCGGTCAGGGGTTGATCAAACAAGTTAAACTTTAATTCTGTTTCAAAGCTTTCCCGCTGGCGGCCAAAAGCGTTTCTTTTAACCCGGATATCCATCAGTTCCAGTTTTGGTTGTCCATCTATGCCATCTGTGATATCCCGGGCCATTAAAACCATTCCGGCGCAGGTTCCGAAAACGGCAAGACTTTCGTTTTTAGCGCGTTCCTTAATCGGGTTTTTAAGCCCGGATACTGCAATCAGTTTTCCGATGGTGGTGCTTTCTCCCCCGGGTATAACCAGGCCGCTTACAGCGGACAGGTTTTCTGCGTTATTTACTGCAACTGCTTCAACCCCGCATAATTCCAGGTGCTTTAAATGCTCGGTTACAGCTCCCTGGATCGAAAGCACACCAATTTTCATCGTTACTTATGCTCCCCGTTCCTGCATGCGGTCGGCTTCGGTGAGGGTTGACATTTCAAGGCCGGGCATTGCCTCCCCTAAACCCTTGGAAACTTCTGCAAGCAGTTTTGGATCATTATAATTCATGGTAGCCTTTACGATCGCTTCGGCGACTTTTTGAGGATTCTTTGCTTTAAAAATTCCGGAACCGACAAAAACACCGTCAGAACCAAGCTGCATCATTAAAGCCGCATCGGCCGGAGAAGCGATACCCCCGGCAGCAAAGTTAACCACAGGCAGACGTTTTTCTTTTTTTACTTCCTGCAAAAGATCCACCGATACCCCCATTTCTTTGGCCAATACCACCAGTTCGTCCTCAGCTTTACCGATGACCTGGCGAATTTGATCCATGACTTTGCGCATATGGCGTACTGCTTCCACGACGTTACCGGTTCCCGGTTCTCCCTTGGTCCTGATCATGGCTGCTCCTTCAGAAATACGCCGCAGGGCTTCACCTAAATCCCTGGCTCCACAGACAAATGGAATTTTGAAAAGGTGTTTGTTGATATGGTACTGTTCGTCGGCCGGGGTAAGCACTTCGCTTTCGTCAATATAGTCAACGCCTAATACTTCCATTATTTGGGCTTCGGAAAAATGCCCGATGCGTACTTTAGCCATCACCGGGATGGTCACTGCCTCCATTATTTTTTCGATCATCACCGGGTCGGCCATCCGGGCCACACCTCCGGCTGCCCTGATATCAGCTGGAACCCTTTCTAAAGCCATCACAGCAACAGCGCCTGCATTTTCAGCTATTTGGGCCTGTTCTACTGTGGTTACATCCATAATTACTCCGCCCTTTTGCATCTGGGCCATTCCTTTTTTTACCCGGAAAGTTCCCTGCTCTTTCATTAATAAACCCCCTTAAATAAACATGATCGTTTAATTATTAATCGGCCTGACCGGAAGTCCTTTTGCGGCTAAATAATTCTTTATGTCTTTGATACTGTAGGTGCCGTAATGTAATATGGAAGCTGCTAAAACAGCGTGGGCTTTGCCCACGGTCAGGGCCTGATAAAGGTGCTCCAGTGTGCCTGCTCCCCCGGAGGCGATAACCGGTATACCGACTGCACCGGTTATTGCAGCCAGCAAAGCGGTATCGTAACCGTCGAGTGTGCCATCGGCATCCATGGAAGTGAGCAGGATTTCTCCGGCCCCCAGCCGTTCTGCTTCGATTGCCCACTCTATCGCATCGCGTCCGGTTGGATATCTGCCGCCGTGGCTGTAGACTTCCCATTGCAAATTATCCGCCGGTGCTGATTGGTTCACTCTCCGGGCATCTATGGCCACTACAATACACTGGTTTCCGAATCTCTCCGCTCCGGCTTGAATCAGACCGGGATTTTTTAAGATCGCTGTATTTAAAGAAACCTTGTCCGCGCCTGACTGCAGGAGTTCTTGCATGAATTCGACCGTGTCGATGCCTCCGCCGACAGTTAGGGGAATAAAAACAGCATCTGCTGTTTTTTCCACAACCTCCACGATGGCCCGGCGTTTTTCAAAAGAAGCGGTGATATCCAGAAAGACAATTTCATCGGCTCCCTCGCGATTGTAAAATTCGGCTCTTTCCACCGGGTCTCCGGCGTCTTTTAAATTAATAAAGCGGGTACCTTTGACCACCCGGCCGTCACGCACGTCCAGACAGGGAATTATTCTTTTTGCCAGCATAAAATTATCTCCCAGGAAAAAAATTTTGGCTACAGTTGATCGGCTATAATCTTACCAAAATTACTGAGCAGGCGCAAGCCTGCCGGCCCGCTTTTTTCCGGATGAAACTGCACCCCGTACAGGTTGCCGCTGATCACCGCCGAAGTAAAAGAAAAGCCGTATTCGGTTAAGCCGAGAAGGTTATCTTTATGTTCCGGCCGGGCATAGTATGAATGGGTGAAGTAGAAGTAAGCGCCGTCATTTATTCCTGCAAAGAGCGGGTGCTCAAACACCGGATCAACCCTGTTCCAGCCGACATGAGGAATGGGCAACCCTGCGGGGAAACGCCTGACCTCACCGGGGACAGCGTTTAAACCCTCGCTCGGTTCATTGAGGCGGCTTAAACTTGTCTCCTCACTTTTGGAGAAAAGCAGCTGCATGCCGAGGCAAATGCCCAAAAATGGTTTTCCTCTAGCAATCGCTTCCAGCAATGCTTCTGTCAGTTTCTTTTTTGAGAGCAATGATGCTGCATGGGCAAAAGAACCCACGCCGGGAAAAATAATTGCCGGGGCAGAAGAGATAATATGCGGGTTATCGGAAATAACAGGCTCCAGAGCTACTTTCCTGGCTGCCTTGTAGATACTGTTCAGGTTGGCACATTCACTGTCGATTATCACCAGTGATGACATCGGACACTCCTTTTACCAGCTTTCGATTGCCTGATCAAACCAGCTTTCCTGTCCATTATACACGAATGAGTTAAAAAACCATAGCTTGCAAAAAATGTTTAATGGTCTGCTACCCGTACAGAACAATTTGCTTCCACTTCCCAGAAAATATCGCCCAGGATTCTAATGCCGGAAACAATATCTTCAATACAGGGTTGGCTGAAAGAAAACCGGGCGCTATGCCTGCCACCCCCGTTACTGGAAAAGCCTTCACCATGCACAAAGGCAACATTTTGTTGAAGCGCCAGATCAAGCAGTTCGCTGCTCGACGGATAATAGGCTGGGAAATTAACCCAGATAAAAAATCCGCCTCCGGGCCTGGTGAAAGTGACACCGGCCGGAAAATGCTGTTCCATGGAGCAGATCATGGCATCTCTTTTTTGGCGATAGGCTTTCCTGAGTCGGCTAATATGCCTGTCCACGTATCCTTCCCTGGAAAGCCGGCAGGCCAGCTGCTGGCCCAGTGAACTGGAACAAAGGTCGGCAGTTTGTTTGGCCATGGTTACTTTTTCGATCAACGGTCCGGGACCGGCCAGCCAGCCGATACGGATACCGGGAATGAGCACTTTGGAATAAGAACCAAGATAAAGAACCCGGTCTTCACGATCAAGCGCTTTATAGCTTAAGGGGGTATCTTCTTCATAACAGAGATCACCGTAAGGGTTGTCTTCGATAATAATAAGGTTGTAGCGGGAGACGGTAGCCAGGATTTCGTAACGGCGTTTAAGACTGGTGGTGATTCCTGTCGGATTTTGAAAGTTGGGGACAGTATAAAAAACTTTTGGCTGCTTACCGGCTTTGGAATATTTATTAATTGTCTGTTCCATACTGGCCGGTATGGGCCCTTCGCAGTCCATATCGATGCCCACCGTGATTCCGCCGTATGACTTGAATGCACTCATCCCGCCGATATAAGCTGGTTCTTCGACCAAAACCGGATCACCGGAATTAATTAAAACCCGCCCCAGTAAATCGAGCCCCTGCTGGGAACCGTCAGTAATGATCAGGTTGTCAGCTCCACATAATTTTCCGTCCCTGCTCATTTTTTCGCCCAAAAATTTACGCAGTTCATAGTTTCCTTCAGTCGGGCTGTATTGCAGAGCCTGCCGGCCGTCTTCCCGGACCAGGTGGGCTAAAGAGTTGGAAATGTCCTCAAAGGGAAAATAATCATTTCCCGGAAATCCTCCGGCAAAAGAGATTACATCCGGACGTTCGGTGAGGGCAAAAAAATGTCTTATTTGTGATCCGGTAATGTTTTTGGTCCGCCTGGCGAAATAATCTTTCCATTCGATGCCCATCAAATCTGCCTCCCTGTTTTTAACTCTTTTTTTGTAATTAACCGCTGTAAAAGTAGAAAGCCCGTCTCTTTATAGAAAAGAGACGGGCATGTTCCCGCGGTACCACTCCGGTTGCTCAAAATATAATCTCGAGCCTCTTGTTTGGATTAACGGTATTACAACCGGCAGGGCTTACTCAAAGTAAATTTCAGCCCGGCAGCTCCGGGGCGGCTTATTTCTTTGACGGCCGGGGGTTTTTTCAGACTGGGAAACCCTTCTCTGAACAGCAGGCCAAAGTTTTTTCCCCTTCAAAGCTTTTTGTATTTTAATTTTTAAAAGTATAACAGAGCTTGAAGGATAACACAAGGGTAATGGCTAATAAATAATATAATAATGTAATTTTAATTAATAATATGATAAGGAGGAATTTTTCGTGACTAAACCGGACATGCGTTCTTGCCTGCAGTTAATTAAACCCTATCAGCCCGGAAAACCGGTTGAAGAAGTGGAAAGGGAGCTCGGGTTAAAAGGGGTCATTAAAATGGCTTCCAATGAAAACCCCATCGGACCTTCGCCGCTCGCAGTTAAAGCTATGAAAGAAAAGTTTGACCAGATGCATTTTTATCCTGACGGAAACTGTTTTTATCTTAAGGAGGATTTGGCGGCAAAATTAAAGGTACAGCCGGAACAACTTATTTTTGGAAACGGCTCCGATGAAATCATTGCCTGTTTGGCTAAGACTTATGTTAACCCGGGTGATGAGGCGGTGATGGTTGCCCCAAGCTTTTCACAGTATGATATCGCCATGCATATAATGGGCGGCGTTCCACGCCATGTGCCTCTGACGGCAACTGATTTTCAATATGATCTCGATGCAGTTTTGCATGCGGTCAACGGAAAAACCAGGTTTGTGTTTTTGTGCAGTCCCAATAACCCTACCGGAACAATTGTGCGCAAAAAAGAACTGGATCATTTCATTAAACAGTTACCGGAAAAAGTTATGCTTGTTTTGGACCAGGCCTATTTTGAGTACGCAAAAGATCCTGATCATGTCACCGGCCTGGAATATATCGAACAGGGTTATCCGGTAATCTCCCTGCGCACATTTTCTAAGATCTACGGACTGGCCGGACTGCGTATCGGATACGGTATCGCCCCGGCGGAAGTTATCGCTGATTTAAACCGGGTGCGCAGTCCTTTTAATGTCAATGCCATGGCCCAGGCCGCGGCCCGGGCCGCTATTGAAGATGATGAACATTTAGAGCGCAGCCGTAAAATGGTTAATGATTCGCGCAAGCAGTTAACTGAAGGTTTTGCCGAGCTGGGGCTTAAACCGGTTCCCGATGAAGCCAATTTCTGTTTTGTAGACCTGAAAGTTGATTCACGTGAAGCTTTTCAGGCCTTGCTCAGGCGTGGGGTGATCGTGCGGACCGGTGATATATTTGATTTTCCGACTTTTGCCAGGATTACCTATGGGACACCCGAACAAAACAAACGCTTTCTCGCCGCCCTGAAAGAAGTGCTGGACGAATTAAAGTAATCTTTATCTGTTATTGATGCGATGAAATCAAGGACAAGCAGGTGCTGCCATATCTTTTTTGCCTGATGTTAGTAAATTCTTCAATCCATTGCTGGTCCTTAATATCATGCTCGATAATTAGCAGGCCGCCTTGATCAACAACTTGATGGTTGAAAATGCTAAGAACAACCGGCTGAATTTTGGTCTTACCGTAAGGCGGGTCTAAATAAACCAGGCCCGCCTTGTAGTTATCCCGGGCCAGTTTGATTACCGCTTGTTCCGCATCGCCTGTTATTAACCGGGCTTTCTCTGTCAAACCGGTTATATCCAAATTATCCCTGATCAAGGCAGTATTTTCTTTCTTATAATCAACAAACACGCAGTAGTGGGCCCCCCGGCTTAAAGCTTCAATTCCGATTGCTCCGCTGCCCGCATATAAATCCAGGAAGTAAACACCGTCAATGCGAGGGGCCAGTATATTGAACAGGGCTTCCTTAACCCGGTCAGCTGTAGGCCTGACCCCAATTCCTTTCGGTGGTTTCAGTTTGACACCTTTGGCTTTACCGGCTATCACCCGCAACAAAACACCTCCCGAATAGATTAATTATAAAATAGATCAAGCTGGAATGGTAGATAGACAAGCAACCATGTTATTCAATTTGTTCGTGTGAGTATAAAAATAGGGTTAAAATGGCTTTCAGCCTTCCTAAAAACAATGACAGGGCCTAGCAGTGAGTTGACAGGAAATTTAACTGTAGTACTATATAAAGCTAGTAAACATTAAGCGAGGTGCAATATGTTCAAAAAAACAAGTTTCTTGTTAGTAGTTTTGCTAACAGTTTTGGTTTTGGCTGTTATTCCCGGTTGTGATGGAGAAGAGGATTACACCATGGGTTCCGATCAGGAATTTCAGCAAGCTATGGAAGTGGCGGTAGAAAATGTTTTAAGGGGAGAAAAAACGGAGAGTGATGTTCTTAATGAATTGTCTGATCAATTCTCCGGTCGTTATACAGAAAGTGAAATACAGGAATATTTTGCGGTAAAAACAAATAATGAAGAAGAATATCTGACCAGAGTGGTGGATGGAATAAAACACCAGACAACAGAACTGGAAAATCAGGCCATGGATTATTTTGATCAACTGGAGGACTTAGTAGATCAATCAACAATGCAGGAAATAGAAAACGAAGTTGGTGAAACCTCAGCTCGTATCGAGGAGCTTTCCGAAAAGTTGGATGCAACAGAGGATCTTTATTTGAAGAGAGATTTGCTGGAAGAAAAGGAAGCGCTCTACTATGAAATGGTGTTCATGCTGGATAATATGGTTCAGATGGCTCAAGAGAACGGTTTTCCCGACGACCCGGCTGACGAACCGGCCGAACAACCGGCCGAACAACCAGCAGAAGAACCGGTAGCAGATCCGGTAGTCCAGGATATGCAAAATTACTTTCAGAGAATGGAGCCGATTATCGATCAAGAAGCTAATATTATTAATAGTTTTCAAAGCGCAACCGGTGATGACTATACAGACGATGAGGCCTTGCATAACGAACTCGTGGAAAATATCCTGCCTGCGACAGAAAGCCTTTTGGCCGATCTCAGGAGCATATCACCGGAAACCTCTGAAATCCAGCAGGCTCATGGCCATTTAGTGCAAGGCTGGGAAAGCCATCTTGATGGATTTAGACTCATGGCCGAGGCCCTGGAAGAACAGGATGAAGGTACAATGGAACAGGGCAACCAGAAATTAGACGAGGCTTCTCAGCATTTGGAACAGTTTAATCAGACACTGCAACAAGTAGCCCAGGATCATGGTATTGAGCTGAATTAGCTTACAGTTGGCTGCAGCAGCTGGTTTATTTCGAATGAGGGAGCGGAAGCAGTATAAAACAAACTATTATAATGGGTTCTAGGATATTATCAGGGTTGATGGTAATAATTGAAGGTCCGATAAATCCTTTATTTAAAGTATTTATCGGACCTCTTTACTTTTGGTAATGGTGCGCCTGGCAGGAATCGAACCTGCGGCACACGGATTAGGAATCCGTTGCTCTATCCCCTGAGCTACAGGCGCACTGGTCTTTTTAAAATAATTATAACTGTAATTAGTTTTTTCGGCAATAGTACGAATAATATTTCCTTTATGATTGTATTTTTACTGCCTCGCTTAAACTGGATCGATTAATGATAAATAAAAATTGTGTTCGAAAATGTTGACATGTAATTAAAGTTATGTGATACTGTCAATGAAAAGTCTAGCGGTTTGATTTTATTTTTATGTGGCAAGTTAAATTATTCACAATAATGTTTTTAATTTGTACTTCCTGTCAATTCATTGAAATACAAATAATAGCAAATATAAGGAGTATTGTTAAGTGGATAAGTTGCTCTATGAAAAATGCCAGGAAGAAATAACCCGCTGTAATCGATTGTATGATGGTTTTAGTAATGCCTCACCCTTTATCAGTACTATATGCAGCGCCGCTTACGAATATTTCAAAGAGCACCCCGTAACTCCGTTGCCGGCCTATGATCAGGATGAAGCTGAAGAATCGATCCGCGACAGAAGGTCTCTAGCCCTTAACCCATCCCTCCACACCAAAGATGTGGTAGGTTTGCTCAAAAGTTTTGGAGAAGCGGCCGTTAAAACTAACCAGAAATTGAAAGCCACCGTAAAAGAAATCAATGATTATTTTGATCGATTCCTCCTTGATTCACCGGAAGAAGTGAAAAAGGAGGATATTTTCAACTTAAGGGATTCGCTGATTAAAGAAACGGAGCTGGAAGAGGATCTGGCCACGTTTCTTTTTTCATTTTTGTTATTTTCTTTTTACCGGCAGCATTTACAGCCAACATCCGAGGTTTTGCGGACAGACCTTTGGGAAAGGGGGGATTGCCCGTTATGCGGAGAAAAGCCACACTACGGCCTGCTCAGGTCAGAAGACGGGGCCAAACAGCTGGAGTGCTGGTCCTGCGGCACACAGTGGCTTCATACCCGCATTAAATGTCCGTACTGTGATAACACAGATATGGAGAAACTCGGGTTTTTTACTGTTGAAGACAACGAAAAAGTCCGGGTTAATTACTGCCAGAAATGCTGCCAGTACTACAAGATCATTGATGTACGCAAGTTTCATGCGGATGGTGATATAGTTTTAGTCATCCACAACCTGGCCTCGTTGGATTATGATCTTCTGGCGAGGCGGGAAGGCTTCACTCCGGGTTCCGGTTTGGAGTGGGTCAATAAAAAAGAGATAGTTGAAGCACAAGACTAGGAGGTGGATTTACTTATGGATTTATCACGGCGCAGTTTTCTAAAACTGGCCGGTGCGACAGCTGCTGCAGCTACGTTGACCGGTGTTGGCCTGCGCAAGGCCTCTGCGTCTCCCAGCGAACCGCTGCGGATTAAGTACACAAAAGAGCTCCATACTGTGTGTACTTTTTGCGGAGTAGGTTGCGGGGTTATTTGTAATGTTAGGGACGGGGTGATTGTCAATGCAGATGGTGATCCCGATCATCCCGTCAATGAAGGTACCCTTTGCAGCAAGGGTAGCGCTCATTACAACATATCTTATGTTTATGATGAAAAAGGTAATCCAAAACCCAATCCAAAGCGCCTGACCCATGTGCTCTACCGGGCACCGGGAGCAAGCAGTTACGAAACCAAGGACTGGGACTGGGCCCTGGAAGAGATCGCGAAAAGAATTAAAGACACCCGCGATCGGACCCTGGTCGAAACAGAAACTGTTAACGGTCAGCAGGTGACGGTTAACCGCACCAACTCGATTTGCTGGCTTGGTAGCGCTTTCTGTACCGACGAAGAAAACTATCTGTTCCACAAAATGGCCAGGAGCATGGGCGTGATCAATGTCGATCACTGCGCCCGTCTCTGACACTCTTCCACGGTCGCCGGTCTCGGCGCCACATTTGGAAGAGGTTGCATGACCAACCACTGGAACGATTACCAGCATTCAGATGTATTTATGAACATCGGCGGAAATACCGCAGAAAATCATCCCATATCCATGAAGTGGATCGAAAAAGCCCGGGAAAACAAGAATGCAAAGCTAATTGTAGTTGATCCCAGGGTATCGAGGACTGCTGCGGTAGCTGATCTATATGTTCCAATTCGTCCCGGCACCAACAGTGCCTATCTGGGCGGATTAATCAATTACATCCTTGAAAACGAGCTTTACCACAAAGAATATGTTGAAGCTTATACCAATGCTACTTACTTGATTGATGAAGGTTTCGAGTTCGATGAGCAAACCGGCTTGTTCTCCGGTGCTTTTGATGATCCGGTCCGCAATGCTACCAGCTACGACCAGGAAACCTGGGCCTACCAGAAAGACGAAGATGGCAATATTCTACAAGACGAAACAATGGAAGATCCCAACTGCGTAATGCAGATTATGAAAAGATACTACAGCAAGTATAATCTTGATAATGTAAGCAATGTAACCGGAGCTGAACCGGAAGCACTGGAAGAATCTTATGAACTCTTTAGCACCACCGGTGAACCCGGTAAAGCCGGGAATATTCTTTACGCCATGGGCATTACCCAGTTTACTCACGGTGCTCAGAATGTGAGGGGTATTGCTGTTGTTCAACTCTTGCTCGGCAACATGGGTATCGCCGGCGGCGGAGTGAATGCGCAGCGCGGGCAGTCCAACGTGCAGGGTGCAACCGATATGGCCATGCTGTACCATATCATTCCGGGTTACCATCCAACACCGCAGCAAACGCAGGCCACTTTTCAGGATTACCGTGAAACGACCACTCCGGAAGATAACTGGTGGAGTAACCGGCCCAAGTATGTGGTCAGCCTGCTAAAGGCTTTCTACGGTGATAATGCTACCCCTGCCAATGAATTTGGCTATCAGTGGCTGCCCAAGCTGGACGGGCTCGATCATTCCCACATTGCCATGTATAAATACATGGGTGAAGGTGAAGTCGAAGGCATGATCTGCTGGGCCGATAACCCCGGGGTTTCCGGGCCCAGTGCCGGTGATAAGCGCAGCTATCAGAAAAACCTGAAGTGGTTTGTTTCGGTTGATCTGTTCGAAAACGAATCTGCCTCTTTCTGGCAAGCCCCGGGCATGAACCCGGCAGAAATTGATACTGAGATATTTATTCTGCCTGCCGCTGCGGGCTATGAACGTGACGGAAGCAAAGCCAACAGCGGGCGCTGGATTCAGTGGACCTGGCAGTGCCAGGAGCCTCCTGGAGACGCTAAATCCGATCTCTGGATTGTCAATGAGCTGTTCAAGAAGCTTAAAGGTCTCTATGAAGCGGAAGGCGGAACTGTCCCTGAACCGATTACCCAGATGAAGTGGGATTACGACAATGAAAACGGGGAAATCGATATCGTTAAGGTCTGCAGAGATGTCAACGGTTACGATACTAGAACCGGTGAGCTTGTAACCAACTTTGTCGGCCTGCAGGATGACGGTTCCACTGCCTGCGGCAACTGGCTTTACAGTGGCTACTATAACAACTATGATAATCCGGCGACCAAGAACCGGGTCAGGGAAAAAGAAGGCATCGGCTCACACCTGGGCTGGTCCTTTGCCTGGCCGCTTAACCGCCGTATTGTCTATAACCGTGCCTCGGCAGATTTACAGGGCAACCCCTGGAACCCGGATGTTCCGGTAGTATGGTGGGATGAGACCCAGGAAAGATGGGTCGGCAACGACGTTCCCGATATCCCGGGCACCTGGGATTTGGAGCAGTCCACCGAAAATCCGTTTATCATGATACCCGAAGGTAAAGGCAGGTTGTTTGCCAATGGTTTTGATAAGGTGGGTGGCCTGAGAGATTGCCCCTTCCCGGTCCATTATGAACCCGCTGACAGCCTGTTTAATAACCTGCTCTATCCCAATGCCGTATACAATCCGGCCAGCCAGCGTTTCTATGAAGATCATACCGTGGAAACCGATGAAGAACGGGAAAGATATCCCTATATCATTACCACTTACAGGATTGTCGAACATTATCAGAGCGGTATCGTAACCAGGAACCTTCCCTGGCTTAATGAAGCCATGCCGGAGCTTTTCATCGAGATCAGTGAGGAGCTGGCTGAAGAAAAAGGGATCAGCAATGGTGACACGGTACTTATCGAAAGTAAACGGCTTTCCAATAACGGTGAACAGGGACATATTGAAGCCAAAGCCTGTGTTACCAAGCGGTTTAAACCGATGATGATTAACGGTGAGAAAACACATGTTGTTGGAATGCCCTGGCACTGGGGCTTCAAGG
>SL_8KL_010_SEDDRAFT_10000831_pt1 | contig 26972 bp, 28 predicted proteins | sample SodLakKL_010_SED_4_FD_11160 | JGI IMG/M metagenome (IMG submission 11160) | reverse complement strand
CCCCGCGATGATGCCCGCCGAGATCGGCACCCAGCCGGCGTGGCAGATGAACGCGATCGGCTTGCCCGCTCGGTCGAACTCATGCACCAGGTCGAGGCACCGCTGGGAGCGCCGCATCGCATCCGGCGCGAAGCCGCCGGGGATGACCAGCGCCGCGTAGTCCTCGGCGTCGACCTGATCGACCGAGGCGTCCACGCCCATGGGCCCGTGCCCGGCCTTGCCGGTCACCGGGTTCTGGGACACGCCGGCGATGGTGACCTGGGCGCCCTCCTCGCGGAGGCGGTGGAGCGGGTACAGCAGCTCGCTGTCCTCGAAGAGGCTCGCCGCGAACATCAGCACCTGCTTGCCCTCGAGCTTGGGGGCCTCGGCCATGAGATCACTCCCTCATCGTGTCGCTGTCGGTGTCGAGCCCGGCTCGGTGGGGGCGAGCCAGGCCCTCTCCGCGCGCAGACCCTAGCGGTTGGCGTCGGCCCGGGTGCAGGCGTCAGGCAACGGTCTCGCCGGCCAGCAGCGCCTGCGCGATGCGGCGCTGGCGCTCCAGGAACCCCACCAGCTGCTCCCGGTCCTCGCGGTAGGCGCGACAGTCGAGCTCCAGGGTGATCGTGCCCGAGAAGCCCGAGGCGCCGACGCGAGCCAGGAACGCCGCCAGCGGCAGCACCCCGGTGCCCAGCGGCGCGTGGCTGTCGCGTCCCGAGCCGTCGTTGTCGGACAGGTGGATGTGCACCACCCGGTCGGCCAGCGCGTCCCATGCGCGCAGCAGGTCGATCCCGGCCACGGCGAAGTGGCTGGTGTCGAACACCACGCTGGAGTACGGCGCCAGGTCCTCGGGGGTGATCACCGACGACAGCGCCCGGCCGCGCACCGGGAACAGGTTCTCCATGGCGAAGGTCACCCCGCAGGCGTCGGCATGGTGCTCGGCCTCGCCGTCGCGCAGCCATCCCAGCGCGCGGCGCTCCCAGCGGAACGGGGCGTGGGCGACCATCACCTGCGCGCCGAGCTCGCCGGCGATCGCCAGCGACCGCGCGGTCTTGGTGCGGTAGTCGCGTCCCAGCGCCGAGCGCAGCAGCAGCATGTAGGGCCCGTGCACCACCGGCAGGTCCAGTCCGCTCTCGCGAGCGAACGCCGCCAGCATCGGGATGTCGCGGGTGGGTCGCTGATGAGTCAGCAGCAGCTCGGCGCCGGTGAAGCCGGCGTCGGCGATCACGTCCAGGGCCCAGCCCACCGGGTGCATCATCAGCGACGCGGTCGAGGCGAGGAGCTGCGGCCGAGCGCGCTCCCGCGCCGCGGCGTGCGCGGTGCGGGCATCACCATCACGACCCATGGGCGAGCACGGTAGCGCAGCGGGTGCGCGCCCGGCCGGCGCTAGGCTCGCCCCGGGGACCGCACGCGGCCGCGCCGCGTGCCGCCCGCGACCGGCGCGAGCCCAGCAGGAGGACCGCGGTGACCCTGGCCGACACGCTGCACGCGACCGCGGCACGCCTGCCCGACAAGCCGGCGCTGCACATCGCCGAGGGCGGCCGCGTGGCAGCCTCGGTCACCTACGCCACGCTGGACGCACGGGCACGTGCGGTGGCCGCCGGGCTGCGCGGGCGAGGCCTGGCCCCACCCGCCAGCGACGACCCCGCCGCCACGGTCGGCGATCGCGTGGCGATCATGCTGCCCAACAGCCCGGCCTTCGTCGAGACGCTCTACGGGACGTGGGCGGCCGGCCTGGTCGCGGTGCCCCTCGGCACCGGGTTGACCGCCGCCGAGGTCGCCGCCGTCCTGGTCGATGCCGACGCGCGTGCGCTGGTCGTCGACCGCGCCGTGGCCGCCACCGTCGAGGCCGTGCGCGCGCAGCTGCCGGGCCTCGACCACGTCATCGCCGTGGACCCCAAGGCGCCGGTCGCGCCCGCGCTCGGCGGNNAGGACGGCGACCCCACCGNACCTGCCGAGGCGCCCGAGCCGCTCGGACCAGCGGCCGGCCAGGCGGCCCTGGCGCTGCTGCAGTACACCGCCGGGACCACCGGCGCGCCCAAGGGCGCGATGCTCACCCACCGCCACCTGCTGGCCAACCACCGCCAGCTGGGCGGCACGCGCCTGGCGATCACCGAGGACGACGTGGTGCTCGGCGCGCTGCCGCTGCACCACATCTACGGGCTCAACGTCGCCCTCGCGCTGTCGCTGGCCCGCGGTGCGACCGTGGTGCTGGTCGAGCGGTTCACCCCGGAGGCCGTGCTCGACCTCGTGGCCGACGCGGGCGTCTCGGTGCTGCCCGGAGCCCCACCGATGTTCGCGGCCTGGCACGACCTCGAGGGTCTGGAGCGCCGCGACCTCGCCGCACTGCGCGTGGCGGTGTCCGGGGCCGCGCCGCTGGCGCCACCGGTGCTCGAGCGCTTCGTCGCGCGCACCGGCGTGCCGGTCTACGAGGGCTACGGGCTGACCGAGACCGCCCCGGTGCTGACCAGCACCGCGATGACCGGCGAGCTGCGCCCCGGCAGCGTGGGCCATCCCCTGCCCGAGGTCGAGCTGCGGCTGGTCGGCGACGACGGCGCCCCGGTCGACCCGCGCGATCCCGCCGAGGTCGTGGTGCGCGGCCCCAACGTGTTCGACGGGTACTGGCGCAACCGCCAGGCCACCGCGGCGGTCCTCGACCCCGACGGGTGGTTCGCCACCGGCGACATCGGCTACGTCGACGACGCCGGGCTGCACCTGGTCGACCGCAAGCACGACCTCATCATCGTCAGCGGCTTCAACGTCTACCCCCGCGAGGTCGAGGACGTGCTGGTGGACCATCCCGCGGTGGGCGCGGCCGCCGTGGTGGGGGTGCCCAACGCCGAGACCGGCGAGGTGGTGCGAGCCTTCGTCGAGCCGCTCGGGGGCGCCACCCCTGATGTTGACGAGCTGGCCGAGCACTGCGCCGGCCGGCTCGCGCGCTTCAAGCGCCCGGTGTCGATCGCGGTGCTGGAGCAGCTGCCCGCCGGGCCGACCGGCAAGCTCCGCCGGGAGCAGCTCCGCGCCGCTAGCGAGCACGCGGGTGCCCGCGCGCCACGCGCTACCCTCACCCCATGATGCTCGGGGTCGTCGCAGCGCTGCTCGGCGCGCTCGTCGCGGGCGCGTTCGCGGTGCAGCTGGCGCAGCAGCACCGCAGGCGACGGCGGCACCACGCGCTGGCGTGGACGCTCGCGCTGGCGCTGTACGCGCTGGGCATGGTCGTGCTGGCGGTCGGTCTCGGACTGGGCTGGAGCCCGCTGGCGTTCGCGGTGTACTGGGGTGCGGGCGCGCTGCTGAACGTGGCGCTGCTCGGCGTGGGACAGCTGCAGCTGCTCGACCCCGACCGCGCCGCGCTGTGGTGGACCCTCGGGGGGCTGGCGGCTGCGTGGACGGTCGTGGCGCTGCTCGACAACCCGCCCGACCCCGCGGCCGTGCAGGTCGCCGTCGGCGACATCCCCGGCGGTGAGGCGGCCTTCGGCGGTGGGCTCGCCTGGCAGATCCTGACCCCGATCACGACCACCGCGACGCTGGTGGTGGTGGCCGGCTCGGCCTGGTCGAGCGTGCGCACCCGCCGGTTCGGCCTGCTGCTGATCCCGCTGGGGGTGCTGGTGTCGGGCAGCTCCTCGGCGTTCCTGCGGTTCGGCGCGACCGACCTGGTGCCGGTGGTGCTGGCCGTCGGGGTGGCGGTGATGTACCTCGGGTTCCGTGCGGCGGCCAAGGCCCCGCGCCCCTCGAGTCGCGCCGCCCGCCGCGTCGAGTCCCCACCCGGCGACGGCGAGCGTGACGCGGACCGGGAGCCGGCGCGCACATGAGCGACGCATTGCCGGAGGTGGTGGTCCACACCCGTGCGGGCTGTCCGATGTGCGCGCAGGCCGAGCAGGCCGCCCACGCGGTCGCCGACCGTGCCCGGGTGCGGGTGGTCGATGTGGACACCGATCCCGCGCTGGCCGAGGCCTACGGCGAGCGCGTGCCGGTGGTGACCATCGACGGCGAGGAGGTGCTCGCGCTGGCCGTCGACGCCGACGCGCTGGCTGCGGCGCTGGCCGCGCGGGGAGCGAGCCCTTGGGGTCCCTGAAGCACGCGGGCGGGCCGGCCCGCGCGGACCGCGCCCCGGCCGGTGAGGTCAGCGATGTGGCCATGACGCGGGCGGCCTACCCTTGCGCGCACAGCGCAGCAGCGGGCGGTGCGGCCGCAGCGGTGGCCGCGTCCGGACCGGGAGGAGGAGCAGTGTGAGCGCGCGCGCGATCCCCGAGGCGACCGTGCAGCGCCTGCCGGTCTACCTGCGGATCCTGGTGGACATGGCCGGGCGCAGCACGACCACCATCTCCAGCGAGGCGCTCGCCGCAAGCGCCGGGGTGAACTCGGCGAAGGTCCGCAAGGACCTGTCGTTCCTCGGCTCCTACGGCACCCGCGGTGTCGGCTACGACGTGGACTGCCTCATCCACCAGATCAGCCGGGCGCTGGGGCTGACCCATGACTGGTCCACCGCCATCGTGGGCCTGGGCAACCTCGGTCAGGCGCTCGCCCACTACGGCGGCTTCGCCCAGCGCGGGTTCCGCATCGCCGCGCTGCTCGATGTGGACCGCGACCTGGTCGGGCAGCGCATGGCCGGCCTGGAGGTGCTGCACGTCGACGAGATCGAGCGGGTGGTCAAGGAGGAGGAGATCGCCATCGGGATCCTGGCGGTGCCCGAGCGGTCCGCCCAGGAGGTCGCCGACCGCATGGTGGCCGCAGGGATCGGCAGCATCCTCAACTTCGCGCCGACGCTGCTGTCGGTGCCCGACCACGTGAGCCTGCGCAAGGTCGACCTGTCGATCGAGCTGCAGGTCCTGTCGTTCTACGAGCAGCGTCGCCAGGCCGAGGCGACCCTCGGCGAGCGGGGCCAGCACGGCGAGCGCGGCGAGCAGCCCGAGCCCACGTGAGCGCGACCGACGCGCTGCCCGTGGTGCTGCGCCTGGCGGGGCGGCGCGTGGTGGTGGTCGGCGCTGGGCCCGTGGCCGCACGCAAGATCGCCTCGCTGCGCGTGGCCGAGCCCGACCTCGTCGTCATCGCCCCCGAGGCCACCGACGACCTCGCCGCCTTGGCCGCCGAGGGCGCGCTGGCCTGGCACCAGCGCCGCTACGCCCCCGGCGACCTGCAGGGCGCCTGGCTGGTGGTGGCCGCGACCGGCGTGACCGCCCACGACGACGCNGTGGCCGCCGACGCCGAGCGCGCCGGGATCTGGTGTGTGCGCACCGACGGCGAGGGCAGCGCGGCGCTGGCTGCCACCGTGCAGCGCGGACCGGTGCAGGTGGCGGTGACCACCGGCGGTGCGGGCCCGGCGCTCGCGGCGGCGCTGCGTCGCGAGCTCGCGTCGGTCGTCGGCGAGGAATGGGGCGTGCTCGCGGGGCTGNTGGGCGAGCTNCGCGCCGATCCCGAGATCCAGCGGGCGCTCGCCGACGTGCCCTCCGACGAGCGTGCGCGCCGTTGGCGCTCCATCATCNCCTTCGATACGCTGACGATGATCAGAGACGGCAACGTCACCGGTGCGAGGGAAGTGGCCCGTTCGTGTCTCTTGTGGTCTGCGGACTGAGCCATCGCACCGCACCGATCGAGCTCCTCGATCGCGCTGCGGTCGCCGATGATCAGCGGTCGAAGGCGCTCGCCGACCTCGTCGGCAACGAGCACGTCGTCGAGGCGATGGTGCTGTCGACCTGCAACCGCGTCGAGCTCTACGCCCACGTCACCCGCTACCACGCGGGCGTGGCCGAGCTGCGCGACCACTTCGCGCGCTGGACCGGGGTGGCGCCCGAGGACCTCGTCGACCACCTCGTCGAGCGCCACGACGCCGGGGCGGTCGCGCACCTGTTCCGCGTCACCGCCGGCCTGGACGCGATGGTCGTCGGCGAGCGCCAGATCCAGCTGCAGGTCAAGCAGGCGATCACCGAGGCCGAGGCCGAGGGCGCCTCGCGGGGTCTGCTGACCCGCTTGGGGCATCACGCGCTGCGGGTGGGCAAGCGCGTGCGGGCCGAGACCGATCTGGCCCACACGGCGCGGTCGATGGTCGACCTCGGCCTGGACACCGCCGACGAGGCCGTCGGCAGCCTCACCGGACGCACCGTGCTGCTCGTCGGCGCCGGCAAGATGGGGCGCATGGCCGCCGACCGGGTCGCAGCCGACGCCGGCCGCGTCCTGGTCGCCAACCGCAGCCACGACCGGCGCGAGCGCCTCGCCAACCGCGTGGCAGGCGAGCCGATCGCGCTGTCGGAGGCCGCCGACGCGCTGGACCAGGTCGACCTGGTGATCACCTCCACCGGCGCCGCCGAGGTCGTGCTCTCCCACGACGACATCGCCGCCGCCCAGGCCCGACGGGACCATCGACCGCTGATCGTGCTGGACCTCGCGGTGCCCCGCGACGTCGACCCCTCGATCCGCGCGATCGACGGCGTCACGCTGCTGGACGTCAGCGACCTCGGCGCGCGCGCGCCGGGCTCGACGACCGCAGCCGCAGAGGGGCAGGCCATCGTCGACGAGGAGACCCAGGAGTTCCTCGCGTGGAGCCGGTCGCACCGGGTGGCCCCGGCCATCGCCGCGCTGCGTCAGCACGCCGAGGACGTGCGCACCGCCGAGCTCGACCGCCTGTCGGGGCGCTTGTCCACCCTCGACGAGCGCGAGCGCCGGACCGTCGAGGCGCTCACCAAGGGCATCGTCAACACGCTGCTGCACGAGCCCACCCTCCGGCTGAAGGACCTCGCCGACGCCAGCGGCGCCGAGTGGTACGTGGAGGCGCTGACCGAGCTGTTCGGGCTGTCCGACGACGACGCGGACCCGCCCGACACCGGCCACCGCGGCTGACGCCGCCGCCGGCCGCCGATGCTGCGCATCGCCACCCGCCGCTCCGCGCTCGCTCGCGCCCAGGCCCTGCGGGTGGGCCAGCTGCTGACCGCGCGCACCGGCGAGCCGTTCGCGCTGCGCCCCATGGCCACCACCGGCGACCTGCACCCCGACCGCGCCGTCGCCGCGTTCGACAGCAAGGGCCTGTTCGTGGACACCACGCGCCAGGCGGTCCTCGACGGCGCCTGCGACCTGGTCGTCCACTCCTACAAGGACCTGCCCAGCGACCCGGTCGCGGGGCTCGAGCTCGGCGCGGTGCCCGACCGCGCCGACCCCCGCGATGCGCTGGTCACCCGTGACGGGCGGCCCCTGTCGGCGCTGGACCACACCGCGGTGGTCGGCACGTCCTCCGAGCGCCGCAAGCTCATGCTGCTGACCGCCAAGCCCGAGCTCCAGGTGATCGGGTTGCGCGGCAACCTCGACACGCGGCTGCGCAAGGTCGCCGACGGGGCGCTGGACGCCGCCGTGATCGCGCTGGCCGGGCTCCAGCGGCTCGTCGCGCCACGCGAGCAGGGCGGGCGCGGGCCCCTGCAGGTGCCAGTCCAGCTGCACGCGCTGGAGCCCGGCGAGTGCCTGCCGGCCCCCGGCCAGGGGGCCCTGGCCGTCGAGCACCGCGCCGACGACGCGCGCGTGGCCGCCGCCGTCCGCGCCATCGACGCGCCGGTGCTGCACCAGCGCGTGCGGGCCGAGCGCGCGCTGCTGGCGCGCCTGGACGCCGGCTGCCTGTCGGCGGTCGGTGCCCTGTGCGAGACCACCGAGCTGGGCGCGCTGGAGCTGATCGGCGCTCTGGGCGATCCCGGCCGGCGCCAGCTGGTGCGCCGCAGCCTGTCGGGCCCGTTCGACCGTGCCGAGGAGCTCGGCCGCGACCTCGCCGACGATCTCATGGCCGCGATCGACCGGGAGCCGACCCCCTGATGACCACCTCTCCGCTGCGGCGCGCCGCCGCCGAGCTGCCCTTCGGCGGCCCGCCCCACGCTTGCGGCAGCGTCGCCCTGGTCGGTGCCGGGCCGGGCGACCCCGGGCTGATCACCCTGCGGGCCGCCCGGCTGCTGTCCACCGCCACGTTCGTGGCCTACGACCGGCTGGCGCCGCGCAGCGCCCTCGACCTGTGCCCGCCCGACTGCGAGCTGCTCGACGTCGGCAAGCTGCCCGACCGCCACAAGCTGACCCAGGACGAGATCAACGCGCGGCTCGTGGCCGCCGCCGAGCAGGGCCATGCCGTGGTCCGCTGGAAGGGCGGCGACCCGTTCGTGCTGGCACGCGGCAGCGAGGAGGGGCAGGCGTGCTGCAGCGCCGGCATCCCCTTCGAGGTCACCCCCGGCATCACCTCGGGGGTCGCCGCGCCGGCCTACGCCGGCATCCCCGCCACCCACCGCGGCACCGCCGCCGGGTTCGCGGTGGTCACCGGCCACGAGGACCCCACCAAGCCCGATGCCCAGGTCGACTGGCACGCGCTGGCCCGCTTCCCCGGGACGCTGCTGGTCTACATGGGGGTGGGCCGCCTGCGCGGGATCGCCGACGCGCTGCAGGAGGGCGGGCGCGACCCGCACACCCCGGTGTCGTTGGTGCGCTGGGGCACCACCCCGGCCCAGGAGGTCCTGGCCGCCACCCTGGACACCGTCGCCGACCAGGTCGAGGCGCGTGGCTTCGGCGCGCCAGCCATCATCGTGGTCGGCGAGGTCGCCGACCTGCGCGGCGAGCTCGCCTGGTTCGACACCCGCCCGCTGCACGGCACGTCGGTGCTGGTCCCGCGCACCCGCCAGCAGGCCTCCGAGCTCTCCGAGCGGCTGCGCTTCCTTGGAGCCGAGCCGGTGGAGGCCCCCACCATCGCCCTGGCGCCCACCCGCGAGCCCGAGCGGCTGCGCGAGACCGCCGTGCGCCTGCGCGACGGCGCAGCCGACTGGGTGGCCCTGACCAGCGTCAACGGCGTCGACGCGCTGCTGGGTGCGGTGCACGACGCGGGCGGCGATGCGCGCTGGCTGGCTGCGACGCGCCTGGCCGCGGTCGGCTCGGGCACCGCCGAGGCNCTGGCACGCCACGGGCTGCGCGCCGACCTCGTGCCCGAGCGCTTCACCACCCGCGGGCTCGCCGAGGAGCTCGTGGCCAGCGGCCCGCCCGCACGCGCCCTGCTGCCCCGCGCCGACCTCGCCAGCCCCGTGCTGTCGGAGGTGCTGGCCGAGGCCGGCTGGAGCGTCGAGGAGGTCGAGGCCTACCGGACCGTGCCCGCCGAGGCCCTGCCTGCCGAGGCCGCCGACCGGCTGGCGCAGGGCACGATCGACGTGATCGCCCTGGCCTCGTCCTCGACGGTGCGCAACCTCGTCAGCCTGCTCGGTGGGCCCCCGCCGCCGCAGGTGCGGATCGCCGCGATCGGCCCGGTCACCGCGCAGACGTGCCGTGAGCTGGGCCTGCGGGTCGATGCCGAGGCCGACCCCCACGACCTCGATGGGCTCGTGGAGGCCGTGCGGGTGGCCGCCGGACACTGACGCGCCGGACGCTGACGCGCCGGAGGGTGCTCACGCCGCCAACGTCCCCACAGCCCGGCGTGGCTGTCCGACGGTCCACCTTCCCCGTCGCGCCTTCTATCGCGATCGGACCACCGGACAGGTGGGGGGTGTCGGGTTGGTCGCGCCGTCGCCCCACCGGACGGGTTCACCGCGGCCGGCGGGCAGGCACAACTGGGAGTGCACGGAGGCGCCGTCCCCCGCCCTGGCGCCACCCGCTGCAACCGACGAAGGAGAAGCACCATGCGCCGCCTGATCACCGCAAGCGCCCTCGCTGCCCTGCTCGCGCTCGCCGCCGTTGCGTGCGAGGAGCCCGCCGACGTCGAGGAGGACCTCGAGGAGGACCTCGACGACGGCGTCGAGGAGGACATGGACGAGGACATGGACGAGGACCTCGAGGACGAGGAGGTCGAGGAGGACCTCGACGAGGACGACGAGGACGACGACCTCTAGCACTCAGCCCGCCGGGGCATCGCCCCGGCTGCGCGCCACGAGCCCGGCTGCGCGCCGGGCTCGTCGCGTGTCGGCCGTCANAGGCCCAGCCACACCACCAGGCCCACGACCACCACGGCGACCATCACGAGCTTGAGCACCACCCGCGCGACCCGCAGCGCCAGGAACGCGCCGATCACGATCAGCGCGATGCCGATGGGGCTGCTCCAGTCGATGCCGTTGACGTCGAGGTCCATGGGAGCTCCTTCGTGCCCGCGGCGGCGCGCCGCGCACCGCAGCCGGTCACGGTAGCGCATCAGCGGCGCGGCACGGCCAGCGCCGCCCGCCGGGGCGGTTGGGTCCTAGGCTGCCAGGCATGGAGCACCCACCCTTCCCCATCGCCCGCCCGCGACGGCTGCGGCGCACGCCCGCACTGCGCGAGGTCGCCGCCGAGACGCGCCTGCACCCCGACCAGCTGATCCTGCCGCTGTTCGTCAAGGAGGGGCTGGAGGAACCAGAGCCGGTCGCCTCGATGCCGGGCGTGTGGCAGCACACCCCCGCCAGCGTGCGCGAGGAGGTCGCCGCCGCCCGTGCCGAGGGGGTGCGCAGCGTCATCCTGTTCGGCATCCCCGCCCGCAAGGACGCCCAGGGCAGCGAGGCGTGGAACCCCGAGGGCATCGTGCAGCGCGNCCTGCGCGACCTGCGCGACGATCACGGCGACGACCTGGTGCTGATCGCCGACACCTGCGTCGACGAGTACACCGATCACGGCCACTGCGGACCGCTGCGCGCCGACGGCAGCGTCGACAACGACGCCGCCAACGCGTGCTACGCCCGGGCGGCGGTGGCCCAGGCCGAGGCCGGCGCGGACCTGGTCGCCCCCTCGGGGATGATGGACGGGATGGTCGGCGCGATCCGCTCGGCGCTCGACGAGGCCGGGCACGCCGAGCGCGTTGCGATCATGAGCTACTGCACCAAGTTCGCCAGCGCGTTCTACGGCCCGTTCCGCGACGCGGCCGAGAGCGCGCCCGCCTTCGGCGACCGCGCCGGCTACCAGCTGGACCCGCGCAACGGCGACGAGGGCCTGCGGGAGGCACACCGGGACGTGGCCGAGGGCGCCGACGTGCTGCTGGTCAAGCCCGGGCTGCCCTACCTCGACGTGCTGCACCGGGTCAAGCAGGCCACCGGGATGCCGGTGGCCGCCTACCAGGTCTCCGGCGAGCACGCCATGCTCCACGCCGCCGCCGAGCGCGGCTGGCTGGACGCCGAGGCGGTGATCGCGGAGTCGCTGCTGTCGCTGCGACGCGCCGGCGCCGACCTCGTGCTCACCTACAGCGCACGGGAGGTCGCCCGCACCCTCGGCTGAGGCGCCCCCGGATGCCGCGCGAGCACTAGCATCGGTGGTGCCCGGGGCCCGCGAGACCGCCAGGGTCAGCGAGGCCCGTCCCCGGATGCTGTGGAGGCTCACCACCGTGCGCTATAGCGAGCTGGCTCCTGGTCTGCACGTCAGCGAGGTCGGCTTCGGCAACTGGACGGTGACGACCGGCTGGTGGGGTGACTACACGCGGCAGGAGGCGATCGACCTGCACCGGGCCGCCTACGACGCCGGCATCACCTTCTTCGACACCTCCAACGCCTACGCCGAGGGCTACGCCGAGGAGGTGCTCGGGCAGGCGCTGGCCGGAGTGCGCGACGAGGTGGTCATCGCCACCAAGTTCGGCTACGACCTCGAGGCCACGCAGGGGCGCCGCGGCCATCAGGAGCGCCCCCACAAGACCGATCTCGACAGCGTCCGCGCCGACCTCGAGGCGTCGCTGCGGCGCCTGGGCACCGACCACATCGATCTGTACCAGCTGCACAACCCGCGCTTTGGCCACCTCGACGACGACGCGCTGTGGGAGCTCCTCGAGCAGCGGCGCCAGGCGGGCGACATCCGTGCGGTCGGCATCGCGCTGGGCCCCAAGATCGGCTGGCGCGACGAGGGCCTGCACGGGATGCGCACCCGCGACCTCGACGCGGTGCAGCTGATCCACAACCTGCTGGAGCAGGACCCTGGCCGCGAGCTGCTCGCCGGCGCGAAGGAGACGGGCACCAAGGGCATCGTCCGCGTGCCCCACTCCTCGGGGATGCTCGAGGGCAACCTGACCGAGGACACCGTGTTCCCCGCCGGCGACCATCGCCGCCACCGTCCCCGCAGCTGGCTGATCGAGGGCGTGGCCAAGGTTCGGCGGCTGGGCTTCCTCACCGAGCGGCGCACGCTGGGGCAGGCGGCGCTGCTGTGGCTGCTGGCCGATGACGCCGTGGCGACCACGCTGCCCAACATCTACGGGCGCGAGCAGCTCGAGGAGTTCGCGGCCGCCCCCGAGCGCCCGGCGCTGACGCAGGAGGAGCTCGACGCGATCGCGGACCTCTACGCCCGCAACTTCGACGTGACGCCGTTGGCCGACCAGCAGACCAAGATCGCCGACGCCCAGGCGCAGGAGCCGACCCGCCCATGAGCGACCACACCGACGCCGCAGCCAGCGCCGCGCTGTACGAGCGCGCCCGCCGCGTGATCCCCGGCGGGGTCAGCTCGCCGGTGCGCGCGTTCCGCTCGGTCGGCGGGACCCCACGGTTCATCACCGCCGGGTCCGGCGCCCGGATGACCACCGCCGAGGGCGAGGAGGTGCTCGACTACGTCTGCTCGTGGGGGCCGCTCATCCTCGGGCACGCTCACCCCGAGGTCGTCGCGGCCGCCCAGGGCGCCCTCGCGCGCGGCTCGTCCTACGGCGCGCCGACCGAGGCCGAGGTGGCGCTGTGCGAGGAGGTCGTCGACCGGGTGCCCGGCATCGAGCAGGTGCGGCTGGTCAACTCGGGCACCGAGGCGGGCATGAGCGCCATCCGCGCCGCCCGCGCGTTCACCGAGCGCGACGTGGTCGTCAAGTTCGCCGGGCACTACCACGGCCACAGCGACGCGCTGCTGGCCAGCGCCGGCTCGGGCGTGGCCACCTTCGGCCTGCCCGACTCGCCCGGGGTCACCGAGGGCGCGGCACGCGACACGGTGGTGCTGCCGTGGAACGACCGCGAGGCGCTCGAGCGGGTGTTCGCCGAGCGCGGCCACGAGATCGCGGTGGTCGCCTGCGAGCCGGTCGCGGCCAACATGGGGGTGGTGCCCCCGGTGGCCGGGTTCCTCGAGCTGCTGCGCGACCTCACCGCGCGTCACGGGTCGCTGCTGCTGTTCGACGAGGTGATGACCGGCTTCCGCGTGGCCCGCGGCGGCATGACCGAGGTCGCCGGCGTCACCCCCGACCTGTGGGCGTTCGCCAAGGTGCTGGGCGGCGGGTTCCCGCTAGCGGCGTTCGGTGGCCGTCGCGACATCATGAGCCTGCTGGCGCCCGAGGGGCCCGTCTACCAGTCCGGCACCCTGAGCGGGAACCCCGTGGCGGTGGCCGCCGGCGCGGCCCAGCTGGCCGCGCTGGACAGCGAGGCCTATGCCGAGCTCGACGCGCTGGCCGACCGCCTGGTCGACGGGCTCGCGCAGGCGTGCCGGGACGCCGGGGTGGGTGCGGCGATCCAGCGCGCCAACAGCCTGTTCAGCGTGTTCTTCCTGGCCGACACCGACGCGGTGACCGTGCGCGGCATCGGCGCGGTCGACGCGCGCGACCCGCTGGTGGTCGACTTCGCCGACGCCGGGCGCTGTGACCACGCGCGCTTCGCGTCGTTCTTCCGCGGGATGCTGGCGCGCGGGGTGCACCTGCCACCGTCGGGCTACGAGGCGATCTTCGTGTCGCTGGCCCACACCGAGGCCGACGTGGACGAGACCGTCGCCGCCGCGCGCGCGGTGCTCGGTGCGGACTGAGGCGGCCGCGAGGGCTTCGGGAGCGCCGGAGGCGGTCAGAGGCGCCAGCCGCGGATCACGCGCCCGTCTGGCCCGCTAGCCTCGCCAGCATGGCAGACCGTGAGGAGCCGTTGCGGGCCGAGACGCCGGCGCGCGTCGCCCCGCGGGGCGGGCCGCTGGTGCGCACGCTCGGCCTGGCCGTGGTCGTCGTGGCCGCCTTCGTCGGGGGTCTCCTGCTCGTGTCGCTGGGCGAGGACGACGAGCCCGATGAGGAGGAGCTCGTCGCGGGGCTGGAGCCCGACGAGGACGCCGAGCAGGCCACCCCCGACCGCCTCCCCGACGAGCCGCTGGAGGCCTTCGGGGACGCCGACGGCGCGATCCACGTCGACGAGGAGTACGCCGGCGAGCCGCTGGTGGTCAACTTCTGGGCCACCTGGTGCGCCCCGTGCGTGGAGGAGATGCCCGACTTCCAGCAGGTGCACGAGGAGCTGGAGGGCGAGGTGGCGTTCCTCGGCGTCAACGTGCGCGACGCGCCGAGCAACGCCGAGTCGTTCGTCGACGAGCTCGGCATCACCTACGACCTCGCCGTGGACGAGCCGGGCACCTGGTGGGAGGACGCCGGCGGCTTCGCCATGCCCACCACGCTGTTCGTCGGCCCCGACGGCGCGGTCGAGGACAGCCACGCCGGCGTCCTGTCCCGCGAGCAGCTGCGCGAGCGCATCGACGACGCGCTCGGCGTGGACAGCGACGCCTAGCGGGGCGCGCCGGGGCCTCGCCCCGCGGTGATGATCCGCCAGCGAGGGCCCTTGGTCCTTCGCGGCCGGGGGCCAAGGCCTGTTGCAGTTGGCGGTTCTCGGAGCGACCGGTTACGCTTCATACGGCCCACATCGTGGGTTCTCACGGACGCGAGAGGGGCTCGTCGGTCGGACCGACGCCAGCGCTCACGCGGCGGAGCACGACGCAGGAAGGGGTCGCCACCGTGGAGTTCGCCGAGCAGTTCTTCGGCGCGCTCCCAGAGGCCGGCAGAGCGCTCTGGGAGCTCGGCGACGGCTGGCGCACGGTCGGCGTCCTGATCGGTGCGTTCGTGCTGATGGCCGTCTTCGGCTTCCTCGCGCTGCGCTGGCGTGACCGCCACGGGTGGCTGTCGGCGATCCTCGGCGTCAAGGCCGGGTTCATCGCCTTCTGGCTGGTCTTCGGCATGATCCCCTCGGGCTGGATGTTCTTCGCCGACGGGGAGCGCGACCTGCTGGAGGGCACCCTGCTGCCCGGTCCGATCGGCCCGTTCGAGGATGCCTACGAGGTGGTGCGCGATCTGGTGACCGTGGGGCTGATGGGGGTGGGCATCATCGCCTTCGGCGTCGCCGCGGTCTGGCTGCAGAAGCGCTTCCCTCGCAGCGCGTCCCCCGACGACGACCGCGAGCCCGTCACCGGCGGCTACCGCTGATGCGCCGCGTGCGCACACGCGCTGCGGTGGCGCCAGGCCCACGTGGAGCACGGAGAGAGGACACGCGACGGTGAGCAGGATCCCGAGCGCCGAGGATGTCAAGCGCGGCGTGCAGGACAGCGTCGTCTGGAGGTCGATCTTTCGGCCCGGGTCGATCTACCGCAGCGGCTACCGCGACACCTCACGCGACCGCGCGCTGGCGGCGATGAACAACGTGCTGTACCACCTGCACCCGGTGAAGGTGAAGCGGCACGGGCTCAAGCTGTCCTACACCTACTGCCTGGGTGGCTCGAGCTTCTTCCTCTTCATCGTGCTCACCGTCACGGGCATCTTCCTGATGTTCTTCTACACGCCCGCGGCGGGCACCGGCACCGAGCTGGCCTACGCCGACATGCAGCAGCTGACCACCTCGGTCCCCTTCGGCGAGCTCGTGCGCAACATGCACCGCTGGTCGGCGCACCTGATGGTGCTGACCACGTTCCTGCACATGGCGCGGGTCTTCTACCACGGCGCCTACAAGCCCCCGCGCGAGTTCAACTGGGTCGTGGGGGTGATCCTGCTGCTGCTGACGCTNCTGCTGGCCTTCACCGGCTATCTCCTGCCGTGGGACCAGCTGGCGCTGTGGGCGATCGTCGTGGGCGCCGACATCGCTGGGTTCACCCCGGTGTTCGGCGAGGAGGTGCGCTTCCTGCTGCTCGGCGGTGCCGAGGTCGGACCCGACACCCTGCTGCGCTGGTACGTGCTGCACGTGCTGGCCCTGCCGTTCGTGCTGACCATCTTCCTGGCGGTCCACTTCTGGAGGATCCGCAAGGACGGCGGCATATCGGGGCCGTTGTGATGCCAGCACCGGGATCTGCGCCGCGGCGTCGCGGGAGGACGTGCTGATGGCCGAGGGACAGCCGATCGATCAGCAGGTCTACGACGACCTCATCGCTCAGGGCAAGAGCGAGCGCGTGGCGCTGGCCAAGGCCCGGGCCGCTGCGGTGCGCAAGCAGCGCCAGGCCGAGCCCGACGAGACCACCACCTCCACCACCGAGCGCGCCCAGGGAGGCGTCCCGGCCGCCAGCGAGCCCGCTGGCGGCCGGGACCCCGAGGGCGCCGGCCAGCCCGCCCGCGGGGCCCTGACCGCCGAGCAGCGTCGCGAGCGGGTGCAGCAGGCGCTGGCCGGCGGCGGTCAGGACGGCAACGGCAACGGCCACGGCGGGCCGGGCGGGCCGCGACGCCAGATGCCGCTCGCCCCGCCCTCGGGCGTGCAGCAGATCAAGGGCAAGCAGGAGGACAAGGTCTACACCTGGCCCCACCTGATCGCCAGCGAGTTCGTCGCGCTGCTGACGATCCTGGCGTTCCTGGTGGTGTTCAGCTCGCTGGTCGACGCCCCGCTGCAGGAGCTCGCCAACCCGACCGAGTCGCCGAACCCCGCCAAGGCGCCCTGGTACTTCCTGGGGCTGCAGGAGCTGCTGCTGTACTTCCACCCGATGGTGGCCGGCGTGACGCTGCCGGGGGTGATGGCCGCGGGGCTCATCGCCCTGCCCTACCTGGACCGCAACCCGTCCCAGCGCCCGGAGAACCGCAAGACCGCGGTGACGATCTACACCCTGTTCATGGTGTTCTGGGGGACGCTGACGATCACCGGCTCGTTCTTCCGCGGTCCGGGGCTCAACTGGGTGTGGCCCTGGGTCGATGGCATCTGGTTCAACCTGTGAGGCCCCGCATGACCCGACGCTCACCAGCGCATGCGACAATCGTGGGCGAGCCGAGCCCAGCGGCCCGCTCCGCGCGCGCCGCACACCGAGCGCACCGAGGAGCTGATCTGCGATGACCGTCGCGCTGGCACTGCTCACCGTGCTCGCGGCGCTGCTGGTGGTGGCCGGCTGGTGGATCCGCCGGTGCAACCTGGCCACGCGCCCCAGTCCGCTGGCCGGGCGCGTGGCGCCGGGCTGCGACCTCGGCCAGCAGCTGCTGATGGCCAACAGCGCCCAGGGCCCCATCCAACCGGGCGAGAGCGGCTCCAGGCGCAGCGGCCCCACCCGACGCGCGTTCCTGCGCAACTCGATGGCCGGTGCGTGGCTGGTGACCCTCGGTGGCTTCGGGGGTGCGACGCTGGCCTATCTGTGGCCCGATCTCCGTGGCGGGTTCGGCGCCGAGCTCGAGCTCGGCGACCGCGACGAGATCCTGAGCCAGATCCAGGACCAGGGCGCCCCGTTCGAGGATCCGGCCGGTCGCACCTACCTGATCGACTACGACCCCGACCTCGACCCCGACGGCGCCTATGCCGAGGTCACCGGCGGGGCGCCGCTGATGGCGCTGTTCTGGACCTGCCCGCACCTCGGGTGTCGCGTGCCGTTCTGCGAGTCCTCGCAGTGGTTCGAGTGCCCCTGCCACCAGTCCCGCTACAACCGCTGGGGCGAGTGGACCGGCGGGCCCGCGCCGCGCGGCATGGACCGGTTCCCGTTGGAGGTGACCGACGACGGCCAGGTGATCGTGGACACCTCCGAGATCATCGACGGCCCCTCGCGCGCGGCGGCGGTCCTGGACCAGCCGCCCGAGGGCGCGAGCTGCCTGTGACCGCCGCGCCGCGCGCGGGCCGCTGACAGCCCGCCTGCGCCGTACCAGCACCGACCGTCACCGACCGCACCGGGACCGACCACACCGGCCGCACCCGGACCGACCGCGAAAGGACCCGTCGCAGTGGACGCGACCACGCTGACCCTCGGCCTCCTCGCCCTGGGAGGCGCAGCGATCCTCGGGTTCCTGTACTGGCAGTCGGCCCGTCGGCGCAGCGCGAACGAGAAGGTCCCCCCGGCGATGCGCCCGGCGTACTCCGACGAGCAGCTGGAGCGCAGCGTCCTCGAGCGGCACATGAGCTGGGGCCTGGTGCTGACGGTGTTCTTCGCCCTGTTCATCCCGCTCTATCTGATCTATGACAACAACCGGATCGCTGACGCCACCGACGAGCGGTTCGTCGAGCAGGTCGTGCGCGGCGAGGAGCTGTACCAGGCCAACTGCGCCGAGTGCCATGGCGGCAACCTCGCCGGGGGCGCGGCCGCGAGCCCCTTCGAGGGCGACGACGCCTGGCCGGCGCCGGCGCTGGACACCTTCGTGGTGCGCTACGAGGACAACCCCAACGTCGACGACATCGAGAGCTTCCTGTGGGAGACGCTCTACTGGGGCCGTCCGGGCTCGCCGATGCCGGCCTACGGCGAGGACGCCGCCGGCCCGTTCACCGACGAGCAGATCGAGGACGTCAAGGCGTTCATGCTGTTCAACCAGGTCGGTGAGGAGGAGGCCGAGGAGCGCAACGACGAGGAGCCTGACGAGGACGGCGAGGAAGACGACGACGAGGACGGCGAGGAAGACGACGACGAGGACGCCGACGACGATGATGTCGCGGCCTCGGCCGAGCAGGCCGCGGGCACGGCCGCCGAGGCCACCGGCGAGGAGCTCTACACCCAGAACTGCATGCGCTGCCACGGCGGCGACCTGCAGGGCTGGGACGGTGAGCAGGCCCGGCCCGGCTATCCGCTGATCGGGGTGTTCGAGCGCCACACCTCGATCGGGGTCCTCGGGATCCTGCGCAACGGGATCATCCGCCCCGGCGCCACGATCATGCCGCCCTACCAGAACGGCTACCAGAACGAGCGCCTCGAGGACGAGGACCTCGTGGCGATCATCAACTACCTGCGCGAGCGCCAGCCCGAGGATCTCCTGCCCGAGGAGGAGCGCGAGGAGCGCAGCCTCGAGGAGATCGAGGCCATGGCCGACGACGCCGACGACGCCGACGCCGACGCCGACGACGAGGACGACGCGTGAGGCGCGCGACGCCGCGCACCCGGTGCACCAGGGAGGACAGGCAGTCATGACCGACCCGCTGCTCGGTGTGGTGCCGCTGGGCGCCGAGTTCGTGCCGCCCGAGAGCATCTGGGCCCAGCTCGCCGCGCCGCTGGGCATCCTCGTCTTCTTCGGCAGCACCTACCTGCTGCTGCGCTCCAACCTCGGCACCAAGCGCGGGTACCTGGTGCTCGCCACGGTGTTCTTCGGGTTCGTGTCGCTGTTCTCGCTGTTCTGGACCTACGGGGGGATGGGCAGCGACGAGGCCTCCGGCCCGCGCCAGCTGCCGGGGCAGCCCATCGGCGAGCTCGAGCCGGGCTGGGTGCCCTTCGCGCAGGACGCCCGACTGGTCGACGAGCGCGCCGAGCTGGAGGTCGTGCGCGACCACCCCGAGGGCTTCGAGGTCGTGGAGGGCGCCGATGGTGACGAGATCCTCGACGAGATCGAGGGCATGGTCGACGAGGAGACCTTCGACCTGATCGACGAGTCCGTGGGCGACCTCCGCAACTTCTTCGCCGACGAGGAGGTGTTCTCCGACGGTCTTGGCGCGCTCGACGAGGAGGCCGGCATCAGCGAGCTCGGCGACCTCGACGAGCCCGTCGAGATCGGCTGGACCGAGGTCGAGGGCACCCTGATCGTGGCGATCACCTACGCCGAGTTCGACGAGGAGGAGTTCGAGCTCGTCGACGACGGCTACACCTACACCGCGTTCGGCTTCTACGACGAGGGTGCGCTGCAGCTGCCCGGGCTGGCCATGGGCGCCCTGGCGTTCGTGCTGTTCGTGCTCCACGCCTGGCTGCTGGACCGCGACGAGCGCCTCGAGCGGCGCCAGCAGGAGGAGCTCACCGAGCTCGAGGAGCCCGAGCGCGTCCCGGTTGGTGCGTGAGCCGTCAGCACCGGCCCGCAGCGGCGTCACCGACGCCCCCGAACGGGCCGGGATGCACCGACTGAGGCTGGCAGAATGGAGGCGAGATGCGCCCTCTTCTGCTTGTCCTGGCCCTGCTGGCTGCGGCCTGCTCAGGCGAGGAGCGCGCCGGCGAGCTGCTCCCGGTCGATGAGCGCGAGCCCGCACCGCAGGTCAGCGGTGAGACCATCGGTGGCGAGGAGATAGCGCTCGCCGACCTCGACGGGCCGGTGCTGGTGAACTTCTGGGGCTCGTGGTGCGGGCCGTGCGTGGACGAGGCACCTGACCTGCGGCGGCTGCACGAGCACTACGCCGACCAGGGCGTGTCGTTCCTCGGCGTCAACGTCCGCGACAGCGAGCGCGGCGCAGAGCGGTTCGAGGAGGAGCAGGGCATCCAGTTCCCCTCGCTGTACGACCGCCCCGGCGAGATCGCCGCTGCGTTCGGTGGGATCGGGCCCCAGGCGATGCCCTCCACGCTGCTGCTCGACGCCGAGCACCGGGTAGCAGTGCGCCTGTTCGGCGCGGTCACCTACGGGCAGGTCCAGGGTCACCTCGAGCCGCTGCTCGCCGAGGCCGAGGGTCGCGTTGACGACGCCGCGGAGGCCAGCCGATGACGCCGGCCGACCTGGTCATCGACGCCAACCTGGTGGTGGCTGCCGGGGTGGCGCTCGCCGCGGGGCTGGTGTCGTTCGCCTCGCCGTGCGTGGTGCCGCTGGTGCCGGGCTACCTGTCCTACATGACCGGTCTGAGTGGCGGCGAGCTGGCCAGCGGCAAGGCCGGACGCGCACGCGTGGCCGCCGGGTCGAGCCTGTTCGTGCTCGGGTTCGCGGTGCCGATCGCGCTGCTGGGGCTGCTCGGCGCCCAGATCGGCCAGCTGCTGTCGGATCCGCTGTGGCGGTCGCTGCTGGGGGCGCTGGTCATCGTGCTCGGCGCGGCGTTCGCGGGCCTGCTGCCGCTGGCGCCGCTGCAGCGCGAGTGGCGCGTCACCCACCGGGCCCTGGACGGCGGGGTGCTCGGGGCGCTGCCGCTGGGCTTCGTGTTCGGGGTGGGGTGGACGCCGTGCATCGGCCCGGCGCTGACCGGCATCCTCACGCTGGCGGCGAGCACCGCCGGCGGCGAGGCGGTGCGCGGCGCGGTGCTGGCGTTCATCTACGCCCTGGGCCTAGGCGTGCCCTTCGTGGTGTTCGGGCTGCTGTTCCACCGCGCCAACGGGACGCTGGCGTTCCTGCGACGCCACTCGCTGCTGATCCAGCGCCTCGGCGGAGCGCTGCTCATGGCAGTGGGCGTGGCGATCGCCACCGGCTGGTGGTGGGACCTGATGGTGCTGCTCCAGCCGATCATCGGCAGTTGGACCCTGCCGCTGTGAGGGCCCGCCGATGACCACCGCCCCGCCCCGTCCGCCGCGCACCGACGCTCGCGCCGAGCGCCTGCCGGAGATCCCCGGCCCCGGCGAGACCGTCGTGCTCCTGTGGCGGCGCCTGCGCCGGATGTCCACCGCCCTCTACCTGCTGCTGGCCCTGGCTGCGGTGTCGATCGTGGCCACCTTCGTGCCCCAGGAGCCGGTGATCCCCACCACGGTGGCCGACTGGCGGGCAGGCACCGAGGGGCCCGGCGCCGAGGTGGCCGCAGGGCTGGATGCGCTCGGTCTGTTCGACATCTACGGCTCGTGGTGGTTCGCCACGCTGGTCGTCCTGCTGTTCGTGAGCCTCACGGGCTGCTTGATCCCACGCGTGCGCGGGTTCGTGCGCCAAGCGCGCCGGGCGCCGGCGCCGGGGCAGAACCTCGGGCGCCTGACCCACCACCGCACCGTCGACAGCCCCCTGCCGCCCGATCAGGCCGTCGCCGCGGCGGCCACCACGCTGCGTCGGCGCCGCCTGCGCACCCGCGTGCGCCCCGCCGAGGGGAGCCCCACCGGCAACGCCCAGGTGGCCGCCGAGCGCGGCCACGCCCGCGAGGGCGGCTCCATCGCCTTCCACCTGTCGTTCTACCTGCTGGCTGCCGGCGCCATGGTGGGGGTGTGGTTCGGGTTCGAGAGCCAGGTCAACGTCGTGGAGGGCGAGTCGTTCGCCGACACGCCGGTGGGCTACGACAGCTACGAGCCGGGGCGATTCTTCGGCCAGGGCGACCACGATGGGTTCACCGTCGAGCTCGACGAGTTCGCCGCCGAGTACCACCCGGGTCAGGACACCGGGGACGGCCCGCAGTCGTCGCTGATCGCCAGCGAGTTCGCCTCGCGCATCAGCGTGCACGAGGGCGACGAGGTCGCCGCGCAGGGCACCGTCGCGGTGAACGAGCCGTTCCACCACGGCGCCACCTCGATCTACCAGATCCGCTTCGGCTTCGCGCCCGAGCTGACCGTGCGCACCGAGGGCGGCACCGAGCTGCATGCCGACACCACCAACCTGATCGAGAGCGACGACCTGGTGTGGACCGGCGTCGCCGCGGTCGAGCGCACCGACGTCGACAACCAGATCGCCCTGGATCTCGCGCTGCTGCCCGACGCCACCGTTGAGGGCGGCAGGCTGACCAGCGCCAGCAACGAGCCCGACGATCCGCTGCTGGCGGTCTCGGTGTGGTACGGCTCGCTGGGGCTCGAGCGCAACCGGCCGGCCGCGGAGTTCGACCGCGAGGCGGGCACCCGCCTGGACGAGTCCCTGCTGCTCGAGCCCGGTGAGACCGGCTCCCTGGACGCGCTGCCGCTGGAGGTCACCTTCGAGGGGCTGCCGTACTGGTCGGGCTTCCAGGTCGCCCAGGAGCCCGGCCACGGGCTGCTCCTGGCTGGCGCGGGCCTGCTGCTGGTCGGCCTGGTGCCGTCGCTGTTCGCCTACCGCCGCCGCGTGTGGGTGGATGCCGCGCCCGCTGCGCACGGGGGCAGCCACGTCACGCTGGCGGGTGTCGCCCGTCAGCGCGCTGAGACCTTCGCCGAGGCCTGGCCCGACCTGGCCGACGCGCTCACCACGGCGGTCGACGGGCGCGACGAACCCGCCGACCAGACCACCGACGACGCTCGCCCAGGCTCCCACGACCCCACCGGAGAGACGCGCTGATGCTGGACCTACCGCTTGGTGACCTGTCGAACGCGCTGTTCAACGCCGCCTTCATCACCTACCTGGTGGCCATGGTGCTGGCGTTCGCGCGCCTCGCGTTCACGCGCGTGGGCGTCGGCGGGGCGCCGCTGACCACCCGCGGCGCCGGGCTGTGGGCCGGACGCGGGGCGACTGCCCTGGCGATCGTCGGTGCGGCGGTCCACCTCGGCTCGATCGTCACCCGCGGGCTGGCGGCCGGCCACGTGCCGTGGTCGAACATGTACGAGTACTCCTCGTTCCTGGCGTTCGGCACGGTGGTGGTCGGCCTGGTCGTGGTGCAGCGGCGCCTCGGCTACGGCCACCTCATGGGGTTCGTGCTCGCCCTGGCGATCCTGTCGATGACCTCGGCGCTGCTGCTGTTCACCGAACCCACCCCGCTGGTGCCGAGCCTGCAGAGCTGGTGGATCAACGTGCACACCAGCGCGGCGATGGGAGCCTCGACGATCTTCATCATCGGGTTCATGGCCACCGCGCTGTACCTCGTCAAGCGCACCGCCGAGCGCCGCGTCGGCATCTCGGGGACCGGCGCCGCACCGACCAAGCCTGCCGGCGCCGACACCGCCCCCGCCGAGCCCGGCGCCGGCGAGCCCACGCTGCGCGAGGACGGCGAGGGCTTCGACGACTTCGTGACCGACAGCGACGACCCCCACGACGCGGCCACCGACCCGCTCGCCCAGCGCGACGCCTTGAGCCCGGTGACGTTCCCTGGCCTGCCGTTCCTGCTCGTGTCGCTGTACGCGTTCTGGGTGTGGGGCTCGCCGGTCGTGGCGCTGCTGGCAGGCAGCGTCGCCGCGCTGCTCGGGATCTCGGTGTGGTACGCGGTGCCCAAGCTGCCGCCCTCGGACAAGCTCGACCAGCTCGCCTACCGCATGACCGCGTTCGCGTTCCCCATCTGGACCTTCGCGGTCATCGCCGGCGCCCTGTGGGCGCAGGAGGCGTGGGGCCGCTACTGGGGCTGGGATCCCAAGGAGACCGGCTCGTTCTTCACCTGGGTGCTCTACGCCGGCTACCTGCACGCCCGCTCCACCCGCGGCTGGCGCGGCACCCGCGCCGCGTGGCTGGGCGTGGCGGCGTTCATCGCCCTGGCGGTGACCTACTATGCGGTCAACCTGTTCGTGGTGGGACTGCACTCCTACGCGGGGGTCTGACGCCATGCGCCCTGACGACGATCGCGATCCCGTCGACCTCGACGAGCGCGTCTGCGTGCGCTGCGGGCGAGGCCTGGAGCCCTGGGACGACGAGTGCCAGGTCTGCCGCGAGCCGGCGGTGCTGCGCTTCGCGCTCCCACCGGCGCCGCTCGGGCCGCCTCCGGCCCATCTGCGCGATGCCGTCGAGCCCGACGCTGCCGAGGCCGGGCAGACCGCCGAGGTCGGGCAGACCGGCGAGGCCGCGTCGGCCGGTCACGCGCCCACGGCCGACGCTGCGCTGGAGATCCGCGAGGAGGTCGTGGTCCCGGTCGACGAGACCGGTGGGCTGCCCCCGGTGCCCCCCGTGGGCGGGGACCCGCACCTGGGCTGACGCTCGCGCCTGCCACCGCCCGCCTGGCATGCTACGGCCATGGCGAACTTCGTTGGACGTGAACGAGAGCTGCGGGCGCTGGCGCGGGCCTGCGGGGGCGGCGGCCTGGCGGTGGTGTCGGGCCGGCGGCGCGTCGGCAAGACCGCGCTGCTGGACCGCTTCGCCCGCGACTGGGACGGTCCTGCGGTGTTCCTGCCCGGCACGCGGGCACCGACCGCCGAGGCGCTGCGACGCCTCGAGGAGCGCGTGCGGGCGGTGCTGACCCCCGAGCCCGGCGACGCGCTCGACCTCGGCGGGCTCGAGTCGTGGGACGCGGCGCTGGGCTATCTCCTGGCGCGTGCCCGCCGGGAGCCGGTGCTGCTGGTCCTCGACGAGTTCCCCTACCTGTGCGAGGCGGACCCGTCGCTGCCCAGCACGCTGCAGGCCCGGTGGGACCACCGCGGTGAGGCCGCCCTGTCGGTGGTGCTCGCCGGCAGCCACGTCGGCCTCATGGAGGACCTGCTGGCCGCTGACGCGCCGCTGTTCGGACGAGCCGACGCGCACCTGCGCGTCGCGCCGTTCGGCTGGCGCGAGGCACCCGACCTCGTCGGTGGCGACGACCCCGACACCTGGCTCGAGGCCGTGGTCACCGTCGGTGGGATGCCGCGCTACCTGTCGCTGTGGGACCCGCGGCACGACGCGCTCACCAACCTGGTCGACCTCCTCGACGGTCCCGGCGCGCCGCTGGGCGACGAGGGCCTGGTGGTGCAGCAGGAGCTCAACCCGGCGTCCGCGCCGGCGCGGCTGCTGGAGCTCGTCGCCCTGGGTGCCGCCACGTTCGGGGAGCTGCGCGAGCGCAGCGGGCTCGCCCCGGCCACCACCAGCGGTGCGCTGGACCAGCTGGAGCGCCTGGGCCTGCTCGAGCGCCAGACCCCGGCGGGAGAGGACCGGTGGCGCACCCGCCGGGTGCGCTACGAGGTCCGCGACCCGCTGCTGGGCGTGTGGCTGGCGCTGGTGCAGCCCCACCGGGAGGCCTTCGAGCTCGGCCGCGGCGGTGACGTGCTCGCCTCCGGGCGCGAGGCGCTGGCGGCTGCGCAGCGCGCGGCCCTGGCCCGAGTGGCACGGGACTGGCTGGCCACCACGCACGGCGCCGAGGTGGGTCCGTGGTGGGCAGGCGGCACCGAGGAGGTGGTCGACGCCCTGGCCCTGCGCGGTGGCGCGCCCGTCGCAGCGGCCACGGCCCACTGGGCCCAGGGGGTCGAGGCGTCGGGACCGGCCGGTCGGGTGCGCGCAGCGCTGGCCAGCACCCGCCACGGGCCACCGCAGCAGGTGCAGGTGGTCGCGCGTGGCGGCACGGGTGGGGTCACCACGCCCGACGACCTCTACGCCGACGCACGCGGCTGGTGAGCACAAGCGTTCCTCCGGCCACGACAAAGTTGCATCGGACCCACCGAAGTTCGCTCTAGGTGAAGTTTGACAGAGCCGAAGCAGTGGTGGTTGCGCGGGGTGGCGTGGAGGTCGCCTGACGCGGACGGGGCCCGCGTTGCGAGCAGGCCGGTTCTCCGCGCCTGCGGCTACGGGTCGTCGGGGCTGGCGCCCTCACGACCGGTGCGGCCCGGCTCGTCGACGCGGATCCTCCGGGTGCCCATGCCGGCCCACAGCACCGGTGAGCGCTTGCCGCGGCGGCGCACCACCTGGACCACGCCCGCCACGGCGCCACCCAGCAGCAGCGCGACGCCGGCGAGGATCATCGCGGGGAACGCGAAGAAGATGCCCAGCAGCACCAGACCGAAGCCGCCGACGAAGGTCACGGTGGCCCAGTTGGTGTTGCCGTCCAGCGACCCCCACGGGCCCTGGCCCGGCCGGGCGCGACCCCACACCTCCTCCTCGGGCAGGCGCGCCCAGTCGGTCTCCGCGCTGCGCTGGCGGATCCGCTGGGGGCTGTGGATCAAGGGGCCCGGGGAGCGGCGCTCGGCCATGCCGTCAGCCTCCTGCGCGGTCGGTGGTGGATGGGTCGTCGTCTGGTGCGGCGAGCAGCTCGGCGGCGCGCGCCGCGTCGACCTTGCCGAGGTCGGTGCGCGGCAGCGCGGCCACCACCCTCACCGCGCGCGGCGCGGCTCGGCGGCCGAGACGCTCTGCCACCGCGGAGCGTAGCGCCTCGGGGTCGGGGGCGGCTCGCCCGTCGGGCTCGACCAGCGCGGCCACGCGCTGCCCCCACGCCGCGTCGGGCAGGCCCACCACGACCGCGTCGTCCACGCCGGGTGCGGCCCGCAGCGCCGCGCGCACCGCCTCGGCAGCGACGTTCTCCCCGCCGGTGACGATCACGTCGTCGAGGCGCCCGAGGACCTCCAGGCGCCCGTGCTCGTCGAAGCGCCCGGTGTCGCTGGTGGCCAGCCACCCCTCCTGCAGCGCCGCGGCGGTGGCCGTCGGATCGCCCCGGTAGCGCCGCAGCAGCGTGGGGCCGCGCAGCCACACGCGGCCGTCGTCGTCGAGCGCCACCGTGACGCCCTCCAGGGGGACGCCGTCGTAGACCACCCCACCACACGTCTCGGTCATGCCGTAGGTGGTCACCACCGGGGCGGGGGCCGCGCGGGCGCGGGCCACCAGGTCCGCGTCC
>SL_8KL_010_SEDDRAFT_10000829_pt1 | contig 26985 bp, 19 predicted proteins | sample SodLakKL_010_SED_4_FD_11160 | JGI IMG/M metagenome (IMG submission 11160) | reverse complement strand
CAAGCCCGCCGATATAACGGTAGAGCGGCAGGTCGAGCATGGAAGTGGCCGCCCTGGCCAGGGCCAGGGAAACACCCAGGATTGCATTTGCGCCAAGCCTGGATTTATTATCTGTCCCATCGAGATCAAGCATCAACCGGTCCAGGCCGCTCTGGTCAAGGACATCCTGATCAGTTAGCTCGGGGGTAAGAATTTCGTTAACATGGCGCACAGCTGATTGAACACCCTTCCCAAGGTAGCGCTGCTCGTCCCCGTCACGGAGTTCAACTGCTTCGAAGGCGCCTGTAGAAGCTCCTGAAGGAACAGCTGCCCTCCCTGTCCAGCCACCCTGAAGCAGTACGTCAACTTCAAGAGTCGGGTTTCCTCTCGAATCAAGGATTTCCCTCGCTTTAACTGTTTTTATTCTTTCTTCCATCTTATCCCTCCTCCTCTTTCCCGGTCAGCATACTTGTCCCGCTCATTTCCTGCGGCTGCTTCAGCCCGGCCAGCTCCAAAATAGTCGGAGCAACATCGGCAAGTATACCTTTATCTCTTAGAGCATATTTTTCCGGGCTAATCAAAATGAAAGGAACAGGATTTCCACTGTGCGCGGTCAGAGTTTCTCCTTGATCATTCTTCATTTCTTCAGCATTACCATGATCGGCAGTAATCAGCATCTGCCAGCCCCTTTTTAAGGCTTCCTTCGCAACTGCACCCACACCCTGGTCTACTGTCTCAACAGCTTTAACTGCAGCATCCATAATACCGGAGTGTCCGACCATGTCAGCGTTGGCGTAATTTGCCACAACCAGGTGGTGCCTGTCCTGTTCCAGGGTTTGAATTATTTTTTCCGTTAACTCCGGGGCACTCATCTCCGGCTGCAAGTCATAGGTTGCAACCTGCGGCGAAGGAACCAGGATCCTTTCTTCACCGTCAAAAACCTTCTCCCTGCCCCCATTAAAAAAGAAGGTGACATGGGCATACTTCTCCGTCTCAGCAATTCTCATCTGGCTCAGACTGCTGCGAGAATATACTTCGCCCAGGGTCATAATAAGATCGTCTATCGTAAAAGCCGCCGGCAGTGGCAGTTCCCGGTCATATTCAGTCATGGTAGCAATATAGGGCCTCGGTGGTTCAGGCCCGCGATCGAAATGGCTGAATTCCTCAGATGCCAGGGCCCGGCTAATCTGGCGGACCCGGTCAGGCCTGAAGTTAAAGAAAATCATACTATCATCACTCTGCACAGTGGTTAAAGGCTGTTCTTCACCATCGACAATAACCGTAGGCTGCACAAACTCGTCAGCCTCACCCCGATCGTAAGCCTCATCAAGGGCGATGAGCGCATCAGGGGCAGTGAGCCCTTTGCCTTCAGTATAAGCCCGGTAAGCCCGTTCTACACGGTCCCAGCGGCGATCGCGATCCATGGCATAATAACGGCCCGATATGGTGGCAATTCGGCCATTCCCATGTTCTTTGCCAAGCTCTTCGAGCTTTTCCAGGAAAGGTCTTGCCCCATAAGGAATTGTATCCCGCCCGTCAAGGATTGCATGAACGTAGACTTTCTCAACTTTTTTACTGCGAGCCATCTCCAGCAGGGCCAGGAGGTGCCCGAAGTGGCTGTGCACACCTCCATCGGAAACCAGGCCGATCAGGTGCAGCACACTCTGCTTTTCTTTAACCTGTTCCATTGCTTCAGAGAGAACCTGGTTTTCATAGAATTCCCCTGTCTCAATACACTTTCCGATCCTGGTCAATTCCTGGTAAACAATCCTGCCGGCCCCAAGATTGAGATGACCAACCTCGGAGTTGCCCATCTGGCCATCGGGCAAACCGACAGCTTCTCCTGAAGCGTCGAGCAGGGAAAAGGGATATTCCTTTTGGAAGCGGTCCATGTTTGGAGTGTCGGCCAGGTGAATGGCATTACCCTTTTCAGAATCATTACAGCCCCACCCATCGAGGATTACCAGGATTACCTTGTTCAATTAATTACTAACCGCCTTTCCGGCAGCTTCAACCAGGCTGCTAAAAGAATCAACTTCGAGGCTGGCTCCACCGACAAGGGCCCCATGCACTGCCGGTGAAGACACAAACTCATTAATATTTTCCGCCTTCACACTTCCACCATACTGGATTCTTACTTTCTCTGCACCACCTGCCGTTAAAAGCTCTGCCAGGCACTTTTTAATATATTGTGCGGCTCGTTCTGCATCATCGGCTGAAGCAGCTTTGCCCGTACCTATCGCCCAGACCGGTTCATAGGCAACAACCAGGTCTTCCGGCCGGTCTACCTCTAACTCTTTTAAAACTCCGGAGAGCTGTTCTTCGAGAACCTGTTCAGTAATGCCCTTTTCCCGCTGGTCTTCCGTTTCTCCGACACATAGAATAGGCTTTAATTTGTTTTGAAAAGCGGCTTCAACCTTAGGCCTGATCCGGCTGCTATCTTCCGCCATTAAGTGCCGTCTCTCAGAATGACCGAGAATGACATATTCAACACCAAACTCCTTCAGCATTCCGGCAGAAATCTCACCGGTTTGCGCACCTTTTGGCTCCCAGTGCATATTCTGGGCTCCCAGCTTAACCTTGCTCCCTTTTAGCTCTGAAGCTGCTGCTGAAAGCGCTGTGAAAGGCGGGCAGATTAAAACTTCAATGCCTTTAAACTGCTCCTCCCTTTGCCGGATGTCCAGGCAGAAAGATGCAGCCTCCGCAGCTGTTTTATGCATTTTCCAGTTAGCGGCAATGATCATCTTCATAATATAATCCTCCATTTATTTGTCCTGCAAAGCCTTAATTCCGGGCAGTTCCTTGCCTTCCCAGAATTCCAGGGTTGCCCCGCCGCCGGTCGAAATAAAGCTGATTTCACCGGACATACCCAATCCTTCAAGGGCGGCAACCAGGTCCCCTCCACCGATAACAGAATACGCTCCGCTGGAAGCTACCGCCTCGGCAACAATTTCTGTCCCGTTATCAAAAGGAGGCACCTCAAAAACACCAAGGGGCCCATTCCAGACAATCATTTCAGACTGTTCCAGCTGACCACTATACAGTGCTGCTGTTTCAGGTCCAATATCTACTGCCTTCCACTCACCGTCTATATCGGAAGGCGCCATAACCTCGGAATAGCTGCCGGGCTTCAGTTCTTTTGTTACCGCCAGATCAACAGGCAGCATGAGCCGGCACCTGCTCTCATCAGCTTCTTTGATTAACTCGGCAGCTTCTTCAAGCAGGTCTTTTTCATAGAAAGAGGCCCCCATTTTATGCCCTTTGGCCGCCAGGAATGTGTTGGCCATACCGCCTCCGACTAAAAGGTTGTCGGCCAGGGTTAAAAAACGCTTAATTACATTAATCTTATCCGAGACTTTAGCCCCGCCAAGTATCGCGCTCATCGGGCGCTGCGGGTTTTCCAGGCAGTTGGATAGTTCTTCAATTTCTTTTTTCATCAGCAGCCCCGCAACAGCCGGGATATAAGCGGCGACACCGGCAGTTGAAGCATGGGCCCGGTGGGCAGTGCCGAAAGCATCGTTAACAAAGAGATCAAATGGCTCAGCCAGCTCCCTGGCATAGGCGGAATCGTTCTCTTCTTCCCCTTTTTCAAAGCGCAGGTTTTCCAGCATTAACAGATCCCCTTCACTCATCTGCTCTACTGCGGTTTTTACTTCCCTTCCGGCGGAGCTGTTGAGCTTGCTCACTTTTTTCCCAAGCAGGACGGACAATCTTTCCGCTACAGGATCCATTACCAGATCTTCTGCATACTGGCCCTTGGGACGACCAAGATGTGAAGCAAGGGCCAGCCGAGCTCCACCTGATAGCAGCATTTCAATTGTCGGGATGGCCGCCCTGATTCGGCTGTCGTCACGCACCTGGCCTGCCTCCAGCGGGACATTAAAGTCTACTCTCATCAACACCTTTTTTCCCTTAACTTCAATATCCTCTACGCTCTTTTTTTCAAACAAATTATTACACCACCCAAAAACTTAATTTTTTTTCCTTTTGTAAGACGCGGGAATGGATAGTTCTTCCCGGTACTTAGCAACTGTTCGTCTGGATATTTTTATATCGCGCTCTTTTAAAAGCTCAACCAGGCGCTGGTCACTGAGCGGTCTGGCCGGGTTCTCTTCTTTCACCATTTCTCTGATATATGTTTTAATACTGTGTGAGGAATGATCCGTGCCTCCCACTCCAGACAGGCCGCTTGAAAAGAAAAATTTCAAGGGGAAGAGTCCCCGTGACGTTTGAATATACTTGTTTGCAGTCGCCCTGCTGACAGTGGATTCATGAACACCAACATCGACGGCAACTTCTCTCAGGGTTAGCGGTTTTAATTTCTTTATGCCATGATCGAGGAAAGGTTTTTGGATGTCAACAATTTTCTGAGAAACTTTATAGAGGGTTTCCCGCCTTTGCTCTATGCTGCGTATTAACCAGAAAGCCTTTTCAATTTTATTCTTGACAAATGTAGTCAGCTGCTCATCCTGGGCATCGCTTTTTAGCATTTTCTGGTAAAATGGGCTGATAGTCAGATGGGGTATACTGCTGTCATTACCCATAATCACATAATGATCTTCAACTTTTTCGACAATCACATCGGGAATTATGTAACGGGTTTTCTCACCTTCTCCGTAAACGGAGCCTGGTTTGGGATTCAGGGTACGAATATATTCAACAGTTTCATGCACTGCCTCCTCAGGGCAGTCAAGCCTTGAAGCAATATATCGGTAGCGGCCATCGGCAGCCGCCGGCAGGTAGTGGTTAACAATATCAAGCGCCAGTGGCGGCGGCGAATCAAGCCTGTTCAATTGCAGCATCAGGCATTCCTGCAGATTTCTACAACCTATCCCGGCTGGTTCAAGCTTCTGCAAAATGCGCAGGCCCTCTTCCAACTCTTTCATATTTACACCAAGGGCGGAAGCAATTTCTTCCGGCTCTCCCTGCAGGTACCCATTCTGGTCAAGGTTTCCCGCCAGGAAAGCGGCAATGTTATATTGACGGCTGTTTAAAGATAGAAGGCGCAGTTGACCGAGCAAATCTTCAACCATAGAACCTTCAGTACCAGCACAGTTCTCGATGGCAGACTGATATTCAGATTTATCTGCTGGTTTACCGGAAGAATGGAAGGAAGAATCCATCCCCATATCACGAAAATATTCTTCCCAGGGAAATTCATCCTCCTGTTTTTTTTCTGGAGAGCTTTCCTCAATATTTTCAGCTTCCCCATCTTTCTCAGGTTCCTTTTGCTCCACTACTTCAAGAGCAGGGTTACTGAGCAGGGCATCCTGGACATGCTCCTGAAGCTCCAGGGCAGAATATTGCAGGAGAGTTATGGCCAGTTTTAGCTCAGGAGTCATAATTAATTTTTGAGTCTGCTCAAGCTTAAGGTTATAATCAAGCTTCAAGGTTGAACCCTCCAAGAATAAACTTAAACTAAAAAATGTGACAAGGGGGACGTACCTGCATTGTCACATATTAATTTCTTATCAGCATACCCTGAGCTTCATGTAACAATGCAGGTACGTCCCGATAAGGTTATTTTCGCTATATATCTTATAAATCCTGCTGCCACCAGCCAATAATGGCATGATTTTTGCTATTATAAAAATTCTATTTTGGCAGATAGTTTAACCCCGGTTGCTAATTCCTTCTTTTGCCACCACTTTTTCAAGCTGCCTGAAGCGACTGCTCATAGCGGATTTGCTAACCGGGGGTTCGACCAGTTCGCCCAGCTCCTTTAAAGAAGCTTCCGGGTAGCTTCTTCGCAACAGGGCTGCTTCCCGCAGGGTTGGACTAAGATTATCCAGGCCAACCAGGCGCTCAACCTGACCAATGGTTTCAAGCTGATGATGGGCGGATGCTACAGTTTTTTCAAGGTTTGCAGTTTCACAGTTAACAAGGCGGTTAACCCTGTTGCGCATACTGTTGACAACCCGCAAGCTTTCGATCTGCAGCAGGGTACTGCCGGCACCAATAATTCTGAGAAAATCGGCAATTGCCTCGGCATTTTTCAGGTAAAGGAAAACAAGCTCTTTTCTTTTCCTGAGTAGTGGATTAAGTTCAAAAGACTGAAGTGTTTTTTGATAAACCCGGGCATCATCAATACTGTTGCAGCTAATTTCCAGGTGATAACCCGACTGCCTTGAAACACTGATACTGCCACCCACCAGGAAAGCGCCCCGCAAAACTGATTTTTTACAGCAAAGCCGTTTGGGCACAGCTGTAAGTTTACGAGGCAGGCTTAAGTGTTTTCCTGCTTCTTTCAAATCAAGATAGACCAGCAGGGCATCAACCTGATCCTGACCGTATAATGAAACAAGGAACCGATTTTTTTGCAGACGCTTTTCCTGCTGTCGCAATATGGAAGGTGAGGCTACGCCGGCCTGACGCAGCAGGTTAAAAAGTCTGCGGGCAACGGCATAATGATCTACAATAATACTGAGGACGTGGTTATTGCGGCCGATAGTATAATAACCACTCCTTAGCAAGAAAGCTTTTAGTTCCCAGGAGTCACAGCAGGTCAGGGAATCATCAAACCTGGTCAACTCTTGTTTAACCTGCATGGTTAATGACATTCTATGCTACTCCTCCAGTTAACTTTTATGGATATCCCGGTGCTCTACAGTGATGCTGAATCGTGCACCAAGAGCCCGGCCAAACTCATCTGCCAGCATTACCGATCGGTGTTTCCCCCCGGTACAGCCAACCGCTATAACCAGGTTTGTTTTCCCTTCTTTAACATAATAGGGTATTGAAAAATCGAGCAGGTCTTTTACCTTGTTAAAGTAAGCAGACGTTTCATTCCAGCGCCACAGGTATTCTATAACCTGTTCATCCTCACCGGTCAGCTCTTTCAGGTGATCAACATAATGAGGATTTGGTAAAAACCGAACATCAAAAACCAGGTCAGCATGCGAAGGCAGTCCATATTTAAAGCCAAAAGAAAGGATGCGGATCTGCATATTCTTTTCTCGCTGTTCAGGCTCAAATATTTCAACTATCTTAGCTTTTAATTCCCAGGGTTTCAGGCTGGAAGTGTCGATTTCACGGCTGGCTTTTCCCCGCAGTTCGCTTAACGCTTCCCGCTCTTTTTTTATTGCTTCTGGAAGACCAATACTTCCCAGGGGATGACGACGGCGTGTTTCTTTAAAACGCCTGATTAAAACATCATCGTCGGCAACCAGGAAAAGAATTTCATAATCGATCTGGCACTGTTCCAGTTCCTGCAAAGCCTCAAAAAGATCTTCAAAAAATGCAGCTCCACGCATGTCACAAACCAGGGCAACTTTTTTATTCTCCGACTGCAGGAATAGATCGGTAAACTTGGGCAGCAGGGTCGGAGGCATATTATCAACACAGTAATACCCGAGATCCTCAAAACAGTTTAGGGCATGNCTTTTACCTGCNCCGGAAAGTCCCGTGATTAATACTACCTGCATTTTGTCCCTCTCACTCATTACCGGATAACCTCCAGTATTTTTTAGATATTTACGACGGCCTTTAGAGCACAAAGTGTTCTAAGGCTGCAGCCACTCCATCTTCATTGTTAGAAGTGGTTATATGATCCGCAATTTCCAACAACGCAGGGCGGGCATTAGCAACGGCTACCCCCAGCCCGGAATAGCTAATCATGTCAAGGTCGTTATGTCCATCACCAAAAGCGATTATCTCCTTGCTTTTAATCCCTTCTCTTTCGGCAAACCATCGCAGGGTCTGCCCTTTTGTTGCCAGGCTATCTGTTATCTCCAGGAAATAAGGCCTGGACTGCAAAATTGACAGTCTTGAACCGAATTGTTCTTTAAGCTTTTCTTCAGCAGCATCGAGCTTTCCGTCCCAGCGGATGATACTCATCTTAGTCGGATTTGAATCCTGTTTTTCCATAAATTTGCTAAGAGAGCCAACCTCGTTTACTTCAATCTTGGCCAGGGACTGGTAGTATCGAGACTGATCGGTTTCTTTCCCGACATAAAGATCATCTTCGATAAAAAGGCTGACGTGCAATCCACTGCGCTCACCTTCCTCTGCAACGGCAATGGCAATATCTTTATCGATTGGTCGGTGCAAAATCACTTCCCGGCTTTGAGATTTTTTAACAAGCGCACCGTGATAATTTATAAGGGGTCTATCATCATTCAACCCCAGGTCAAACATGAAGGGAACAGAGGTTTTAAACATTCTGCCGGTAACAATGATCAACCGTAACCCTTTCTCAGTTGCTTTCTGAATCGCTTCCCTGTTACGGATAGATATTTTAGAATTATCATCAAGCAGTGTGTCATCAAGGTCTATCGCCAGCAAACGGTATTGCATAATCCAGCTCCTTAATTTATTAATCTATACCAGTTATGTCCAGTATAGCATATATTATTTAGATTATTTTTCCCGCAGCGCCCGGTAAATCTTCACGGCCAGGTCACGGTTGATAGACGAAACTTCTGCCAGCTGCTCAACAGTAGCCTTCATGATATTTTCGGTGCTGCCAAAGTATTCAAGCAAAGCTTTCCGCCGGGCCGGGCCGATACCGGGGATGTCTTCAAGTTTTGAACGAATGCTGCTCCGGCTGCGCCTGATGCGATGACCGCTTACTGCAAAACGATGCACTTCATCACGGATTCGCTGCAGCAGCTGCAGCAGGGGATCACTGGCAGCAAGGCGCACCGGCTGTGGTGAATCCCTTAAAAAGAGCTGATCCGGATTTTTAGCAAGGGCTATTAGCGGTACATCTTTGAAAAAGCTACGATACAAGGCTTCGTAAGCTGAGTTTAACTGCCCTCTTCCCCCATCAATCAGGATCACATCCGGCCTGGGCCACTGGTCTCGGGAAGCCCTGCGCTGCAAAACTTCTTCCAGGGCAGCATAATCGTCACCGGCCGAAGCCTTTCTTATATTAAACTTTCTATAGTCTTCCTTTGCAGGTTCACCTTGACTAAAAACAACCATGGCGCCAACAGGCTGGCCACCATGCAGGTGAGAAATATCATACCCCTCGATTCTGGCTGGCGGATGATCAAGCCCCAGCAGCGCTGCTAATTTATTAAGCGGTTCTACCGTTCTTTTCCTGCGCTGCTCTTCATCTTCCTGCAAACGTAAAAAGCAGTTACGGGCAGCAAGATCGACCATTTTTTTCAGGGCGCCCCGTTTCGGAAAACGCAGGTCCACCTTTCGGCCGGCCTTTTCCCGCAGCCACCTGCCAATCAACTCAGTATCAGCTGGCAGGTCTGAAACAGCTATTTCTAGAGGCAAATCATCTTCCCTGCTGTAATAATTTTTTATAAAGGAAGCCATCACTTCATCGTTATCCAGATTTTCTGCGCCGCTCAGGGCAAAATGATTCTGCCGGAGCATTTTGCCATCCCTGATTTGGAAAAGGTGAACAGCTGTAAATGTATTATGCCTGGCCAGGGCCAGGATATCACGATCAATGCTGTTTTCTACAAGCAGCATCTTTTGCTGTTGACCGGCAATTCTTTGCAGTGAATAAAGCCTGTCCCGCAGGGCTGCTGCTGCTTCAAAATTCTGCTCGGAAGCAGCTTCTTCCATCTGCAGCTTTAACTTTTCTTCAAGTTCACTGTAACGCCCCTGTAAAAAAAGAGCGACCTGATTAACCATTTTTTTATACTGCTCCGGAGGTACTTCTACCCTGCCACGGCATGGAGCAAGGCAGCGCTTCATTTGGAAATTAAGGCAGGGGCGTTCTGGAGATGCATTGCCGTCTAACGGCTGCCGGCAGCGGCGCAGGGGGAACAGGGAGCCAAGCAGGCGCATGGTTTCACGAACAGCCTCAACGTCGGTATAAGGCCCAAATCGTCGTTCTTCCCGTCCCGGTTCAGGGCGGTAACGGCCGCGGCGGCTGCCGCGCTGCGATAAGCGCATCATCTCAAGGCGGGGATATAGCTCCCCGGTAATAATTAAATAGGGATAATCCTTGTCATCTTTCAGGTTAACGTTATAACGTGGCCGGTATTCCTTGATCAGGCTGCACTCCAGGATTAGCGCTTCAACCTCGGTATCGGTGACCAGGTAATCAATATCCGCCAGCCTGGCCTGGAGTGATTTCAAGCGAGGTGATGATGCCGGTGCCTCAGCAAGGTAAGAGCGAACCCGCTTGCGCAGCGAGGCTGCCTTTCCCACGTAGATTACCCTGTCAACGTCATCTTTAATCAGGTAAACCCCGGGCAGGTCGGGAAAGCGGCTTACTTTTTCTTTTAAGTCTTCTAACATGATTTTACCTCAAAAAGTGAATGCTATTTATCACTGCTCAGCCTGTTTAAGAAAACTGCGCTCGCTGCTATTTTAAGATAGAGGACAGCCACTGGCCGGTATACGATTCGGTGCAGAGGGCAACTTCTTCGGGGGTGCCTGCTACAACTATTTGGCCTCCGCCGTCTCCTCCTTCGGGACCAAGGTCGATCAGATAATCGGCCCGTTTGAGTACTTCCATGTTATGTTCAATGACAATAACGGTGTTACCGCTTTCAACCAGCCGTTCCAGGATAAGCAGTAATTTACTGATATCGTCCAGGTGCAGGCCGGTAGTCGGTTCATCAAGGATATAGAGGCTGCGGCCATTACTGCGTCTCGAGAGCTCTGTTGCCAGCTTGACCCGCTGGGCTTCTCCCCCGGAAAGAGTAGTTGCCGGCTGGCCCAGGCGGATATAGCCGAGTCCAACATCGAAAAGCAGCTGCATTTTGCGCTGGATTTTGGGGATGGCCGAAAAGAATTCCAGCGCCTCTTCAACAGTCATTGCCAGGACATCGGCGATATTCTTTTCCTTGTAACGCACTTCCAGGGTTTCCCGGTTATAACGCTTCCCGGTACAAACCTCGCAGGGAACATACACATCGGGCAGAAAGTGCATTTCTATCCTAAGGATTCCGTCGCCCCTGCAGGCCTCGCAGCGCCCTCCTTTGACATTAAAGCTAAACCTCCCCGGGCGATAACCGCGTCGGCGCGACTCAGCAGTTTTTGAGAATATTTCCCGAATACCATCGAAAAGTCCGGTATATGTAGCCGGATTGGAACGGGGGGTCCGTCCGATTGGCGACTGATCAATTACAATAACTTTATCAAGGTGCTCGACCCCTTCGATACCTTCGTGCCTCCCGGCCTGTTCACGGGAGCGGTGCAGTTTACTAGCCAGGCTGCGGGCTAATATTTCATTAACCAGGGTGCTCTTCCCTGAACCCGATACTCCGGCCACGCAGATAAAGAGTCCCAGGGGAAACCCGACATCAATTTTTTTCAGGTTATGTTCACCGGCTCCCCGCACCCACAACCAGCGCTCGTTGGTTGAACGCCTTTGTTCAGGGACCGCAACTTCTTTCCTGCCAGCCAGGTAATCACCGGTTATTGAAGCTTCAGCGCCCATAATTTTCTCAACAGACCCTTCAGCGACAATCATGCCTCCTCCGGCTCCGGCACCGGGGCCGATATCGACCAGGTGATCGGCGCTACGAATGGTTTCCTCATCATGTTCCACCACCAGGACTGTATTACCAAGATCCCGCAGGGCTTTTAACGTAGTAATCAGGCGGGCATTATCGCGTTGATGCAAGCCGATACTCGGCTCATCGAGGATATAGATTACACCGGTCAGACCGGAACCAATTTGCGTAGCCAGCCTGATCCGCTGGGCCTCTCCGCCCGACAGGGTGGAAGCAGCACGGTCGAGGTTAAGATACTGCAGCCCCACATTACGTAAAAACCGCAGCCTTTCATCAATTTCTTTTAAGACCTGCCTGCCAATATGCTGCTCGCGTTCGGTTAACTGCAGCCGATCAAAATAACCTGCAGCCTGCTCGGTCAGGGCAGAAATCTCGGCAATGTTTTTTCCACCCAGTAAAACTGCCAGGCTGGCCGGCTTCAGACGGCTGCCTTTACAGGTCGGACAGGGCTTGACCTGCATAAAACGCTCCATATCAGCTCTGGCTTCATCCGATGATGATGAAGCATAGCGCCTATCAAGCAGTTTCAGGACTCCGGGAAATACTTTTTTATAATTGCGCACCCGCCTGAACATATTAACATAACGAAAATTTATTTTCCCCGGCGACCCATAAAGAATTTTCTGCTGTTCTTCGGTAGTTAAGTCTTTATAAGGTTTATCGAGGTCAATTTCCCAGGCCTTTGCGGCCGCCTCAAGGAACTGCTGGTAATAGTTCTGGCCGGACCAGGGATGAATAGCCCCTTCACGGATTGATAATTCAGGATAAGGAATAACCAGGTCTGCTGAAAATTCAGATCTCGTTCCCAGCCCGCTGCATGCCGGGCAGGCACCATAAGGGCTGTTAAAGGAAAATATTCGCGGACTGATTTCTTCAAAGCTAAAACCGCAGTCGGCACAGGCAAAGTTTTCACTAAAAAGCAGCTCCGAGCCGCCAACTTCCTCAACCAGAACCAGACCTTCACTTAACTTAAGAGCCGTTTCCATGGAGTCTGCCAGGCGGGCCTGGACACCCTCACGGATAACCAGGCGGTCAACTACTACCTCGATATTGTGTTTCTTGTTTTTATCTAAAACTATCTCTTCTTCAAGGTCATAGACTTCACCGTCAACCCGGATACGGACATAGCCCTTGCGGCGCATTTCATCAAAAAGTCGTGAATACTCGCCCTTTCGGCTGCGGACCAGGGGCGCCAGGACCTGGATCCGGGTTTCATCTGGCAGATCGACAACCTGGTCAACCATCTGCTGCACAGTCTGCTGGCTGATTTCTTTTTCACAACCCGGACAATGCGGATTACCGATCCGGGCATACAGCAGGCGGATATAGTCATATATTTCCGTAACCGTGCCTACAGTGGATCGCGGGTTACGGGATGCCGTTTTCTGGTCGATGGATATTGCAGGGGAGAGCCCCTCGATCTGATCCAGGTCAGGTTTATCCATCTGGCCCAGGAACTGGCGGGCATAAGCAGATAGCGATTCAACATAGCGCCGCTGTCCTTCTGCATAGATAGTGTCAAAAGCCAGCGATGACTTGCCAGAGCCGCTCAACCCGGTAAAAACTATTAATTTGTTGCGGGGCAGAGAGAGGCTGATGTTTTTCAGGTTATGTTCTCGTGCTCCGCGAATGATAATTTCTCCTGCCGACAAGCTTTTCACCTCAGTTTGAAAATTATATTTGCATTTGTTATAAAAAATCTCGCAAATCCTTGCTTACTGATTCTCCAGCTCAAAAATCATGTCGCGCAGTTCGGCGGCCCGCTCAAAAGCAAGATCACGCGAGGCTTCTTTCATTTCTTTGCGCAGTTCCTTGATCATTTTCTGGCGCTTTTTAGCATCGAGCTGCTTTAAATCTTCTTCGAAGTAGCGCTCTTCTTCCTCCGCAACCACCGTGGCGCCGATCAGTTCACGAATCGGTTTTACAATAGTGGCCGGGGTAATATTGTGTTCCCGGTTAAAAGCTACCTGTTTTTCACGCCGGCGCTCGGTTTCATCGATCGCCCGCTGCATCGACGGAGTTATTTTTTCGGCATACATTATTACCTTGCCCTCGATGTTACGTGCAGTCCGGCCAATAGTCTGGATCAGGGAACGATCGGACCGCAGGAAGCCCTCTTTATCGGCATCCAGGATCGCTACCAGGGTTACTTCAGGTAAGTCAAGCCCTTCGCGCAGCAGGTTAATGCCAATGAGGACATCAAATTCGCCGGTACGCAGGCCCCTGATGATGGTCATTCTCTCCAGGGCATCGATATCAGAGTGCATGTAGCGCACCTTCAGGCCCATGTTGCGGTAGTACTCCGTCAGATCTTCAGCCATACGCTTGGTCATTGTTGTAACCAGGACTCTCTGGCTGTTTTCGGCCCGCTGCCTGATTTCTCCGTAGAGATCATCAACCTGCCCTTCAGCAGGTCTGATCTGGACCTCGGGATCGACCAGTCCGGTTGGACGGATAATCTGCTCCACAACAGCACCGCTGTGCTCCAGCTCCCATGGGCCGGGAGTGGCTGAAACCAGGATTGCCTGGTTAAGTAAAGCTTCAAACTCCTCAAAACGCAGTGGCCTGTTATCGAGAGCAGAGGGCAGCCGGAAGCCATGTTCAACCAGGGTGCTTTTGCGCGACAGGTCCCCGCGATACATACCGTTGATCTGGGGAATGGTAATATGGGATTCATCAATTACCATCAACATATCTTCCGGGAAATAGTCCAGCAGGGTTGCCGGACGGCTGCCGGCAGGACGCCCATCCAGGTGGCGTGAATAATTTTCAATTCCGCTGCAAAAACCGATTTCCTGCATCATTTCCAGGTCAAAGTTTACACGCTGTTCAAGGCGCTGTGCTTCCAGTAACTTATCTTTACTGCGAAAGAAAGCCAGCTGCTCTTGCAGTTCAGCCTCAATATCGGAGATTGCCCGCTGCAGCTGATCCGGCGCGGTAACATAATGGGTAGCCGGGAAAATGGCTACATGATTCCTGTCACCGGTCACTTTACCGCTAACCAGGTCAACTTCCCGCAGGCGGTCTATCTCGTCGCCAAAAAGCTCAACCCGCATAGCAGCCTCTGAAAAGGAAGCCGGTATTATCTCAAGAACATCGCCCCTGACCCGAAAAGTGCCCCGGTGAAAATCAATCTCATTGCGCTGATAATGTATATCAACCAGGCGGCTGATGATTTCGTCCCTGCTAATCTGCATGCCCGGCCGTAAAGAGAAAACCTGATCCATGTATTCCTTAGGTGAACCCAAACCGTATATGCAGGAAACCGAGGCAACTACTATAACATCCCTGCGCTCAAGAACTGCGCTTGTTGCGGAGTGACGCAGCTTATCAATTTCATCATTGATAGAAGAATCTTTCTCAATGTATGTATCGCTGCTGGGCAGGTAAGCTTCTGGCTGGTAGTAGTCGTAATAGCTGATAAAGTACTCAACCGCGTTCTCCGGAAACAGCTCTTTAAACTCAGAGCAGAGCTGGGCAGCCAAGATTTTATTCGGTGCCATAACCAGGGTCGGACGCTGAACCTGCTCTATAACATGGGCTATTGAAAACGTTTTTCCCGAACCTGTAACCCCAAGCAGGGTCTGGTAAGGGCAGCCCCGGTGCAATCCCTCCACCAGGGCCTCGATAGCTTCCGGCTGATCACCGGAAGGTTTAAAATCTGCTTTAACTTTGAAGCCACCTTCACCGGTCATAATGGCACCTCCCGCTAAGTGGCTAAATCGGAAACATTACTAATTATAACATAATTAAAATAGAAAACCTGTTTCAAATATTACCAGGGCTAACCCGATAGCAATAAAAATTATGGTGGATCCAATCTTAATATAGTGCGGTTTTAACCTGGAAACAAAACGGTTCCCCAGGTATATGGCTAAAACGTGATTTATAAACATAGCGACCATGGCTCCAGCAAAAACGGCTAGAGGGTAATTAAAGCTGGCTGCCAAAAACAANACCGCCAGCTGGGTCTTATCACCAAATTCAGCCAGGAAGATCATACCCAGGGTTTGGAAGAAACCATCACTGCCGCCGCCCTCCGCCGGTTTTTGGTCACCCCGACGCCAGGTTAAAATGCCTACCCCGATAAAAAACAAACCGGCAATAACCGCGACCAGGCTATGCGGTATTACATCGGCAATCAAGTTGCCAACTCCTGCAGCCAAACCGAGCACCAGGGCCATTGCAGTCATAGCCCCTGCCAAAACCTGCAGCGGTGGATAACGACAGGCCATGGTCAGGCAGACCAGCTGTGATTTATCACCAAACTCGGCTACAAAAACAGTAAGAAAAGCAGCCACTGCCGCTGCCAACAATAGTCACACCGCCTATAACTGTATATTATCTTTAACCACCGGCATTTCCATGCCTGTTCTTTATATTCGCTTCAGCTTTTTTAAGCAGGCTGGTTAGCTGCTATGGTCTTTTGATCCAATCGGTAATTTTTGCTTTCAATCTCCTGAAGCGGCCCATTGGATCAGACTGCCGAACTTCCATATAAACAGGAGAATCGGGAGCCGGAACCGGGATTAGCCCAAGGTCGGCACTACGGTGAAGCAGGGAGTAAGAGGATTGAGCATTACGCTTGCTCTGAAAAGACTCTTCCTGGGCTTGATTATCCTTGGCAGCTTTCCGCAGTATCACTGAAAAAGGTTTTTGTTCACGCAGGCCATCCAGCAAAACCAGGAAATAGCTATCTTCAATTCTGTCAATCATTTCACGGTTATCATCAACCGGGTTGCCGTTTACCTTTAATACTAAATCATCATCTAACAAGCCAGCGTCCGAAGCAGGTGAATTAGGTAGAACTTTCATTATCGGAACGCCCTTTTCAGGCATACAGTAACGCGGAGAATTGCTTTCCTCCTGTTTCTTGCCATAAAGGATTAAAAGCTCATGGCCGATAGGAGCAAACAGTACCCCGGGCAAGACAAGCCATCTCATGAACTCAGAACCAACGGCAACCAGCAGTAAAATAATGCTGTATACTGCAAGCCATTTTGCAGAAAAAGCAGTTCTCTCCCGTGGCGTCGATGACAGGGCCATATCGGCATAACCAAGTCCGGCAGCTATCGGAATTACCATATACTGCAAGCTTTGATTTTCTCTTGGCTGAAGGTTAGATTCCAGGATGGGCCACCAGTCCGGCATGCTTACCCCGACAATCTCTGTTTGAGCTACAATTGTTACCAGCAGCGCTACGAGCGGTATCGGCCAGAATCTCTGCAGGGTAAATGCACCGACAACTTCCCCGCCGGATCTTTTTAAATAAATCGGGCTGCTGCCCCAGTGTCCGCCAACATATATCAGCAGGGCTTCAACCAGGTGCAGCAGGGCTATTAATACCAGCAGCGCCGGTATATGAATCATGAGCAAAGAGTCAAAAATAAAATTTTGTTCAAGCATGGGAAAGAGCGGCAAAATAATATATCGCCCGATAAGTACAGCAAGAGCAACAATTCCCCCTGCGTAGGAAAAACACAGGTAGCGGGGGTTAAACAGCAGCAGCAGTAGAGCAACCGGCCAGATAAAGTACAGGCCAATCTGCTCCAGTGACAGGCCTAAAAAAATCAGGATGGCGCTGGCAGCAAAACCTCCCAGTGCGCCAAGGGCAACCGATATTAATATCTGCTTTCCGACACCACTGATAGCTCGTCCGAACAGTTTTTCTTCGGTAGCCGCCAGTCTTCTGTACTGCATAAATACCAGGAACAATACAATCCAGAATATAGGCATGACCAGGGCCAGCATGAAAGTAGTTAAGAAAATCTGCCCTATTTCAAAAAAAGGCTGCATTAATCAGTCAATTCCTCCAATTGTATTGAGCAGGCCCGGTTCATTGATTAATTCTATTGCATAATTTAGCTGCTCGTCATTTTCACGGGCGGCAACGTCAATAGCTCTGCGCAGCTCTACCCAGGTTCTATCATCAAAGTCCCCGGTTAATTCAAGTCCGGCCCGCTCTTGAAAACTGCGTAGGGCCAGGGCGGTTTGCCGATCGAAATACCCGGTTACCTCAACCCTAAGGCCGAGCTGTTCAAGCATCAGCTGCAATATTTCAACATCATCACCGTAGTCTCCCTCTGAAAGACTGCCGGGATGAAAATAACGGTAATAACGTAAGACCTCAGGCATCTCTACCTCAAAATCCGGTTCAACTCCATGTTTGTCGATGTCGTACCCCGCAGGTGTAAAGTATTTAGCTACGGTCATCAGGATAGCTCTATTGGCATCAATATATTCAAGCTGCTGAACAGATGCCTTGCCATATGTTGTTTTCCCAACCAACACCCCGACACCACGGTCCTGAACTGCACCGGCCAGCAGTTCAGAAGCGCTGGCAGATTCTTCGTTGATCAAAACTACTATAGGATATGGTCTCTCTACTGCACTGGAGAAGTATGTGTTAATTACTTCATCGTCTCGCCCCACAAGTCTTACTATTTCTCCTTCGGGAATAATCTTTCGGCCAACCTCCACTGCCTGCTGTACAAGCCCGCCAGGGTTGTTACGAAGATCTAAAATCAGACCATTACTGAGCCCTTCCTGTTCAATGGCCTCAAACTGCCTGACAAACTCGGCTCCCGTATTACCATCAAAACTGCTTACTTTAATATAGCCCAACCCATCATCAAGAATCTCACTGAAAACAGTCTCTACCTGGATTTCAGCTCTGCCAACAGTCCTCTTCAAGGGTTCATCAGAGCCCGGACGCTTAATTAAAACTTCAACCGTAGTATCGCTGGGACCTCTTAGCATTTCAACGGCAAGGTTAATACCCTGGCCTGAAAGCTCCTTTCCGTCAGCTTCCAGCAAACGATCACCCGGCTCAAGCCCGCTCCTGTCTGCAGGAGTGCCGGAAAATGTTTCAAATACTACAATATCTCCATCGACTTCTATGATCCTCACACCAATACCGGCATATGACCCCCTGGTATCGGTTAAAAATTCGTCTAGTTCTTCCGGGTCAAGATACTGAACATGGGGATCGCCGATGCTGTCGACAAGGCCACGGACAGCTCCCTCTATTAAATCGTTAAACTCAACCGGGTAAAAATAATTGTCCTGGATTGACTCTATAGCATCTTTAATAAGCCCGGTATCGTGATCATTATCCTGGACAGAGTCATTGTTATGCTGCGGTTCATAACGGATAACCGTAGACGGCACTTCCTCGCCCGTTTCAGCACTACCAACTCCCCCGGCCAGGTAAAAGGTAACCAGGTTAGTTCCTACAATCAAAAATAGAAATACAAGAAAAAATATGAAGATATTTTTTCTATTTAAGTTTCCCATAGTTTTCAACTCCCGGTAAATATAATAACACAAAATAATTATCCTGTATTCCCTGCATAAATAGATTTCGGCTATTCCAGTTTGTCAATAGAATAGCCGAATCATCAGATGTAACAATTAAAATGTTAATATCTGTATTAATTAAAATAATTCATCGGGTTATTGCGATGATCGGGGCCCCCGCTGGGGTACTGCCTGACCGGAGGCTTATTAAATTCCCGCACTTCAAAGTGAAGATGCACACCCGTGCTGTAACCGGTTGTTCCGGCCCGGGCTATCCTTTCACCGCCGCTGACTACGTCACCTTTCTGAACTAGTAGGCTGCTCATGTGGGCGTAAAGAGTTACGGTGCCATCACCATGGTCCATCATGATGCAATTTCCGTAACCACCATTCCACCCGGAAAAAATCACTTCACCCGGCGCTGCAGCAAGGATATAATTTGCCGCTCCTCCATGGGGCGCCACATCAATCCCACCATGCCAGGCCTGGGCGCCACTGAAAGGATCCCTGCGCCACCCATAGCCGGAACTTATCCAGGTTGGTGGCTCAATCGGCCAGATCAGATCTCCATCAAGCCCGCTAAACTGACTGGCAGCCTCGGCAATCAATTGCTGGATCAGCGTGTCAAGCTCTTGCGCTTCTTCTTCCAGGTCCTGAATGGCCTTCATATTGAGAGCTATCTCGCCCTCTAGCTCATCAAGAAGAGCAAGCCGGTCATCTGCAGCCCTTGCCAGTTCTGTCTCATTGTCCGCTACCTGGCTGCGCATTCCTTCAAGGTTGTCCCTCTTCTGGTTAAGCTCGTCTCTCCAGGACTGAATTATATCTCTTTCTTTTTGTATTTTTTCTACCAAACGGATATCATTGGAGGCTATTATACTTAAATTATGCAGGCGGGTTAGAAAATCGGGGAAGCTATACGAGTCAAAAAGTACTTCGATATAGGAAATAACACCATGCTGCTGGATAGCCTGCAGTCTGAGCTTAAGCAACTCTTCCTGGTGACTCAGCTGCTCCTCGGCTTCCGCCAGCTCTTCTTCGGCATGCTCAATTTCCGCTTCTACAGCGCTTATTTCGCCGGCCAGCCTTTGCTGCTCAATCCGCAGCTCATCAATCCTGTTCTCAAGCTGCTTTAACTCTTCTTTCAAGGCAGCTTCACGGTTTAAGCGCTGTTCAAGCGCACTCTTCTCATCCCGTCTTCTCTTTTCAACATCTTCCAGTTCCTGCTGCCTTTCTTCAATTTCTTCAGTTGTAATGGCCGAAAGAGGCGCAGCAAGAAAGAATGTTAAGAAAAGAGACAGGAGAAGAATTATGATCCAGACATTTCTCCTGAGTAACATTTTTTGTCCTCCCTGAAAACTTATTATCTCTCTATACCCTGAGAAAGCGTCCCATTGAAAATATACTGCCCAGGATGCCAAGACCTGTCCCCAGGGGAACGAGGTACTTGGCCAGTTCTGTAATGACCTGATGGGCCGGGAGCAGGGTCAGAAAAGCGAGATTGTTGACCTCCACCCACTCGACTGAAAACTCATAAATGTAATAGAGCCCAACCAGGGGCAGCACCGCCCCGACAAAACCCATTAGCAGCCCTTCCAAAACGTAGGGCCAGCGAATAAACCAGTTTGTTGCCCCCACATACTTCATAATCGATATTTCTCTTTTTCGCATCATTACCGTCAGCTTAATAGTGTGCGAAATTAAGAATACTGCCGTAATAGATAACCCGACCATTAAAGCCAGGCCAACCATCTGGATAACTCCGGTAACGGCAAAAAGGTTCTCCACGTAACCCTGGCCATAAAACACATTTGAAACCCCCGGGTAAGACTCAAATTCTTCAGCCATAGGAACAATCGATTCCGGGCTGTTCGTCCTGATTTCATAAGAAGCCAGGAGGGGGTTATCAAGACCGCTATCATAACCCTCCAGCATTGCACCGAGCTGTCGGTGAAGACGGCTCATATGTTCATCACTGGAAACATACCTCACCTCGGCAATGCCGCTATGCCTTGACAGTCTTTGCCCCAGTTCATCCAGGGTTTCCTGATCCGCATTTTCATCTATGTATACTACTATTTCAACCTGTTCTTTAACTGTTTCTGTAATATGACTGATGTTCAGGTTAACAAGCATAAAGAGCCCCAGCATCAACAGCGTTACCATAACAACCCCTGTTGACGTAATGCACATCCAGCGGTTACGATACAGGCCTTTAAATGTTTCACCAATGATGTAGAAAAAACCGCTAATGAACATGGGCATAAATCCCCTTTTGCTCATCGCCGACTAATTTTCCGTCTTCCAGGTAAAGCACTCTCTTCTTAAATCGATCCACAACCTCCCGGTTATGGGTGGCAACCAGAACAGTTGTCCCGCGCAAGTTAATATTGCGTAGAAGGTTCATGATATCCAGAGTTGTTCCAGGATCGAGATTGCCAGTCGGCTCATCAGCAATGATCATTGCCGGCCTGTTGGCGATAGCCCGGGCCAAACCAACTCTCTGCTGCTCTCCACCAGACAGGTCACAAACCCTGGTCCTGGCTTTGTCATGCAGGCCAACAAGGCCAAGAACATGGGGAACCCTTTTCCGGATATTGCGGCGGGAAGAACCTGTAACAACCATGGCAAAAGCTACATTATCAAATGCGGTTCTTTCCTCCATCAACCGGAAATCCTGAAAAACCATGCCAACATTACGGCGCAGATACGGCAGCCGATGCCTGGGCAGACGCCCTACGTCTCGGCCGAATATTTTTAAAACCCCGTTCGTTGGCTTAATTTCCCGGATAATAAGCTTTAAAATGGTTGACTTGCCGGCACCGCTGGATCCGACAAAAAAAACAAATTCTCCGCGGTCAATGTGAAAATTCAGATCCTCAAGGGCATAACGACCGCCCTTTTCATATCTCATGCACAAATTTTTTGCTTCGACCATTCAGTCAGACCTTCCTGTGCATACTTAACATAATATTGTTAATGATAGCATTTCGACATAATAAAAGCTGATCCTGCCAATAATATTAATCTATTTTTACTTGTTTTGCAAATTTTAGCTGATACCTTTTTAGCCTGCGAATACTGTTATTAATGCTGCTGCATCTTCTTAAACCCTTCTCCGTGTACTTCTGTGGCATTGCCGATAATAACAAAAGCATAGGGATCTACTTCATGAATGATTGATTTTAGACGAGCGGTCTGCTGGCGGGTAACCACGCATAAGAGCACCTCACGGCCTTCTCCCGTGTAGCCGCCCTGTCCTTCAATCCTGGTTACTCCACGACCGAGTTCGTAAAGCAGCCTTTCATTTATATCCGCACCGCAGCGGGTAATAATAATCACTGATTTTGACATGCCCAGCCCTTCAAGAATACCATCAACAACCTTAATGGAAATGAAAAGAGAAAGGGCTGCATACATGGCCGGTTCACTGCCGAAAACAAAGACCGCCAGACCCAACACTACCAGATCACTCCACAGCAGGGCCTGACCGGGTGTAATCCCGGTGGTTTTCGCCAGGATCAGGGACAGCAGCGCTGAACCTCCGGTTGAGCTCCGATAACGAAATACCAGGCCCACACCAATCCCCATTACCACACCACCATAAACCGCTGCCAGCATCAGATCATCAGTAGCCGAAGGCAGGAGTGGAGCGGTAACTTCCACAGCCAGGGAAAACATAAAAGTACCCAGCAGGCTTTGCACTACCAGGCGGGGGCCAAGCAATAAAAATCCGGCAACAAACAGGGGAATGTTAAGTACAATAATAGTGATGCCAACAGGAACACTCAAGATGTGATACATAAAAACTGCCAGGCCGCTTACTCCTCCCGGCGCCAGCTGGTTTGGAATCATGAACATATTCATGCCGATGGCCAGGATGAAAGAGCCAACCGTAATACCGACAAAATCAATTGCTATATGTTTAAAATCAACTTTTTTGAAATCTGGTTTTTTTAGTTTCATCAATTCTCCTACTTCTTCAGAGGGACTGATCCACGTGCTTTCCAACTCAAGTAAGCTTCAATAAAGGGATCCAGCATGCCGTTCATTACTGCATCAACCTGTCCGACTTCCACCCCGGTCCGGTGATCTTTTACCAGGGTAAAGGGATGAAAAGTGTAGGTGCGGATCTGGCTGCCCCAGGCAATCTCCCGCTGCTGACCGCGCTCAGAATTTATTTCGTCCGCCTGCTCCTGCCTGTTTAACTCAGCAAGACGAGCTGTTAAAACACGCAAAGCCTGCTGACGATTGCTGTGCTGGGAACGATCATTCTGGCAGGAGACAACAATCCCGGTCGGCAGGTGGGTAATGCGGACTGCCGAATCCGTTTTATTAACGTGCTGTCCCCCTGCTCCGCTGGCACGAAAAGTATCAATCTTCAGATCCTCGGTATTAATGACTATTTCATCATCCTCTTCCACTTCGGGAATCACATCAACAGAGGCAAAAGAAGTGTGGCGCCGTTTTGAAGTGTCGAAGGGAGAGATCCGAATCATCCGGTGAACACCTTTTTCCGCCTGAAGATAACCATAAGCGGCGTGACCTCGGACAATGATCGTAGCGCTTTTAATGCCTCCCTCGTCATCGGCCAGCAGGTCAATCAGTTCAACCTGAAAACCTTTTTGTTCACTCCAACGGCTATACATACGCAGCAGCATTTCAGCCCAGTCCTGGGATTCAAGCCCTCCGGCTCCAGGGTGCAGGGCCATGATGGCGTTACAAAAATCGTATTTGCCGCTAAGCAGGGTTTCATATTCCATTTTATCAAGACGCTTCTTCATATCCGTTAAGAGCGGTTCAATTTCTTTAGCAGCTTCTTCTTCATCAAGTTCACCCTCGTCGGCCAACTCGATAAAAACACCTGCTTCTTCAATCAGTTTTTCCAAATCCTGCAGTGGGCGGATTTTTTCACGCAGGGCACCTTGCTTTTTCATGTACTCCTGGCTGCGCTCACTGTCCTCCCAGAAGCCCGGTTCGGCAGTTTTTGCTTCCGCTTCCTGCAATTTTTTCAGGTTTTGATCGTATTCAAAGAGAAGCCCTCATTTCCTTAAACCTGTCCTGCTGTTGGGCCAGTTCAGCCCTGAAATCTTTCAGCATTAGATCACCTGCTTTATTAAATTAATTATCGAACCTTTTCATATTAGACTCTTACCTGGACTCTACGCTCATGATCATTGCGCGCCGCAGCATTTTTTGTGCTTTTTACCGCTGCCGCAGGGGCAGGGTTCGTTGCGGCCGACTTTATCCACGGTAACCGGTTCGGCTTTTTGCGGTTGGCCCTGCTGTTGACCGGCTGCACCACTTTCGCCGGAACCTGCGGCCGGGCGTCCCCCACCCAGGGTGGCCATGCGGGGCCGGATGCCGGTTGCTTCACCGGCGACGGTTTCCCGCCTGGGAGCTGCCGTAACCCTGACCTGGAATACTGCCCGAACAACATCACTTTGGATCTGCTGGATCATATCTTCAAACATGTCAAAGCTCTGACGTTTATATTCAACCAGCGGATTTCTCTGGGCATAGGCCTGGGTGTGAATTTCATGGCGCAGCTGGTGCATGGCATCGATAAATAGCATCCAGTGACGGTCGACCGTTTTTCAACAGGACGACCCTTTCAAGTTCCCGCATTATCTCCGGTTTTATCTCCGCTTCACGTTCTTTGTAAAACTCTTTTGCCTCTTCCAGCATAAGGGCTTTCACATCGTCTGCTTCGTTGTCTACAAGCTGTTCCAGTTTCAGGCTGCCGCTGCGAGCGCAAAGGCTTTCAGCCCTTTCCAGCAGTGCCCGGGCATTTTCATCATCGAGAAAACCGACTTCTGCAGTATACTCATGAACCAGGCGATCGACTACTTCCTCGATCATATCCTCGATCGGCTCTTTCATGTTTTCGCCTTCTAAAACCCGGCGGCGCTGACCGTAAATTACCTCACGCTGGGCATTAAGAACATCATCATATTCAAGCAGGTTTTTCCTGATCTCAAAGTTGCGGGACTCCACTTTTTTCTGGGCATTTTCAATACCCCTGCTGACCAGGGGATGATCGATGGGCATATCTTCCTCGATCCCAAAACGCTCCATTAACGAAGCAATATTTTCACCGCCAAAGAGGCGCATCAGATCATCTTCCAGCGAGACTATAAACTGCGATGACCCGGGATCGCCCTGGCGGCCGGAGCGCCCTCGCAGCTGATTATCAATGCGACGGCTCTCGTGCCTCTCAGTGCCAAGAACATGCAACCCGCCCAGGACAACCACTTCTTCACGCTGCCTTTTCGTTTCCTCAATTGCTCCGTCAATCAGCTCATTGTATCGCTTCTGCCAGCGTTCCTGGTCCTGTTCTTCCAGCTCGGCTTCCCTGATCCCAAATTCATTTTCCAGCTGTTCCTGGACGAGGTACTCGGGGTTGCCGCCCAGGATAATATCTGTTCCACGCCCGGCCATGTTGGTCGATATAGTTACCGCGCCTTTACGGCCGGCCTGGGCAATAATATAGGCCTCACGGGCATGGTTCACCGCATTCAGTACTTCATGAGGTACGTTTTGACGCTTAAGCACCTTGCTGAGCATCTCGGATTTTTCAACAGAAACGGTTCCCACCAGAACCGGCTGACCCCGCTGCTGGCATTCAATAATCTCCTGCACAGCAGCTTTAAACTTGGCCTGTTCAGTTTTATAAATTAAGTCCGTCATCTCTTCCCGGATCAGCGGCTTATTAGTGGGAACGGCAACTGCATCCATTCCGTAAATACTGCGGAATTCGTCCTCTTCGGTCATAGCTGTTCCGGTCATACCGGATATTTTATCGTACATCCGGAAATAGTTCTGAAAGGTAATCGAAGCAACAGTGCGGCTGGCCGCCTGCACTTCAACTCCTTCTTTCGCCTCTATAGCCTGGTGCAGGCCCTCCGAGTAACGGCGGCCCGGCATCAGGCGCCCGGTAAATTCATCGACAATTACCACCTTGCCATCCTGAACAACATAATCGACATCACGCTCATAAAGGGAGTAGGCCCTGATCAGCTGGTCAAAATAATGGCGGTGCTCTCCTGCCGTATCCTGCTCCTGCTGATCCAGGTCATCAATGTCTTCAGCCTGGTCCTTGTCCAGCTTAAGAAGGCTAAGGAGTTGAGGATTGACCCGCTCCAACTCCCGGTAGCCTTTATCCTTGATATCGGCCAGCCTGGTAGCTTCATCAATGACATAGTAAAGCTCTTCATCTAGGTGATTAAGTCTTTTTTCAGTCATCAGGCGCTGCTTGGTTCGCTCTACCAGCTTCTCCACGCCCGGTTCTTTCATGATTTTCATCAGTTTTCTATTTTTTGGCGATGCCCTGCGGACTAATAGCAGTTTTTCGGCGGCTTCATCCCGCTCATCGGCTTCAAGATCACTGCGGGCCTGGTTTAGAAGATCGTTAACCAGTTTGCCCTGCTTGCGAATCAGATGCTCCACTTCATCTTTCCAGCGTCCATATTCTTCTTTGCTTTCAACCCTGCTGCTGATAATCAGGGGAGTCCTTGCTTCATCAATTAAAATGCTGTCCACTTCATCGACAATGGCGTAGTGCTGATCCCGCTGAACCATATCATCTTTATAAATCACCATGTTGTCTCGCAGGTAATCAAAGCCAAGCTCATTATTGGTAGCATAGGTTATATCGCAGTCGTAAGATTCCCGGCGCATGGCAGGCTCAAGCCCCTGCACAATCAAACCTACACTTAAGCCGAGAAACTCAAAAACCGGCCCCATCCAAGCACGGTCACGGCGGGCCAGGTAATCATTTACAGTCACAATATGAACACCTTTGCCGGTCAGGCCGTTAAGGTAGGCGGGCAGGGTCGCCACCAGGGTCTTACCTTCGCCGGTTTTCATCTCGGCAATCCGGCCATGGTGCAGAACTATGGCTCCCATAATCTGAACATCGAAAGGTCTCATACCTGTCATACGTTTGGCCGCTTCCCGGGCCAGGGCAAATGCTTCAGGCATTAAATCATCAAGACTTTCACCCTGCTGAAGGCGTTCCTTAAACTGTTCGGTCTGGGCCGGAAACTGCTCCTCGCTTAAATTGGAAGCCCAGGACTCCAGTCCGTTAACGGTTTCTACTATTTTTTCCAAACGGCGCAGCTCTTTTTCATTTTGGTCGCCGAATAACTTTTGAATAAATGAGGCCATCTGATTACTCCTTTCCCTTACGCTCCGGATCAAGTTCGCTGCAAAGCGCCCACAAACTGCCCGCTACCAGTGAATGTCCTCCCAGGATTACCGGAATCGGGCATTCGACTGC
>SL_8KL_010_SEDDRAFT_10000828_pt1 | contig 26987 bp, 41 predicted proteins | sample SodLakKL_010_SED_4_FD_11160 | JGI IMG/M metagenome (IMG submission 11160) | reverse complement strand
AATCCGTAGTTTTTCCTTAATTCACTTTCTTTTGCTAGGTTTCTCCAGTCCCAGGGGTGTCTTGGTTTTTCGTATTCTTTGCTTTTCCTTCTCATTTTTCATCACTTTTTGTTTATTTCTTTAGATCTCTTTTTTTAACTTTTACTCCGAGTTCTAGTCCGCCTCTTCCTGTTGTTTTTGTTCTTTGTCCTCTTACTCTTAATCCGTGTCTGTGTCTCATTCCCTTGTAGCATTTTATTTTACTCATGAATCCTATGTCTCGTTTTCTTTGTAAGTCTAGTTTTGATCCTGTTAGGTGTTTATTTTTTCCTGTTTTTCTGTCTTTTCTTCTGTTTAATAGGTAACCTGGTATTCCATGTTTTTCAGGATTTTCTATTATCTCTTCTGCTTTTTTAATTTCTTCTTCTGTTAATTCTCCTACTTTTGTGTTCATATCAATATCTTTCTTTGTTTCTTCAACTAGTACTGTCGCTATTGATCTTGATAGGTTTCTTCCTATTCCTTTTATCTCTTTGAAGGCTCTCTTTATCTTTTTATTTCCTTCTATGTCTTTTCCTGCTATTCTAATTATTTTCTTTGCTTCTGCCATATTATCATGTCTTTGTAGCTTTTTTTGACTGTTCTTTTAGTCTTTTAAGGCTTTTCTAATTTGTTTTTTCTTTTTCTATGGGTCAACGCCGTTTGGCTCGCCAACATAGATAAGATCTAGTTAAATTCTGTTTAGATCGAAGTATATGTGTATGTATATTTCTTTTATTCCTACTTTATAAAGGCTTTTTTTGTTTTCATTTTTTTAATAATTATTTGTTAATTTTTTTATTAATTGATATTTTCACGCTGGGAAGGGGATTCGAACCCCTGTGGCCGTAAGACCACCAGCTTTCCAGGTTCGCCTCCTAATTCTTTCTTAAGATTTTAGGAACTGGCGCATTACCGCTCTGCCATCCCAGCATTATAGTGAATCTATTAATACTTTTTTTACTTTTACTGCTTTTCCTTTTTTCTCTTTATTCTTTTTACTCAATTTTTTTTGTGTTTCTCCTATTGCTATCGCTTCTTTTTCTTGTGTTAATATTATTTCTTTTCCTTTTTCTATTTTTCCTTGAATTTGTTTTATTCCAGGTATTTTTAAATCTTCTCCGTGGCTTATTGGTTTTAATGCTGTTTTCTTGATCTCTATTTTTGGAAATTCTTCTAATGTTTCTTCTATAGTTATTAGTACTTTTTTGAGTTCTTTTTTATCTATTAATCGGTTTATTTCTTCTATTGTGTATGTGTCTTCTTCTTTCCATTTACCTGTTTTTGTTCTTCTAAGATTCCTTAGCTTTATCTCTATATTCAGCTTTTCGCTTAAATCCTTAACTAATGTTCTTATGTATGTACCATGCTGGCATTTCACTTCAAATATGTATTTTTCCTTTTCTCCCTATGTGTTTTATCGAATAGATTTCTCTTTCTCTTTTTCTTCTTTTCACTGCTGATTTTTCAGGTGGCATTTGAATTATTTTACCTTGAAATTTATTTAGAGCTCTCTTCATTTTTTCCGTTGAAATTTCTCCTTCAGTTTCAATTTCCACTAGGTATTCTTTATCTTTTCTCTGTAGGTATTCCTGTATTTTCACTGCTTTTCCTATTGTTATTGGTAGTATTCCGGTTGCATATGGGTCCAAGGCTCCGCAGTGACCTGTTTTTGTATCTAATTTCTCACTTATTTCTGCAGTTATCTCGGGGCTTGTTTTTCCTTTTGGTTTATCTATTAGAATTATTCCTTTGATTTCATTCATTTTTTATCTCTTTTATCCTTTCTTTTATTTGGTTTATGACTTCGCTGGGTTTTTTATTTGTTGTATCTATTACCATGTCGTATTTCTCTCTATCTTTTATGTAGTTATATCCGTATATTTTTTCCCAATGTTTTGTTTCCTTTCTTTCTCTTTTTTTTATTTTTTCCACTTGTTTTTCCATTTCTTCAGGTTCCAGTTTTTTCTTCGTTTCCTCTTTGTTATCTACTTTTTCCGCGTATTTTTTTCTTCCTATCTTCTTTCTCATTAGAATCCTTTTAGCTCTTTCTTCTATATCCGCTGTTAGAAATATTTTTAGATCTGCATTTTGAACATGATATGCGCTTAGTTTTCCGTTTATTACTATTTTTTCCTTTTTCTTCATTTTCTTTTTTTGTTTTTGATCTATTTCTCTGTTGAATTTTCTCAGTTCTTCGGGTTCTTCTTCTTGTTTTTTCCAGAGTTGTTCTATTTCCAGTTCTTTTTCTTTTGCTAATTTTCTGCACATTTCTCCTATTTTTATTACTTTATAGCCTAGTTCTTCACCTAACATGTCTGTGGCTGTGGTGTCTCCTGCTCCTGGAGTTCCAGAAATAGTTATTATCATTTTTTGTCTTTCTTCTTTCTTTTTCTATGTGTCTTATAGATTGCTTCGAGTATTAGGCTTACTGTTATTGAAATTAGTATGTACCACCATATCCAACTTAGACCTATGTTGAGAACTGGTAGGTGTGCTACGGTTCCTATTTCTCCAAATGTTCTTCTTAGCCATAGGAAAACTAGCAGTATTGGTAGCATTGTTATTAGCATTGGTTTGAAGTTGTTTTTCATCATTTCCTTTGATAGTGAGAACATTTCTTTTTGAATCTCTTTGTCTTCTGGATTTTCCTTTGATTCTTTTTTCAGTTTATTCATCTCTTCTTTTATTTCTTCTACTCTGTCTTGATTAACTAATAGCTTTTGAACTAGTGTTGACATTGATGATACTATTACGGCTACTATTGCTATTGTTATTTGTGGGTCCATTTATTTCACCTTTTTTTATTCTTTCATGGTTTTTACAAGTTCTTTACCGGCTTTTTTTGATTTATTTGGTTTATTTTTAATTATTTTTATGGCAGCTCCTGTTATGGTAGATATTGATGCTGCGTAGTACCTGTTTAGCTTTTGATGTTGTTCTGGTGGTAGTGTAAAATCACTTCTTTTCCTGGTTTTATCTTTTTTTCTCCTACTTCTTATTTCATTTGGTTCCGCTTCTATTAGTATTATTCGGTCCGGCTTTATTTTTTCCGCTACCCATTTTGGTATTCCTGGTACTATTCCTTTTGGTGTTTCTATAGCCAGATGTGTATCTATTAGCAGTTTCTTTTTTTTCTTCATTTTTTTTGCTGTTTCTTTCTGGAGTTTTTTAGTTTTTTCTGGCGATAGTTTTCTTAGTTGGTCTCTATCTTCCACTATTTCTCGTTTTTTTGCCGTTTCAAGCATTTTTGTTCCAAAGTTAACTGTTTCATATTTCGGTAGTTGTTTTGATGCTTCTTTTAGAACTGTTGTTTTTCCAACTCCAGGTATTCCTATTATTATAGCTTTCATTTTTCCACCTTTTTGAGGGGTTTGGGTGAGCCGAACTATTCTCTTAAATATTTAAAAGCTTAAGTTGGTAGTTTGCTTGGATCTATTCCAGGTATATCTCTAAATGCTTCTTCACTGGCTAATGATTCNTAGATTTGGTATAGGATTCCTACTAGTAGTAGTATTCCCATTCCTGTTCCTACTGCTCCCGTTAGATCAGCTAGTACTGCTAATATAGCTACTGCTGCTGCTGATATAGTTATTAATGGCGGTATGTATCGGTCCAAAACTCTTTTTATTACTCTTTTATCTCTTCGGAATCCTGGGACATGTAGACCTATTCCTTTTAGTTGGTCAGCTACGTCTTCACTGGTCATATTACTCATTTTTGCCCAGAACTTTCCAAATACTATTGCACCTAAAATCATTCCTCCTGTATAGAAGAATATCTGAAATATCGTTCTTGGATCTTGTGCAGTTGCTCTTATGTCTGCGGGGGTTCCAAGTGCTCCGTGTGGTGCTTGTAAGTAATAAGCTACTCCGGATACTGGTTGATTATCGTGAAATTCTCCTAATATCGGCATTCCCATTCTATCCATCGCTATCCCCCATAGTTGTATGTTTGCGAATAGCGCTGCTACGAATATTACAGGTATTACTGATAGATACATGAATTTTAATGGGTATTTTGTTCCTCTTCCTCTCATTCTGCTTGAGGTTAGTGGTATCTCAACTTTCATGGTTTGTACGTAAACAGCTATTAGGAAAACGACTGCTGTGAATATTATTGGGAATATTGCTTCTGTAGGTATGTTTCCCATTATTGTTCCTCTCATTATTTGAGGTATGAGTCCTATGAATTCTCCTGTTCCTGGTATGGTTGCCCAGCTAAATAGTCTCCACATTATTGTTGATGATACTCCTGCTACAATGAATAGTCCTACTCCTGAACCTATGCCGTATTTTGATACTACTTCGTCCAGGTATATGATCATGATTCCTCCTACTGCTAGTTGTAGGATAAGTATTGCTGATGTTAGTCCTCCTCCTGTGGCTGGTATGAATCCGCTTATTACATATACTCCCGCTTCAAAGAAACAGAATACTATTGCCAGTAATTTCTGTGTTCCTTGGAAAAGTGATTTTTGAGAAGGGTCACTCATATCCATATTTATTATGTCTGCTCCGATTAGAAGTTGTAATATAATTGATGCCATTACGATAGGTCCAATTCCCAGTGTTGCTAGTGTACCTAGCTCTGAAGCTGTTATTAATTGTAGACTTTCTAGGAATTCACCTTGTTCAGCTATCGCTGCTCCTATTGGTCTTATTACTCCCAGCACTAAAAATACTGTTAAGGCTACTCCTGTCCAAATAAGCCTTTTCTTTAACTTAGGTGTTATGTCAGGTTCTCTTACTTCGGGTAATATTTCTATTAGTGGTCTCAGTATGTTTAAGTTCACTTATCCACCTTTTTGGTAACTTTTTAATTTATTTATCTATTTTAATTGCTTTTCCGCCTTTTTCTTCAATTTTTCTCTCTGCGGAGCTTGAGAATTTTTGAGCTTTTATCTTGATTGGTTTTTTGAGTTGTCCTCCACCCAGTACTTTTTTCGATATCCGTGTTCTTTTAGATTTATCTCTTCTGTTTCTTCCGTTATAAGTTCATTTATATCTGTTAAGTTTATTCCCGTTTCTTCCGGTTTTTTGGTGCTGAATCCTTTTTTCCTTTTTAGTCCTTTCTTGACTAAGTGCATGTAGTTTCTTCCACCTTTTCTTGATGCTGTTCCTTTTCTACTTCCTCGTCCTCTTCCGTGTTTTGTATTTCCTCTTCCATGGGTTCTGCTTCCTCTGTGTTTCTTTTTCTTTTTCTTAGTCATTTTTACACCTCTTTGTTAAATCATTCTTTCTATTAATTGGTTTATTCCTTTTCCTCTATTTCCTAGTTCTCCCTTGTTGTTGTAGTGTCTTTTTTTGGATCCTTTGAATCCTCCTTTTGGAGGGTGTAGTTTGATTGTTTTTTCTATTCCTTTTTCTTCGATATTCTTTGGTTTTTCTATCTCTTTTTTATCCAGCAGTTTTTCCAGTGTTTCTTGGTTTATTTCTCCCCATGTTACGTAACCTTCAACTTTCTTTAGCATTCCTTCGTAACTTTTTTTATCCGGTAGTATCCTGCAATTATGAGTATTTTTTAATTTAAGCATTTCTAGAGTGTCTCTTGTTTTTTTTGGAAGATTTACATTTCCTCTTAGTCTTATTGCTGCTATCATTTTCCTTCACCTTTTTGTTTTTCTTTTTGTCTTTTTTCTCTTGTTTGTTTTAGTGCTTTCAAGGTTGCTTTTCCGTAGTTTTTGTTTGTTCTTGTTTTTCCTCTTGTTTTTGTCCATGCGTCTTTTATTCCTGCTAGTTTGAGTATTTTTTTAGCTGTTTCTCCTGCTACTATCCCGGTTCCTTTTGGTGCTGGTTTGATTGTTATTTCAGAGGATCCTTCTTTTCCTTTGACTGTTAGAGGTATTGAATGTTCTTCTCCACATCCACATTCCCATGATCCACATCCTCTTCTTATTGATTGTACGTTTCTTTTTGCGTTTTTTACCGCTTTTTCTATTGTTGGCCCGTATTCTCTTCCTTTTTGTTCTCCTATTCCTACGTGACCATTTTTATCTCCTACTGCTACTGTTATGTTTAACGAGAATTTTCTTCCTGAGTCAGTTACTCTTGTTACTCTCATTACATCTATTTTTTCTTCTTCCATTCTAGGTAATAGTTTTTCTACAATTTCATGTTCCAGTATAGGTTTTCTATGTTTGTAGATTTGTTCGAAGTTCGTTATTTCTCCGTTTTTTACTTTTCTTCCTAATTCTGTTTTTGGTTCCCAATTTTCCGTCATTTTATCTTTCCTCTTTTGATGGATTTTTTATTTATTTTTTATTTTTTCAGCTATTTCATTTATTTTAAGATCTTTATCTTTGTATTCTTCTATGTGTTTTCCCTTTATTCTTTCTTCATCTGGAAGTACTTTTTTACCGTGAGGTATTTCCATTCCTGCTTCAACTGCTCCTTTTAGAACAGCGAATGTTTTACTTCCTTTTACTGGTGTTCTACGGCCTATGTCGAGTACTGCTTCTTTTATTTCTTTTTCCTGCGCTCTTTTTCCTATTAGTAATCCTGTTAGGTATGCTGCAGGGATGTTTGAATAGTTTCCTTCATAACCGTATTCTTTTAGTTCTTTTGATATTGCTTGTGTAATGGTTTCGTCTCCTTTTGGATTATATTCGATTATTTGTGATATTATCGTATTATTTTGTATTCTTACTACTAATCTTTTCTTTCTTGATTTTATTAGGCTGATTCTTTTTCTGTAATCAGTTTTACCTTCTCTTCTTCTTCGTCTTGGTACTCTGTATCTTTTTCCTTTAGCCATCTTTATCTCCTTTTTTCAGATTTTTTTCTTTGATGTAGTTCATGAGTTGTCTTTTACTTTTGAATGTATTTCCTTTTATTTTTCTGTATAGGTCTTGATATGCTCCTTTCTTCAATTGTGGTTTTATTTTTTTCAGTTTTTTTCTTTGAGCTCTTACTCTTTGTATCCATTCATCTTTTGATTTTCTTCTAGCTTCTTTTGCTCCTTTTCTTTTTCCTTTTCCTTTCTTTCTTCCTTTTTTCTTTTGTGATTGTTTTTTTCTTGCTCTTCCTCTGCTGGTTCCTTTTTTCTGTTTTTTAACTATTGCTCCTTCTTTTATTTTTTCTTTGACGTCTTGTCTTGTCATTACTTCTCTTGCTTCCTCTGGTCTTATTATTTTGATTCTTTTTTCCCCTGTTTTCATGACCTTTGCTGCTAATGCTTTAACTTTATTTAGTTCCATTTTTATCACTATTTGTTGATTATTTTGAAGTTTTTATCTTCCGCTTTTTCTATTATTTTTTCTTTTTTTCTTTTTCCAACGCTTCCAGCTATTCTTATTGCGTGTTTTTCAGGATTTAATTTTTCTATTTGATTTGGATTATGTATTAGTTTGTCTTCATATCCTGATGGGTGTAGTCCTCTTATTTCTCGAGGCTGTCCGTAACCTATGCTTGGTTTTTTTGGTGTTTCTTTTTTTCCTTTTCTTTGTTTTGAATTCATTCCTCTTGGTCTTCTCCAGTTTTCCTTTAGTTTTTTGTATCTTGTTCTTTGTCTCTTGAATTTTGGTTTTTTTCTTTTTCCACTGACTGGTGTTCTTTTGTTTTTTTCCGTTTTTTCTTTTGTCATTTTATCCACCTTGGTTACTTGGCTTTTTTCACTATGTATATTCCATCTTCGAATACTCTTGGATCTTTATTTTTTATCCATGTTTTTTGTTCTAGGTTTGCTGCTGTTTGCCCTGCTTTTTCTTTGTTTTTTCCTTTTATGGTTATTTCTTCTCCTTTTATTTCTACTTCTGTGTCTCCCAGTATGTCAACGTATCTGGGTTTTTGTTCACCTGAGAAGTTTTCTATTTTTATTTTGTCTCCTTCTTTTTTTACTTTCATCGGGAAGTGTCGGTATATTATTCTGAGTTTGTATTCATGTCCTTCTTGTAGTCCTTTTATCATGTTTTTTATTTTTCCTTGTATTGTTCCCAGCATTGCTTTTTCATGTTTTTTAACCGGTTCTTCCGCTGTGATTGTGATTTTGTCTCCTTCTTTTTTGAGTTTTATTTTTCCCAAATCGAATTTTTCTTCCAATGTTTCTCCGTTTTTCTCTACTTTTACAGTATCTTTGGAGATCTCAATTTCCATTTCTTCCGGTATTTCAACTTCTCTTTGCATTTTTTCACCTTTTGTTACTTCTTAGTATACGTATGCTATTACTCTTCCTCCGATTTCTCTTTCATCTGCTTCTTCTGCTGTCATTATGCCTTTTGATGTTGTTACTATGAGATGTCCGAATCCCTCTGCTGGTAGGTAACTTTCTTTCCATTTTGAGTATTCGTTTTTCTTTACAGGATATCTTGGCTTTATCGCTTTACAGTCATTTATTGTTCCTTTTAGCATTACTCTGTATATTCCTGCTTTCCCGTCCTCTATAAATTCATACTCTCCTATGTATCCTTTCTTTTGGAGTATTTTAAGTATGTTTCCAATTAGTTTTGAAGCTGGTTTTATTACGCATTCTTCTTTACTCGCTTCTTCGGAGTTTTTGAGGTTTATCATTGCTTCTCCTAGTCTATCCATTTTTATCACGTTTTTTGTTTTTTTTAATCGCCGTATTTTCTAAATCCTAATTCTTCTGCTTTTTCACGGAAGCATTTTCTACATATTAGTAATCCGTATTTTCTTATTACTCCATGTCTGTTTCCGCAGAATCTACATATTCTTTCTTTTTCTCCTTTTCTTGAGTATGAAAACCGTTTTTCTTTTTCTTTTGTCATCTTTTCACCTTTCATTCTTTAATCTCTATATCAAATTTATTTTTTAGATATTTGATAGTTTCTTCTGGCTTTAGCCTGTGTTTTTTAGGAGTTTTTTTCCTTTCTATTTTTCTTTTGGAGTTTCTGTATCCCCATTTTTTCATTGTGATGTTTATATCCATTCCAATCATTCCTATTTTTGCATCATATTCTATTCCTGGTATATCTATGTATTCTGAGATTCCAAAGTTTAGGTTTCCATGTTCATCGAAGTTTTTTCTTTTGACTTCATTTCCTACTGCTTTGAATGCTTTTTCAATCATTTTTTCCGCTTTTTCTCCTCTTAGTGTTACTTTTGTACCTATTGCTTTTCCTTCTCTGACGTCCCATTGAGGTTCTTTAGATTTTCCTCTTGTTTTAACTGGTTTTTTTCCTGTTATTCTTTCTAGTAGTTTTTGTGCTTTGTTTAGTTCTTCCCCTGATGTTCCTACTCCTATGTTTACTGTTACTTTTTCTATTCCTATTTTCTCTTGTTCAGTCATTTTTTCACCTTTAGTTTACTCTTGTTTTTATTTCAGGTTTATCTTTTCCTATTGGGAATACATTTCTTTCTTGTGTTTCTATATTCTCTAGTTTTATCAGAGCTGGTCTTGATTTTGTTCCTGGCATTTTTCCTGTTATTTTTTGTATTTCTCCAGCATGTTTTCCTCTTTTTATGTATGCTTGGTTTCCTTTTTTGAGTTCTATTATTTTCTCTAATTTATTTTCAGGTATTTTTATTTTTACGGTGTCTCCTGTTTTTGCTTCATCGTTTATTAAGTTTCTACCGTCATGGAGAGTTATTTGCGTTTCTCCACCTTTTATTTTCTGTCTTCTTTTTACTCTGCCTAGTTTGTATTTTGCTTCTTTTTCATTTATCTCGATGAATTCTATTTTTCCTCTTTCGTTGTAGGTTGCTCTGTAGTCTTTTTCACTTGGCTTTATTGTTAATACATCCATAAAGCCTACGGCGTGTTTTGGATTTTTTACTGTGTTTTTATCTATTTCTATTTTTCCTTCTTTGATTATTTTTTCCGCTTCTTTACCGTTTTCAACTACTTTTAAGTGGTCTCTTAGAGCTGTTTTTAGAGGTACTGCTTCTTCTAATTTGTGTGTTCCTGGAGATGGTTTTACTGTCCAGGTGTTTGCTTTTTTATTTATTTTGAGCGTTTTCGGCGCGTTTAGTCTTTTTCTACTCTTACTCGCTTTTAGTCATTTTCATCCTCTTTTATTTCATCTTTTTTTAGTTTTTTCTCTCTTTTTTTATCTTCAGTATCTATTTTTGTAATCATGAGGTTTGATGGATGGAATTTGATGTTTACTCTTTCTTGATCTTGTGTTTCTCTTTCTATGTCTTTTATTTCAACTGTGTAGTCATTCAGGTTTACTCTTTCTACTTTCCCTGTTTTTCCTTTTTTATCTCCTCTTAATATTTTTACTTTATCTCCTTTTCTTACTTGTACTCTTCTTTTTCCAAATTCTTCTTTTAGCTCTGGTTTTAGCGTTGCAGACATCTTTTTTTGTCTTTGATGTAGATCTGCGTTTTTTTCTAGTTTTCTTTGTTTTCCTGGTTTTTTTGTATTTCTTTTCATTTTATCACTTATTAAACAACGTTTTTCGCGATTGTAGCTACTTTTGGCATTCTTTCTCCTACTTCTTTTGCTACTACTCCTTTTATCTCATTTCCTACAGGTACTCCTTTATCGTCTATTAGTACTGCTGCGTTATCTTCAAATTTTATCCTTCGTCCGTTTGGTCTTTTAAATTCTTTTTTTTGCCTTATTAATATTGCTCTTACTAATTCTCTTCTCATTTCTACTTTTCCTTCTATTACTGATGCTTTGAATGTTTCAGATACTCCTATCCCTGGTCTTCTCCTTCTTCTTCCTTTTCCGCCTTCTTTTGAGACTATCCTGATTTTCTTTGCTCCGCTATTATCATCTACTTTGACTTTACTTCCTATTCTGACTGCTTGTGTTATGTTTGTTGCTAATCCTTTCATTTTAATCGCCTATTTTTTTTGTTACCACGAAGTGTTTTTTCTTGCTTATTGGTCTGCATTCTGTTACTTGGACTGTATCTCCTTCTTTTATATCTTGACATTGAGGTTTGTGAGCTGTTATTTTACTGTGTCTTCTTTCGCTTCTTTCGTATTTTGGAACTTTAACTAGGTATTCCCTTCTTCCTATTATTGTGTCTTTTGGTTTCGTTGATGTGACTTTTATTTTGAATGTGTTTCCGTATGTTTTTATTGATCCGTGTTTAGGGCAATTTTTATCTGTACAGGTCATTGTATTTCCTCCAATTTTTCTTTATTCTGTCTTCAGGTCTTTGTTTTATTTCTTCTCCTTTTATTTCAATTTCTTGGTTTTTTTCTTTGAATGTGAATTTTGAGGTCTTTTTTGGTATTGTTTTTTCTTCTCCATTTTTTGTTTCAATTTTTACGGTGTTTTTTGTTTCATCCACTATTTTACCTTTTATTCCTCTCTTGTTTGGGTCTTTGCTCTCTTTTACTTCCGTTTTTTTGCCTATCAATTCACCCATTATCAATTGGGCTTTTTTTCTCTTTTCTTGTTTTATTGACATTTTTTTCGTTTTGTGGTTATTTGATATTTATTTGATCTTCCGTGTAGTTCAGGTCTTTTAATATATCCTTCATTTTTCTTTTGTGATTTCCTTGTAATTCTATTTTTCCTTCTTTTTCTTTGTATGTTCCTCCACATGCTAATTGTTTTTTTAGCTTGCTTGCGAGGGATTCTAGATCGATTTCAGATCCAAATCCTTTTATTACTGTCATTTCTTTTCCGTATCTCTTTCTTTCTATTTTTACCGTGATTTCTTGTTCTTCTTTGCTTATTTCTTCACATACACAGATTTCTTTCGGCATCCCACATGTTGAGCATATTTCTTGGGCCATTTATTAGTTTGCACCTCTTTCTTTTAAGATTGTTTTGATTCTTGCAATTGTTCTTCTCAGTTCTTTGACTCCTCCTGGGTTGTCTGCTTGTGTTCCTGAAGCTATCGCTGCTTTTTCTTTTGCTAATTCATTTTGTAATTGGGTTAATTGTTCTTTTAGTTCTTCTTTTCCCATTTCTCTTAATTCATACATTTTTTTTATTGCCATTTTATCATTTTATTCTTCTTTTTCTTCTTCAGATTCTTTATTTTCTTCTTTTTTTACTTCTATGTATTCTTCTGGGTTTGTTTTATCTCTGAATTGTGCTTCTGGTGGGACTATTTTTACTTTGATTCCTACTTTTCCTTGTGGTAGTATTACGCTGTCTTTTTTCTCTCTTACTTTTCTGGTTTCGTCTCCTGCTTTTTTGATGTATCCTTTTGATGATTTTTCTTGTTTTGAGTATGTGTTTGCTCCCGTTATTACTCCTGTTATTATTATCTCTGCTCCTATTGCTCCGTCATCCATTATTGAGTTTATAGCTCTTTTTGAAACTCTATTTGCTCTCATTCCTCTTGATAACATTGCTTTTATCCAGTTACATATTAATTCTGGATGTAGGTTTCTTCTTTCTACTTCTTCTATGTCTATTTCTACATCTTCGAGTCCTAGGTCTTTTTCTAATTTGTTTTTTAGTCTTTTGACTGTTTTTCCTTTTTTACCTATTACTAATCCTGGTTTTTCCGCTACTATTCGTATTCTGTGTCCGAGTGTGGTTGGTTCTATGTCTATATTTACTATTCCTGCTCTGGATAGTTCTTTTTTTAATAGGTTTTTTGCTTTTTGTGTTTTTATGGAGCTTTTTATGAATTCTTTTTCTTTCATTTTTATCCTTTTCCTGTTAATTGTTTTGTTTTAATATTATTTCGATATTTGTGAGTTTTGTTGATTTGTTTCTTAGTTTTCCAGGTGGTTTTCTTATTGAAATTGTTTTGTGTGCTGCTGAATGAACTATTTTCATGTTTTCTGTATCTAATCCTTGGTTTTCAGCGTTGTTTAATGCACTTTTTATTGTTTCTTTTACTTTTTCAGCTGATTTTTTTGGGTAGCCTCCTGGGCTTCCTTTTTTTTGATGAGGCATTTTTTTCCTATGTTTTGTGTATGGTACGTGTTTTTCTCCTTCAATCACTTCTTCGAGGTATTTTATTGCTTTATCAACTTTCATTCCTCTTATCGCTCGACAAGTTTCCATTGTCTTCTTTGGTGATACTGCTTCTGATGTTTTTTTTGCTTTTGCTATATTTTCTCTTGTTCCTTGGTAACTATATTTCATTTTATCACGCTATTTTACCGATAGGAATTTTGTTCCTCTTGTTGCTCCGATTCCTGGTCCGGAGTGTTTGACTTTTTCAGGTCTTGTTAATGCGAATTCTCCTAAGTAATGTCCTATCATTTCTGGTTTTATTTCAATTGTTTTCCATTCGTTTCCATTATGTACCTTTATTTTTTTTCCAAATATTTCAGGTAGAATTATTAAGTCTCTTTGATGTGTTTTTATCAGGTCTTCTCCATTGTTTTCTTTTATTTTCTTCATTAGTTTTTCGTGTTCTTCTCTTAGTCCTCTCTTTATTGTTCTTCTCTGTCTTGCAGGTAGCAGCTCTGCTACTTTTTCTCTCGACATTTTTTTGAGTTCTTCTGGTGTTTTTCCTCTGTATTTGAATTTTTCTTTTGGCATTTTATCTACCTTTTATTTATTTTTCTTTTTTCCTTTTTTTCTTCCGGTTCTACTTGCTCCGAATGATCCGACGTGTTGTCCTGGTGATCCTGTTTTTCCTTTGTGTGTTTTTGTTCCGTGGTGTTCTTTTCCTCCGAATGGGTGGTCCACTGCGGCCATCTTTACTCCTCTTACTGTTGGGAATTTTTGGCCCCTTGCTTTCTTTTTATGATGTTGTTTTCCTGCTTTTAGTAGTGGTTTTTCGGTTCTTCCTCCTCCTGCTGCTTTTCCTATTGTTGCTCTGCATTGAGGGTTGAATTTTTTTGTTCTCTTACTTGGAAGTCTTACTTGTACTTTTTCTCCTTCTTTTGCTTTTATCCAGCTTAATGCTCCCGATGATTTTGCTATTTTTCCTCCATCTCCAGGTGTGTTTTCTATATTATATATTGGGTATCCTTCTGGTATATTTTTGAGCGCGGTTATGTTATGTAATGATGGTTCTGCGTTTAAACCTTCTTTTATTCTTTCTCCCACTTGTACACCTTCTGGTGCGGTTAGGTATCCTTTGTCTCCTGTTTCGTATTTTATTTCCATTATTAGTGTTGTTCTTGATGGGTCATCTATTATATCTGTGATTTCTCCTTCTATTGTTTCTCCGTCGATTTCTTTATATTTCGTAGGTGATTTGAATCTTTGTTTTTTTGCTCTGTACGTTGGTGTTCCTTTTCCTCTTCTCTGGTGTTTCAGTCTTTTTCCCATTTTTTTTCACCTTGTTATATCAGTTGTAGGTCCGTTGCCAGGTCCATTGCATTGTGATCTGGTTTTAATTTTATGAATGCTTTTTTTTCATTTTTCATTGTATTTAATGTCTTTACATCTTCCACTTCTACTTCGTAGAGTTTTTCAATCGCTTTTTTTATTTGTTTTTTATTTGTATTTTGTTTAACTATGAAGACNAGTTTATTTTCTAGTTCTATTGCGTTCATAGCTTTTTCTGATAGTAAAGGATATTTTACTATTTCTCTTGCTTTTTCCGTTGTCATTTCCTTCATNTTAATCATTTTTTAGTTATTTTAATTTATTTTCTAATTTTTTGATTGCATTTTCAGTGTAAATAGTTAGTCTTCCAGGTTGTCCTCCTGGTGCTAGTTGGTCTATGGATAGTTCTTTTACAGTTGCTGCGTTTGCTCCAGGTATATTTCTGGTTGCTCTTTTTATTCCTTTATCTTCTCCCACTACTATTAGAGCGGTTTTTCTCTGTCTTTTTCTTCTTCCTCTCATTTTTCCTTTTCCAGCTCTTGTTTTTTTCGTTTTTGATTTTTCAAGATCTTTTCCTAATCCTATTTTTTCTAATAGTTCTTTAACTTGTCTTGTTTTTTTGAATTTTTCCGCTTCATTATCTATTATTATAGGTAGTTCTATTTCTTCTGATATTATATGTCCTCTTTTTTTGATCGTTTTTTCATCGGAAGTTGCTTTTAGTGCTTCTTTTAATGCTTTCTTTTTCTCTTTTTTGTTTATTTCTTTTTTCAATTTTTTCTCTGGCTTTGGAGGGTGTGATCTTCTTCCTCCTCTTGAGTGTGGTACTTTTCTAACTTCTCCCAGTCTTCCACCTGGGTGTAGTATTCTAGGTAATCTTGCTCTCCCTATGTTTATTGTGGCACCGTAACTTCCTCTTCTTCCTCTGTAGTCAGCTGAAGTTTTTAGTCCTGCTCTTGGATCGGTTCCTTTTGGTTGAAATTTACTGCTTCTCTCTGCATGGTGTGCTCTTCGGATTAAGTCTTCTCTTTCTAATTTTCCTTCGAATATTTCTGGTATTGTTATTTCTTTTTTCTCTGTGTTCTTTGCGCTATGTATTTTTCCTTTTTTTGCCATTTTAATCCTTTTTTATGTTTTATTGATGTGATTGTTTTGATATTTCTTTAACTTCGTATTTCTCCTTTTTCTTTGGAGGTCTGTAAGCATGTCTTAATAATATTGGTCTTCTTCTTGGTCCGGGTACGCTTCCTTTTACCATTATGTAATTGCTGTTTATTTCTCCGTATTTTTTGTATCCTCCTTCAGGTGTTGTTTCTTCTCCGTTTTCTCCTATTTTTAGAATTTCTTTGTTTATGTCTGTTCTTTTGTGAAATCCTGTTTGTCCGCTCATTGGTACTGTCCATAGTACTCTTGCTGGGTGCCATCCTCCTATTGCTCCGGGGTTTCTTCTGTGTTTTTTAGCTTTTCTTTCTTGTCTTTTTATTCCAAATCTTTTTATAGGTCCTTGTGTTCCTTTTCCTTTTGTTACTGCTATTGCATCCACGTATTCTCCTTCTTTGAATATTTCAGATGGTTTTATTTCTTTTCCAAGCATTTTTTCCGCTTCTTCTAATTTTTCTTCTTGGCTTGGTCCTTGTACTGGTATTTCTAGTACTTCTGGTTTTTTATTTTTGAGTTTGGCTTTTTTAGGTTGTGTGTGTACCATTAATCTTACTTCGTCTATTTTTTCTGCTTCTTGAGTTTTTTCTTTGTTTCCTTTTCCTTCTTCTATTCTTAGTTTTTCTTTTAGTTTTTTATCTATTTGATCTGCATAGTAATGTGAATGTGTTTTTAATCCTTCAGGTGTTTTTTTGTAAGTTCTTATACCGTATACTTTTAAGGGTGGGCATTCTATTGTGGTTACAGGTACTTGTATTCGTTTTCCGTAACTAGGTGAGTTCTCATCCGTATCTAGAGCGGTTACTTGTGTCATTCCTGCTTTATATCCTAGGAATCCTTCTATTCTTTTTTCATCTGTTTTTTTATACTTCCTTAGACTAGGGTATATTCTTTTTGCTCTTTTGAATGGTCTGTGTGCTTTTGAACCGTGTCTTGGTTTATTTGTTTTGACCATTTTTTCACCTTTGTTTTCACTGTTTTTTTGAATATTATTGACTCTTACTTGTGTTGAGTCCTTCTATAAGTAGGTTTTTTCAAACCCACTTTCAACGTTCTTTAACGTTGTAGTTTGGGGGTATTAAATAATTTATATTTAATAAGTAGCCCTCTTTGTTTCTGTTTTCTTCTTTTTCATCACTTGTCTTAATGTATATATCTTTTCTTCACGGGTGTTTAAATACTTAATGACGAAATACCGTATTTTTAGTTTTATTTTCTTAAGCATTCCAGGATATGAAGTATCCCAGTATGAATAGTAATGTGCTTAATATGAATTGTGTGCTCGTTATAAGGTTTATTGTTAGTCCTTTGGTAAGCATTGTTATTGCTATTGCTGTTAATGTAGGTAAATATAATGATCTTCCGATTGTTAGTTTAAATTCTGAGTCTGTTCTGCATGTTTTTGTGATTCCACCGAGCCCTATTAGTGTTATCAGTGTTCCTATTAGGAATGTTGATCTTATCCAGGGAACTATTCCTACTATTCCTTCCAAGTATTTTGTAGTGCCGTAGATAGTTACATCTAGAGTTGAAAGAGTGATTAATAGTCCTATTTGAAATAATTTTCCCCAAATATATTTTGTAAAGGCCATTTTTTCACTGTTTTTTATTCTATTGTTGTTCCTATCTTTTTTCCTTCCATTACTTTTAGAAGATTTTTCGGATTTTTTCCATTTACTAAAATCGTTTTTATTCTATTTTCTTTTATTATTTTCATTGCTTTTGGATCCAAAATACCGTAATCCAGTGGTTTTTCTTCTCCTTTTACTTTGTCCAGCTCTTCGTAGTTTATTTTTCTAAGTAATTTAGCGTTTTTGTTTTTATTTGGATCTTTATTGTATATTCCATCTACATCTGTTAATTTTATGAATAAATCAGCATTCATTATTTCAGCTAGTTTCGCTGCGTTTGCATCAGTGGATCTACCTGGCTTTATTCCACTTATTACTGCTTCTTCTCCTTCGTAGTCCTCTAATGAATATATCGGTTTTTTGTTTGTTATTAAGGATAGTAGTTTTACGTTTGCTTTCATTAGTTCTATGAAGCATTTTTCCCTTTCTTTGTCTTTTAGTTTAAATCTCTCTATGTTTTTGGAGTAGTTTTTTACGAATTTTCCTCCTCCTATACATAATGAGATTTTATGTTTCTTGTTTATTTCTTCTACTACTTTGAGTAATTTTAAAAGATATTCGGAGTTGGGTCCTCCTTTTTCCATGGAGATTGATCCGCCTATTTTGATAACTATTTTCATTTCAATCCTTTTTTGATTTAGCGCCGGGAAAGGGATTCGAACCCTTGAGGCCATAGGCCACCGGTCCTCAAAACCGGCGCATTACCGCTCTGCCATCCCGGCTTTATCTATATATCTAGTTTTTTATTTCTTTGACTAGTTACTGTAGTATTACTTTAAGATGTCTTTGGATAAAAAACTTACTTGGGTTTAATAGAATTATTTATCGGTTTATTTGAGTTTTCCTTCACGTGCTTTCTTCAGTTTCTTTATGTATTCTTCTTTTTCTTCTGCTGCCCATTCTTCTGGACTGTATCGGATTATTTTCCCTTCTTTATTTTTTGTTATTACTTCTTTTATCCCTGCATTTACTAGCACTCTTTTACATCTATCACATGGTCTTGAAACGGTATATTCTCCTGTTTTCCCGTTTTTTCCAACTATGTAAAGTGTTCCATCTTTTATTTGTATTCCGTGTCTTGCAGCGTTAACTACTGCATTTTCTTCTGAGTGTACTGCTGGGCATAAATCGTATCTTGCGTATCTAGGTGCATTTGCTTCATCTTTGAGGCATCCGTCTTCACAGTTTGTGCTTCCTCTGGGTGGGCCGTTGTATCCTGTTGCTACTATTACGTCATTTTTTACAATTATTGAACCAAATTTTCTTCTCTTACAAGGACTTCTTTCACCTATTGATGAAGCTATATTCAAGTAGTAGTTATCTTTCTTAGGTCTATTCATTGAATCCTTCCTTTTTTAAATTCGGGTTTTTAATTCGATATTGGTCTATTCTTCTTTTAACTCTATCTCTATTTTTACTTCTGAGGGGATTTCTGTCCTCATTATCTGTCTTAGTGTTCTTTCATCGGATTCTATCTCTATTAATCTTTTATGTATTCTCATTTTCCAGTTTTCGAATGTTCTTGATCCGTCTCCACATGGGCTTTTCATTGTACTGACTTTCATTTCTTTGGTTGGCAGAGGGATTGGACCTGACATATTTATTCCTGTTTTCTGCGCTATCCTTTTGATTTCATCGCACAGTTCTTCTAGTTTTTCGTGGTCTGGGCTTATTGCTTTTATTTTGGCTTTTTGTGGCATTATAATCACTCTGTTTTTTACTGCGTTTGCAGTTCTTTATATTAAAGAAAAGGGGGGGAAGGGGGTTTATTTTTTCTTTGTTACTTCCATTACTTTTCCTGCTGCTATTGTTTTCCCCATGTCTCTCATTGCGAAGCTGGATAGTTCTGGGAAATCTTTTCCAGATTCAACTATCATTGGTTGTGTTGGTCTCATTGTTACTACTGCTGCGTCTCCTTGTTTTATGTAGTCTGGGTTTTCTTCTTTTACTTCTCCTGTTTTTGGGTTTAGTTTCTTGTCTATATTTGTTATGCTGCATGCTACTTGAGCTGTGTGGCAGTGTAGTACTGGTTGGTATCCTTTTGTTATTGCTGATGGGTGGCTTAGCACTATTATCCTTGCTTTAAATTCTTCTGCTACTGTTGGCTTGTTGTCTGGTGTTCCTACTACTGTTCCTCTTTTTAGGTATCTTTTGTCCACTCCTTTTAGGTTGAATCCTATGTTGTCTCCTGGTTCTGCTTCTTCTATTTCTTTGTGGTGCATTTCTATTTGTTTTACTTCTCCTGTTTGGTCTCCTGGCATTACTGTTACTTTTTGTCCTTTTTTCAGTACTCCTGTTTCTACTCTTCCTACTGGTACTGTTCCAACTCCTTTTATTGTGTATACGTCTTGTATTGGTACTCTTAGGGGTTTGTCTACTGGTTTTTCTGTTTCTTCGAATCCGTCTAATGCGTCTACTAGTGTTTTGCCATCGTACCATGATGTGTTGTCTGACTTGTCAACTACATTGTCTCCTTCAAATGCGGAGATTGGTACAAATGGTATTTCATCTGTTTTGTATCCTATTCCTTTCAGTAATTTTTCTACTTCTGCTTTTACTTTTTTGTATTGGTCTTCTTTGTAGTCTGCTGCGTCCATTTTGTTTATTGCTACTGCTATTTGTCCCACTCCAAGTGTTTTTGCTAGTTGTGCGTGTTCTCTTGTTTGTTCTTGTACTCCATCACTTGGTTTTCCGGATACTACAAGTACTGCTGCGTCTGCTTGGCTTGTTCCTGTGATCATGTTTTTTACGAAGTCACTGTGTCCTGGTGCGTCTATTATTGTGAATTTTTTGCTGTCTGTTTCAAATTCTTCGTGCATTACATCGATGGTTACTCCTCTTTCTCTTTCTTCCTCTAGTCTGTCCATCATGAAAGCGAATGAGAAGCTTGCTCCTGCTTCTGATGCTTTTGCTTCTTCTTCTAGTTTTCTGTATTGTTCTTTTGTTAGGTTTCCTGAATCGTACATTATTCGTCCTACTGTTGTGGATTTTCCGTGGTCCACGTGTCCTATGAACACTAGGTTCATGTGTGGTTTTTTTGCCATGTAAGCACCTCCGTTAGCGTCATGGATTTATTAATTTTTATATAATATCAGTATCTGCGTTCTCGCAGTATCTGCATATTCTTATCTTTATTGTTCTTATTCTTATTTATATATATTACAGGGGTAGTGTTGTTCTTCTTTTATTTTTTGCTTTTGATGTGTTCTTGTTATATTAGTTCCTCTGGTTTTGGAATTTGTTCCTTTAATCCTTTTCTTTTTCTTATTTCCATTATCTTTTCTCTTTGTAGACTTTTTGGCAGTGGCTCGTATCCGTAGTATTCTTGACTCCATAGCGCTTTTCCCTGTGTTATGCTTCTTATGTCGCTTGAGAATCCGAATGTTTCGGCTACGGGTACTTTGGTTGTTACTTTTGTTGTTCTTCCTTTTTGTTCCATGTTTTCTACTTTTCCTCTTCTGTTCCTTATGTCTTTTGTTATTTCTCCTATGAATTCCTGTGGTGTGTCTATGTAGATTTTTTTCTTTGGTTCCAATAGTTTTGGTTTTCCCGTTAGTACTGTTGCCTTTATTCCTTTTTTGAGTGTTGGTATTACTTGTGCAGGTCCTCTGTGTACTGCGTCTTCGTGTAGTGATGCATCTTTTACAAGTATTTTTGTTCTTGATAGTTTTTCTCTTGCTAGTGGTCCTTCTTCTACTGCTTCTTCGAATGCTTGTATTATTAGATCTTTTGCTTCATTGAGGTATTGAACTCCTTTACTTGCATTTATTAGCATGTTGTCTCTTTTTATGCTCCATATGTTTTTCGCTAATTTTTTATCCATTCCGTGTTCTCTTAATTGTTCCGCTAGTTTCTTTTTATCTTTTATTTCTTGTTCTATTTCTCCTTCTTGTATTGCTTTTGCTATTCCTTCTTCCAGTGGTTCTGCTTGTATTACGAATTGGTTATGTCTATTTGGTGTTTTTGGTTTTAGTTCCTGTGATTTTTGAGTGGATTGTTCTCTGTATACTACGATTGGTTGGCTTGTTGAGCATTTCACCTTTTTGTATTTTCTTATTTTTTCTTCGGTTACTTCTAAGTGTAATTCTCCCTGTCCTGATAATCTGTATTCTCCTGTTTCTTCATTTATTTCTACGCTTATGGTTGGGTCTTCTTTTTCAATTTCTCTCATTGCTTTTATTAATTTTGGCAGTTCTTTTGGATTTTCAGGTTCTATTGATTTTGTTACTACAGGGTCCGAATGATGTTCTATGCTTTCGAATGGTATCATGTCTATTTCTGATACCGTTTCTCCTGAGAATGAGTCTCCTATTCCTGTTAAAGCAGCTATGTTTCCAGCTGGTATGTCTTTTACTTGTTTTCTTCCTGCTTCCATTGATATGCTTACTTGTTGTATTTTTGCTTCTGCGTGAGTGTTTAATAGTTTTACTTCTTGTCCTTCTTTAGCTGTTCCGCTGTATATTCTTGCGGTTGCTACCTGTCCTACGTGAGGGTCTTTTTCCAAGTTTGTTACGAGCATTATGGTTTTTCCATTTTTTTCGCATCCTTTCATCATTCTTCCTTCTTCTGATTTTGGATCTCCCTTCCATATTTCAGGTATTCTGTATTTTTGTGATTCTTTTGGATTTGGTAAGTGTTTTATTACCATATCGAGTACTACAGGGTATACTGGTGATTTTTTAGCCAGTTCTTTTTGATTATCTTCTTTTAGGTATTTGTAGATGTCTTTGAATGTTATTCCTGTTTTTTCCATGTATGGTTTTGATATTCCCCAGTTGTATAGTGCTGATCCGAATGCTACTGATCCGTCTTCCACTGTCATTTGCCATTCTTTTGCTAGTTCTTTTGTTGGGGCGTAGTTTCTGATCAATTGGTTTACTTCTTTTATTGTGTCTATTAGTCTTTTTTGAAGTTCTTCTTCATCTACTTGTAATTCGGTGATTAGTCTATCTACTTTGTTTATGTATAGTATGGGTTTGACTTTTTCTTTGAGTGCTTGTCTTACTACTGTTTCTGTTTGGGGCATTATTCCTTCTACTGCTCCTACTACTATTACACATCCATCTACTGCTCTCATGGCTCTTGTTACTTCTCCTCCGAAGTCAACGTGTCCTGGTGTGTCTATTAAGTTTATTAAGTATTCGTCATCATCGAATTCGTAGACCATGGATATGTTTGCACTTTCTATGGTTATTCCTCTTTCTTGTTCTTCTTCCATTGTGTCCATTACTAGTTCTTGTCCTGCAAGTTCTCCACTCATTAGTCCTGCTCCATAGATCAGGTTGTCTGATAATGTTGTTTTTCCGTGATCTATATGTGCTGCTATTCCTATGTTTCTTACATTTTCTGTTTTTTCCATTATTTCTCGTGCTTTTTTAGCCATTCGTTCTTTTCTGCCCATTTTTATCTCCTTTAATTATTTGATTTTTAGAACTCTCAGTTTGCTATTTTGAACTTTCTGCTATTCTTTCTGCATTTATCTTTTGTGCTACTGAGAATGAACCTGAATCTGAATTTGATGCTTTTATTAATTCGTCTTTTAGTGCTTCTGATACCGATTTTTTTGAGTTATATGTGTTTATTGCTACTGATTTACCTATATTTCTTATTGAGAAGTCTACTCTTCTTTTTGGTGATGTGTCTACTGGTTGATGTCTTTTTATTCCTCCTCTTTGTATCATGGTTGTTTCTTCTCTTGGTGCTGAGTTTTCTATTGCTCTTACAAGTATTTCTACTGGGTTTTTTCCTGTTTCTTCCTCTATTTTTTCAAATGTTTCCTTCACATTTTTGTACATCTTGCTTTTCTTACCTGTTCCTCCTCTGTGTCTTATTACTTTTCCACTTATTTTTCTTCCGGTTCCTCCTCTCATGAGTGTATTGATTAATCTTTCCACTATGTTTACGTTTGCTCCTATTGGTTCTTTTACTTGTTTCCCTTGATTGTGAATAGGTGTTTCTGGATCCAGGTTTATGTATCTCTTTAGTCCTGGGTCTTTTACTTCTATTTCTTCTGTACTCCATTTTCCAAGTATTTTTTCCATTTTTTTCACTTTTTCTATCTTTGTGGTTTTTCTATTTTTCCTTTTATTACTTCTTTGAGTGATACTCCGTTGACTTTTATTATTCTGTATTTTACTCCGACCATTGTTCCTACTGGTCCTCCTTGTGCTCCTCCTGCTCCTTCTATTAGTACTTCGTCATGTTCATCTATTATGTTTACTGCTCCTTCTTTTGGCATGTGTACTGTCACTACTTTTCCGTTTTTCAGTAGTTGTACTCTTGCACATTTGATTATTCCTGAGGAGGGTTGTTTTTGTTCTATTCCTTTTTTCTGTAGGACTATTCCTCTAGCTTGTGGTGCTCCTTCCAGTGGGTCTTGAAGTCTTCCAGCTTTTTTTCTCATTCTCTTTACGTACTTGCTGTCGCTCCATCTATCTTTTTTTCTTTTTTCTTTGAGTTTTCTTGCTGCGAATTCTCCTGGCATTTTTTCTTACCTCTGTGTTTTTTTGAGCGTTATTTTTTTGTTTTTTGAGTTATTTATTGTTTTTGTAGTTTCTTTCCTTATTTTTTAATTTTAAATGATTTTTATGTTTTCTATATCGAAGTGTCTCTTTGTCAGTTCTTTTACTTTTCTTACTTTTTTTCCTTTTCTTCCTATTGTTCTTTTTTTGTCCGAAGGATCCACTTTTATTCTTACTTCTCCGTCTTTTTCCTGTATTTTTTTCGGTTCTACAGGATAGAATAAGTTTCTTATAAATTCTTCGAGATCTTCAGAGTATTTGTAAACGTGTATCTTTTTTCCTAGTTTCCTTTTAACTTTGTTGATCATTGATCCTTCTTTTCCTATTGCTAGTCCTAAATCTTCGGGTTTTACTAGTATTGTTGCTTCTTCTTCATTTATTATACAGTCTTTTACTGTTGCTCCTGTGATTTCTTCAAATATGTTTATGGTTTTGATTTCTTTTGATCCGTATTTGATCATTTTGTTCCCTTTTGTTCTGTTTTTCCTTGTTTACTTTTGTTTTTCTTTGTTTTTATTCTATTTCTTTTTTGTTGACTGTTCCTGTGTCTTCAATTGTTATTGTTGTGGTTAAATGTGGTCTTCTGCAGGTTTCTCCTAGTTCCAGACTTGTTCCGGGATATGTTTTTAGGAGTATATTTTTTTCCTTTGTTTTTTCTTTTATTTCTTTTTTTATTTCTCTAGGGGTGTTCTTCGCTATTATCACTATTTCTACTTTTCCTTCTTCTATTTTTTCTTTTGTTTCTTTTGTACCGTATGTTATTTTACCTGTTCTTATTATTTCTTTTATTGCTTTTTCTATTTCCATTTTGATCATCGTTTTCTTTTAGTTTTTTTGTTTTTCCAGGTCTATTCTTAGGTCGACCATTCCTGTTCCAACTGGTATTGGGTTTCCAACTATTATGTTTTCTGCTACTCCTTTTAGTTCGTCTTTTTCTCCTTTTTGAGCTGCTTTTAGAAGATGTTTGATTTGTTCTTCAAATGCTGCTCTTGCTAGTACTGATTTCTTTTCTCCTGATATTCCATGTCTTCCTATTGGTGTTGGTCTTCCGCTTCTTGTTAATGCATCTGATATTAGAAGTATGTGTCTTTTGTTTATATTATATTCTTCCGTTATTTCCATTAGTTCTTTGTAAAGCATTTTTCTCGTCGCTTCTATTCCGAAGTGTTTTGTATATTTCAGGGATTGAGTTTGAATCTGTCTTCTCTGGGTCTATGTCATCTGTTTTTAGAACTTCTTTTAGGTTTGATCCATCTGTGTGTATTTCGTATCTTGTTTCTCCATTTTCTTCTTTCTCTACTAATGTTGCTTTTTCTATTCCTTCTATTCCTATTATTCTTGTGTTTTCCGCTTTTTCTACATATCTTCTGAGTGATTTTAGAGTTGATGCTTTTGGTTTGAATATTATTTTATCTTTTTCTATTTTTTCAGGTTTTCTTCTAATTTTTTCTTTTATTTTTTCCGCGATTTCATTCATTTCTATTCCTAGTTTTTCTATTTTTTCCATGTCGGGTTTTATTATTATTTTTTCTTCAACCAGGTCTTCTTCTACTTTTCCTATGTCATTTGTTTTTGTTTCTTCAATTTTTTTCGCAATTTTTACTACTTTTTCTTTGTTTTTTTCTATTTCTTTTTTTGGTCTTATTCTACATACTTCTTTCTTAGGTGTTTTTCTAGTTTCTATTAGCTCTTCAAGTCTTGGAAGTCCTTGTACTACGCTTACTCCTTCTGATAGTCCTGCCACGTGGAATGTTTTTAATGTCATTTGTGTTGCTCTTTCACCTATCGATTGTGCTGCTATTGCTCCTGCTGCTTCTCCTGGTTCCACTTGTCTTTTTTTGTATTCTTTTAGTACTTCTTCCATTACTTTTTCTGTTTGTTTCTGGTTTAGGTCCTTTGTTTCTTTTTTTGTCTCTTCTAGAAGTTTTTCAGGGAGTTCTTCTTCGTATTTTTGATAGATTTTTTTCTTTCCTTTTGCCATTTTATCTCCTTTCTTATTTTTTTTCCTTTAATACTTTGTTTTTTATCTTTTTGATGTCTATTCCTACTTCTCCTCTTGTGTTTTGAGGATGTATCTTGTCTTCCCCGTAGTTGAATTGAATTATTTGGTTTGATGCGCTTCTGACTGTTTTATCTTGTTCTACTTTTAGATCTATTAATGCGTTTGCTGCTCTTTTGTATAGGTATCCTGAGTCTCTTGTGTTTAGTCCTTTGTCTATCTCTGAGTCTCTTCCATCCATCGCGTTTTGGAATAATTGTATTGGTGTCAGTCCTTCTAAGAATGAATTTGGTATGAATCCTCTGTCTTGAGGTGATAGTGTTTCTCTTNTTTGGTGAGGNAGTATNCTTNCTTTGTATCCTTTTTCAAGTCTTTTACCTTCTACTGCTGCTTGTCCAAGTGCTGAGCTCATTTGTACTAGGTTTTTCCAGTCTCCTCTTGCTCCACTTTTTGTCATTATTACTCCTGGGTTTTTTGGATCGAAGCTTCTGTATACTAAATCTTTTAGTTCACTGTTTATTTCACTCATTTTTTCTCTTACTTTTGCTTCAAGTGTTTCTTTTTCAGTTTTACCTGGATATGGTTCCAGTCTTCCTTCTTTGTATGCTTTGATATCTTTTTTTGCTTCGTCTTCTTTTTTCTTGATTATTTTTTTCCTTTCTTTATTTATTTTTTCATCTAACTCGTAATCTTTCATTGTGATTGTGTGTCCTTTCATCATTAATGCTTCCACTGTTACTCTTCCTATTCTATCTATAAATCTTCTCGCTTCTTCTACTCCCTCTTCATCCGCTATTTCTCTTGTTAGTTTTCCTCCTGGTCCGAATGTGTTTTCGTCAAGTGTTCCTGTCTTTATCTGTCCGTCTTCTATTTTTACTTTTTCTTCTGATAGGTTACTTTTTGCTTCCATATCTATTGAATTTGGAATTAATTCGCTTATAATCTCTCTTCCAGTGTATTCTTTTTTGTCTTTATCTCCGGGTAGTTTGTTTATTCCTGCTTTTTTGAGAAGTCTCAGTGTTTCTTTTTTTGTGAATTTTGTTCCTTTGGTTGTCATGACTGCTAGTCCTGTTACATAGTCTTGGTGTCCAGCTAATATTTCTCCGTCTTTTGGTGATAGTAGGTTTTCACTTACTCTTAGTAGGTTATCTGCTTCTACTTGTGCTTCAGTTGTTTGCGGTATATGTACATTCATCTCGTCCCCATCGAAGTCCGCGTTATAAGGTATTGCGATTCCGTCATTTATTCTAATTGTTTTTCCAGGCATTATTTTTGCTCTGTGAGCCATCATTGATTGTCTGTGTAGACTTGGTTGTCTGTTGAATATTACAGGATCTCCATCTTTTAGCTGTCTTTCTACTGTGTACCCTGGTTCTAATTCTTCAATTAATTCTTCCTTGTTGAATTCGGTTATTTTGATTTTTTCTCCAGTTGGTCTTTTCACGTAATTTGCTTTTGGATGTTCTTCATTTTCTATGTATTCTTTCGCTTTTTCTATGTTTTTCTTCGTTACTTTCATTGGCACTGTTAGTTCTTCAGCCATTTCTA
>SL_8KL_010_SEDDRAFT_10000826_pt1 | contig 27011 bp, 21 predicted proteins | sample SodLakKL_010_SED_4_FD_11160 | JGI IMG/M metagenome (IMG submission 11160) | reverse complement strand
AAGGCTTTTAAGTTATTTAAGGCTTTTAAGTTATTTAAGGTTTTTAGGTTATTAAAGGTTTTTAAGAAACATGATGATTTTTCCCAAAACATATCTGGGGCTTATATATATTTAATTTCAGAAAAATATTTTGTAATTATCTAAAGAGTATCCCAATTATTCTGGAGGTTAATTCATGGATATCGGTATTTTTATTATACTTTCATTGTTAGTTTTATTAATAACGTTATTAATGCTTGAACCGATTAGTATTGATTTGATAGCTCTTTCAATTCCAGTTATCCTGGTTATTCTTGGCCGCTGGACCCAGGTTACTCCAGAAGAAGCTATTTCCGGTTTTTCCAGTTCGGCAACAATTACTATTTTAGCTATGTTTATAATTAGTACCGGGGTTGAAAGAAGTGGTATTGTCCAAAAACTGGGAGATAAGATAGTTAAAGTTACCCAAAAAAATGAATATAAACAGTTAATATTGATTATATTAATTTCCGGTATTATTGCCGGCTTAATAAATAATACTCCGGTAGTGGCTTTATTTATTCCCATGGTTATCGGTATTGCCAATAGAAGTAAAGTTTCTCCTTCAAAATTTTTAATACCTTTATCTTATGCGGCAATGATGGGGGGGATGTTAACCCTGATCGGAACTTCCTCAAATATTGTTGCCAATGATATTTTAGTCAGACAGCTGGGAAGAGGATTTTCAATGTTTGAGTTTACTCACCTCGGCTTAATTGTACTGTTAACAGGAACAATATATTTAATAACAATGGGTTATAAACTTTTACCTCCTCGTTTAAGCCCTCAGACTGAGCTGGCTCAGGAATTTAATTTAGATGAATATCTGACAGAAATGATTATCAAGGAAGACTCTCCCCTAAAGGGTATGACAGTGGAAGAAGCTCTGGAACAATTTGATTTTGAGATTGATGTTATTGAAATCATTAGAGGTAAAGAAAGATTTTTTCAGCCTCTGCAAAATAAAATTCTGCAGGAAGAAGATCATTTAATAATTAGAACAAATCAGAAAAATTTATTAAAATTAATACAGGGACATAGAATGAAAATCAATCCCAAAAGAGATATTACTCAGGATGAACTTGAAAAAAAAGAAGAAGAACAAAAGCTGGTAGAACTGGTAATCCCCCATGGCTCCTTTCTGGAAGAACAAACTTTAAATGATGTCAACTTTTTAGAAAGATATAATACAAGTGTACTGGCAATAAGGAAAGGTAAAGAGCTGGAACACAGTGACATAGGTAATATTGTTTTAAGAGCGGGAGATGTATTATTATTAACTGCCGGGCCAAAGACCTTGAAGAGATTGAGAAAAAACAGAAACTTTATTATATCCAATGATATTTATACTTCAGATTATCGCCCTTCAAAAATGATTACTTCTATAGGAATTTTGGGTACTGTGATTTTATTGGCTACCCTTAATATATTACCAATTTATATCGCAGCTCTGGGTGGAGTTATTGCGATGGTTGTTTCGGGATGCTTAAAGTCCAAAGAAGTTTATCAGGCCGTAAATTGGGATGTGATTTTTTTACTTTCCGGATTACTGCCGCTGGGTATTGCTATGGATAAGACGGGAACGGCAGAATATGTTGCCTCCCAAATATTAAAACTTGAGGTATATCTGCCTCCTTTATTAATCTTAATGTTGTTTTATATTATTACTGTTTCTTTTGCCAATCTTATGGGTAATAATGTAAGTGTAATTTTAATGATTCCTATTGCTATTGATGCTGCCCGGCAGCTGGCCCTGAATCCTGTTGCTTTTGCTCTGGTGGTTACCTTTGCAGCCAGTTCAGCCTATTTAACTCCTGTTGGATATCAAACAAATCTAATGGTTTATGGTCCGGGGGGTTATAAGTTTCGTGATTTTATGATTACCGGTGCTCCTCTGCAATTAATAATGACGATTATTGTTCCCTTTTTTATATCTATTTTATGGGGGTTATAAAGGTATTTGTCCTGATTATAGCAAAAAATAAGTAAATTTTTTGAATTATATTTGATTTCCATTTAAAATCGGAGAAAAAAATTGTATAATAATAATATAAAGATTCAATATTATTTTGTTAGGATTTATAATCTGATTTCGCAATAAAAGCAAATAAGGAAGGATGTAACTTTTGGTTGATATAATTAAAGTATCATCTGAACAGGAATTTGAAAAAGTTCTTGCTCTTAGATTTGAAGTTTTTGTTGATGAACAGGGTGTTCCTCCGGAAATTGAGAGAGATGAGGCAGATGGCAATGCAGTTCATGTACTGGCTCAAAAAGACAGAAAACCGGTTGGATGTGGCAGAGTTGAGATTGATGGCAAGCAGGCCAAAATTGGCCGTATGGCTGTACGAAAATCATATAGAGACCAGGGTATTGGTTCCGGTATATGTCGTAAATTAATTGAGCTTGCTTCACAACAGGGTTGTGAAAAAGTGGTACTGCATGCTCAGCTAACGGCCAGAAGATTTTATGAAAAGCAGGGTTTTAAGGCCCGGGGATCTATATTTACGGAAGCTGGAATTAATCATATAAAAATGATCCTTGAACTGTAAATTTTAAAGAAAGGATGTTTTATCCTATGGATAAAGAAGAAGTAAAAAACCTTCTCAGCAAAGTATCTGATGACAAACTTATTAATATGGTACTCCAGGATAGAGATGAATATGACAGGTCAACTCTTGCTGCAGCTATTGAAGTTTTGAATGAAAGAGATGTTGAAATAAACTTTGACAGGTACAGAGGTAAAAAAAGCAAAATCACTGTAAATCCTGAAAAAATGAATATTGATAAAACGGCAGAACCTGATAATAAAAATGATAAAAAACCTAAAACTTCGATTAAAAATATTAAAGTCAAACCCCAAAGAAATGAAACAGCTGATGATTTGAAAAAACAAGAAGATCTACCACCTGAAAAGGAGAAAGATAAGAGCACAGATGAAGAAAAAACAGAAACAGAGATTCCGGAAAAAAAGGATAAAACTGAAATTGAAAATGAAAAAATCTATAAAAAACAGGATTCAGAAAGTTCAGGACAGCTAGAAGTTGATAAAAATGAAAAAGCAAGCAAGTCATCAGTCAGTGAAAAAGCTGAAAGCAAACAGGTAAAACTTGAGTTCTCTGAGCAAGAAATACTTGAAATTAAGAAAGCCAGAAAAAAATCAGAGGATGCAGATGCTGCTGATCAAAAAGCTGTTGATCATGGTAAAATATCTAATTTGATAAGTTATGCAAAATTAGGTGGGATTTCTCTTTTTATCGCTCTTAGTATGCTGATTATTTTTTCATTTGTTGCTCTGGTAGGTGCAAATTTTGGTTTTCGTCCTGTACTGTTAATTTTTCTTTTCCTTATGTTTTTTATAGTTTCCATTCTGGGAATTTATAAATCATTTTATCTGTTTTCTGATGTTAATCAGGATTATCAAAAAATCAATAATTTCCTGGAAAAAAGTTTAGCTGATAATCAATAAAATAATAAGTTAAAGAAATTAACAAATGCTGTCAGGATTGATATAGAATATAAAAGATTTTTACAATAAATTGAAGTTCTTGAATAAATAATATAGGAAACTATCATTAAATCAGGGGGTTTGAAAATGAATTTAGTAATATTGGGTTTACCGGGTGCGGGCAAAGGAACCCATGCCCAGAGATTAAAAGAGGAGCTGCAGATGTGTCACCTTTCTTCTGGTGAGGTATTAAAAAGAGCAATTCAGCAGGAAACCGAAGCCGGTAATAAGGCCCGAACTTATGTAACATCTGGAGATCTGGTTCCTGACCGAATTGTAATAAACCTGATGGCAGATGAAATCAGCAAATATAATGAACACCCCCTGCTTTTTGATGGTTTTCCACGTACTTTAAGACAGGCTCATCGGCTTGATGAAATTATGAAAAAGCATGATAAATTTATTGATTTGAGTATATATCTGGAAGTAAAAAAAGATAATCTCTTAAAAAGAATTTCCGGCAGAAGGATATGCAGCAGAGAAGGGACAGTTTATCATATAGATTTTAATCCACCACAGGAAGACGGAATATGTGATCGTTGTGGAGCCCCACTGCTGCAGAGAGAAGATGATAAACAAGAGATTGTCAAAAAAAGAATTGAAGAAAGTGAAAAAAGAATATCAAAAATAGTTAAATATTATCAGGAAAAAAATATACTAAAAAAAATTAATGGTACAGACCGCTCTCCTGATCAGGTTCATGGGGATGTTCAAAAAGCAGTACACAGTTATTTGGAACAGCTAAAACACTAGAACTTATATAATATAATCGGAGGTTTAAAATGGAGGAAAACAGATTACTGGTAGTTGGGGATATACACGGTGAATACGATATGCTGTGCAGTATTCTGGAGCAGGCTGAGTATAGGCCCCGTAAGGACCGGTTATTTTTTGTGGGAGATTATATTGACCGGGGAGATCAATCTCGTAAAGTAGTTAAGAAAATAAAAGAGCTGACAGATCAAGGAGCAGTGGCCATTAGAGGAAATCATGAAGAAATGGCCAAAAATTATATTGAAAAAGATGGTCAGGACAATGGATTATATTTCCAAAATGGAGGCCGTAAAACTCTTGATTGTTATTCTGATTTTTCCAGTTTCAGGGAGGATATGATGTGGCTGGGGAATTTACCCCTGAAAAAGGTTCTCAAAGGACAGTATATTTTTGTACATGCTGGCCTAAAACCCGGTATCCAGCTTGAAAAACAGGATAAACATGATTTATTATGGATTAGGAACGAATTTTTTATGTATGATTGGACCGAAAATGATTTAGACGAAACAATCATTGCCGGCCATACTCCCTTTCCGGAAGTGAAAAAATTTTCAGAAAAAACAATGATTATTGACACAGGAGCCGGAAAAGGTGGTCATTTGTCAATGGTTGATCTAACAAACAATAAAATATATAAAGCCGGATAGTCCTGTAAATATTATTTAGTTTTGGATGGTATTTTCATTTATCAATCTGGAGGGATAATAAAAATGTAACTGTCTATAATATGGAATATTGGGTTTTTTAGGAAATAAAATCATAATAACTATGAATAAGCAAGTATATAGAAGCTAATTTAACTTACAAGAGGGAGGAGCTATTTAATGGAAATTTATAAAAATTTTGATCTGGCATTATATGTAACTGCCCCATTTTTAAAAAATACGGATCTCGGGAAAATTGAAAAAAAATTAAATTCGCTGGAAAAACACCTAAATATAGATAAAGTATATCTGGAAACTCATCGGGGAGCTAATGATATTGACTTACCAGAAATGGAGCAGGTAAAAAAGTTATTTCAGGAACATGATATTCAAACCTCAGGAGGAATTACTCCGACTCTGGGCCAGAATGAATTTGAAGATAAACCGGAACGGATAATGAATGTTTTTTGTTATACTGATAAAAGAATGAAAAACAGGATAAAAGAGATTTCGGAAAGAACAGCCTCTCTGTTTGATGAGTTTATACTTGATGATTTTTTCTTTACAAACTGTACCTGCAGCATCTGTAGATCACATAAAGGCAACAGGTCCTGGGCAGAGTTCAGAACAGAATTAATGGCTGATGTTTCAAAAGAATTAATAATAGATCCGGCTAAAAAGATAAATTCAGCTGTTAAAGTTATTATAAAATATCCCAACTGGATTGAATCATATCAAAATATAGGTTATAATACTGAACTTCAGCCCGATATTTTTGATGCTGTCTATACCGGAACTGAGACCCGTAATCCCGGTCATACCAGACAGCATTTACCCAAATATGCGGGTTATTCTTTAATGAGGTGGATGGAAAATACAGCTCCCGGAGAAAATGCCGGAGGCTGGTTTGATTCCATAAACTGTATATATAATATAGGTTCATACCTGGAGCAGGCTTATATGACTCTTTTTGCTGGGGGAAGAGAGCTTACACTTTTTAATTTCAGCAGTATGGCTGATTCTGTATTTGTTCCTCCTCTCGGTCACAAACTTTCTGAACTGGATACAATTTGTGGTGAACTTGATGCCCCCCGGGGAGTACCGGTTTATATTCCCCACCACTCAAGGGGAGAAGATCATCTTTATGATTTTCTGGGCATGTCTGGATTTCCGGTTGAACCTGTATCCTCCTATCCCGGAAAAGCAAATATTAAATTATTAACTTCTTCTTCAGCTCATGATAATGAAGTAATATCTAAAATAAAAAATGATCTTACTGAGAAAAATAGTACTGTCATTTTAACATCCGGTTTTCTTAATCTTATGCAGGATCAGGGTCTTGAAGAACTTTTATCTGTTAGATATACAGACAAAAAAATAGCTGCCGAAAGATTTGGAATACAGTCTAAAGGCTGTGGATATCAAAACACGATTAATGGTTCAGAAAAAATCCTGTTTCCCGTTCTGGATTACAGCAGAAATGATAACTGGCCACTAATTGCAGCAATGCAAGGTGATAATGCTCTACCTTTTCTTCTAAAAAGCAAGTATGGGCAGGGAGAACTGCAGGTTCTTGCAGTACCAGATAACTATTCTGATATATATCATCTTCCTTCAGAAGTTCTTAATGAATTAAGAAAATTGTGGAGTAAAGAACAGGGTATATACCTTGAAGGTGAGAGCCAAGTTTCCCTGTTTTTATATGATAATAACCGATTAATTGTTGAGTCGTTTTTGACCTATGATATTAATGTACAGCTCCATCTGGAAAAAAATAATGTTAAGCTAAAAGACTTAATCAAAGATAAAATCATCAGTGGACACCAAAAAATTAAAAATAAAAGTAAAAAAACTATTTTTGATATAGATATTGAACCAGGTACCTACCGCTGTTTTAAAATAATAGGTTAGTGAAAAATTATGAAAAAATATTATTATGTCTTCTGTATAACTTTTATATTTATATTGTTTATAATTTTATCAGGCTTTAGTCTGGCGGCAGACCTGGATATTAACTACAGGATTGGACATAATAATCATTATATTTCCGGAAGTTTTATCCCGGTACAGATTGAGCTTAAAAACACCGGTCTTAATAATTTTTCCGGGGAGTTAATTGTAAATCGAAAATATCGGGATATATTTGGAGATAGTGGAACAGACCGCACACAGCAGCATGTTTTTTCTCTGGAAATTCCGGCCGGGGGCAAAGTACAGAACAGATTTTCTCTGGAAATTTTTCAGGATTATTTTTCCCCACTTGAAATTATTGTAAAAACAGAAAATGAAGTAGTACTCAAAAGGGAGATTGAACTGGAGGAATACACCGGTGATAGAGTTTTAATAATTTCTGATCTGGCTGCTGATTCAATAGATAGTCAGGTAACTGATAAAGCAGTATATACTTCTGGAGAAAATCTTCCCGCTGTTTGGACAGGTTATCAGGGTTTTTCTACTGTAATAATAAAGAATGTATTGTTATCTGATCTTGATTTTCAAAAAAGAGAAGCTCTGGCCAGGTGGTTGATCCAGGGTAATTTGCTGTTTCTTGGGGGCAGCAGTTATTACCGGAACTTTAATACTGATTATATTAATAGAAATTTTCCTGCTGTGATTCAACTAAATGAAAATATAACTGCTGATGATAGGACCTTATTTACCATTTCTGAGCAGTTTAATTTATTTTATGTACCGGAAAGTATAGTGGGAGATGAAATAAATAGTTTTTCTGAAATAAATCTTTTTTTTCGGGAAAATACCGGACTATTTGATTTTTTAACACAGCATATTTTTTTAACAACTGAATACTGGTTTCCGGATAATATAATGTTTTTTGGTTTTATCTTCCTAATGGTATTATCAGTTTCTTTTATTTATTATATGTATAATTATTATAAATGGAAAATTATGCATTATTTTATATATTTTTTTATTATAATTTTTGTGCTGTCATTGATATATTATACTGGACTGGGAGAACCTTTAATAGTACGCAACCAAAAATTACGAGAAACAGCAGTAATTGAAAATTATTCTCCCGCCAGCACTACCGGGGTGGAAGGATATGTAGTTTTACTGGGGCGTGAAGAAAACAAACCCCGGTTTCGGATGTCTGCTATAGATGGTAGTTTTAGCAGCCTGGTACCTTATTTACAGCACCAGTTTACTGAACAGTATAAAATTGAATATCAGGGAGAAGATGTGTTTTATACTTTTGAAAATGAAAGTGACTGGCTGCCCGGAGTTTTTCGCACCCACTATATTACTGATATCCCGGTTTATGTCGAGGGAACTATTAATAAAGGAGATTTACAACTTGAGATAGAAAATAACTCCCATCTGGAGATAACAGCCAATTATATTCATCTGGAAGGTGACTGGTATCAATTTACAGCTCGAGAGGGGCAAACAACTGTTTCGCAGGAGGACAGATCGGTTCTTTTTAGCAGATTACCGGATTCTCAACTTGATTTAAGAATTAGAATTTTAAATAGAATAATTAATAATAAAATTAATCCAGATATTCTCTATACCGGTGAATATACTATTCTGGTTACTATTCTGGAGGGCAGTCGGCCTGCTGGTGCTCCCCGCCCTGAGGGAGAATGGCAGGAGAGCTTTACCGGATACTTTATAACTCCCATAAAAATAGAGTAGTATGTTCTGTAGTGGATAAAACGTTTTGTTTTCTGGAAGTTATTTTTTACTAACATTAAATTTAAAGAAATGGTAGTATTAAATTATAATAAAAATTTAATAATAATAGTGTTGATTATTGATTGTAATTTTACTAATATAATTTATGGAAGTGAGGTTTTTATATGGCAAAATCGGTGGAGGGGAGGTATCATGGTGAAAAATAATCTGGAGAAAATTCTGAAAAAAGCCAGCAGAGAATATAGAATATACAGAGCTCATAAATATTTTTTACGAAGTCTTACTTTAAGCCTTATGCTGTTTTTGCTATTATTTATACTAAATATTTTTCAGCCAGCATGGTCTTTTTGGCGTGAACTATGGTATTTGTTTTTGGCTGTTCCCGGGATTGGAATTTTAACGGGGCTGGGCTTGCCGGTCAACAAAAAAAAGCTTTATGCCAGAATTGATGAGAGACTGGAACTTGAAGAAAAGTTAATCACCTATCAGGAATTAAAAAATACTGATCCGGGGAATCCCTATCTTGAATTAATTAGAGATTCTTATGCTGATGAACTGAAAAGTGATGTAAAAATATTTTCTATACACTGGAATCCTGAAATTAAATATTTAACCTCTGTTTTAATGATTACAGTCCTGGTTTTTCTGGGAGCCATTAACAGGATACATCCTGTTTTTGATTCAGCCGATTTTACCGGACCTGAGAGCAGTGAAGAATATATTTCCCGGCAGGAAGTAGAGGCTGAAAGAGAAGAACAGAGTACAGAAGATTTTCTTGTTGCCCGAGATGAAGATGAAGAAGTACAGGATATTGAGGATACATTAACACCGGAAGATTTTCCAGAACAAAGACAGGATGAATATTTTAGCGGGGAAACAGATGATTTATCTGAAGAAGAACGAGGAGAATTTAGAGAAAGAGAAGAAGGAGAATCTGAAGAAGGTAATCAGGAAGGAGAAATTACGCCAGAAACAGGAGAAAGAAATGGTTTTAATGGACAGGAAGAGGATTTTACTGAATTAGATCCCTCTGAGGAGGAAAAATTTAACGATGAAGGGGAATTTGAAGAAGAGCTGCCCTTTGAATTTTCACAGACTCCTCAGCAGGAATCATCACCATCTTTCCAATCTCCGGAAGATGATGAAATGATTGAAGATGATGAAGAAATAGAGGAGACTGAAGAACAGCTGCCCCGGGCCGGTGATTTTGAAGATACTGAGGACTATATGACAGAAAGTGAACAGCATTCGGCTGAATATGAAATACATCGTTTGGACAGGGGTACTGATGAAGAACTGATCATTGCTGAAATGGAAAATTTGACCACTCCAGATGGAGAAGGCCTAGATCTCGATGAACTTGATTTTGATTATGCAGAAAATATTCCGGAAAGAATTAGTTTTGATAATATTCCGGTTACTCACAGAGATTTAATTATAAATTATCTAGAAATGATCGGAGAAAGAAATTGATATACACTTTTTATATGTTGAGTATTGAAAATATAAAACCGGTTAACCTAAACACAGTTTTCATTTTAGTGTGTAATATTATAACTTTAAGTAGTTAATACGGTATTTGATGGAGGGTTCTCATATATGGAAAAAGAAAAAATAACCAGGGATCAGGTTGAGGAATATCAGCATAAATTCAGCAGGGTCAGAGAAGAAATTAAAAATGTCATTGTGGGTCTGGATACGGTTCTTGATGATGTGTTAACAGCTATCCTGGCAGAAGGTCATGTTCTGCTGGAAGGTTTACCCGGGTTGGGGAAAACAGTTCTGGTTCGAACAGTCAGTCAGGTTTTTGAACTGGATTTTAGCCGTATTCAATTCACTCCCGATTTAATGCCGGCTGATATAATCGGAACCAATATTTTAATGGAAGAAGAAGGGCAAAGATATTTTGATTTTCAAAAAGGACCACTCTTTTCTCAGATCATTCTGGCAGATGAAATTAACAGAGCCACACCAAAAACACAGTCAGCACTGCTTGAGGCCATGCAGGAATACCAGATTACAGTAGCCGGCCAAACAAGACAGCTGAAAAAACCATTTTTTGTACTTGCAACCCAGAATCCCATTGAAATGGAAGGGACCTATCCCCTTCCCGAAGCCCAGGTGGACCGTTTTTTCTTTAAAATTAATTTTAATTATCCTGATTTCACTGAACTTAAGAAAATTTTAAACCGAACTACTCTGGAACGGCTGCCGGAAGTTAAACCAAAGATGTCAGCCAGTGAAATTGCCGGGCTGCAGGAATTGATCAGAAATCTACCCGTGTCCAGTGAAGTTATGGATTATGTGATCCGCATAATAATGGCTACTCAGCCGGAAAGAAAAAAATCACCGGAGATAATTAAACAATTTGTAAATTATGGAGCAAGTCCCCGGGGTGCACAAACACTTATTCTCGCGGGAAAGGCCAGAGCCTGGCTTAAAGGAAGGTATAATGTGAGTTTTAAAGATATTAACCGGGTGGTTTTTCCGGCTCTAAGACACCGTCTTTTGTTAAATTTCGAAGGAGAAGCCTCTGATAAGAATATTGATGATATTATCGATATCCTGATTTCAGAAGTTCCAGAAAGGGAATAAATATGCTATTTGATGAAGAGTATTTAAAGCGACTGCAAAAATTAAAGCTTGATTTGTCCCGGATATTAAAGTCTGGTTTCCAGGGTCAGCACAGAAGCAGTATGGCTGGAAGTGGAATGGAGTTCAATGATTTTAGAGCATATATTCCCGGAGATGATTACCGTTATATTGACTGGAACTTATATTCCCGGCTGGGCAGACTTTTTATTAAATTATTCCAGGAAGAAAAGGAATTTTTGTTTTATCTTCTTATAGATCAGAGTCAATCAATGTCATTTGGCCAGCCCTCAAAAATACAGGTGGCTCTTAAATTAGCAGGTGCTTTAGGCTATATTGGACTGTCAAATTATGATAGAATCGGAGCCTCACTTTTTAATACAGGTCTTGATGAAACATTTAAACCAGGCCGGGGTCAGGATAAAATACATGCTTATCTGCAATTTTTAGAAAACAACATGAATACAGCCGGTGAGACCGATCTCAACAGGGTGCTTGATTATTTAAGTTATCAGTATAAAAAACCGGGAACTGTAATCATATTGAGTGATTTTCTGGATGAAAAGGGCTATCAAAGAGGACTGCGTTCCCTGGCCGATAAAGACTGGAATATTTTTATAATTCAGGTTTTAACTCCTGAAGAAATTGACCCCCAAATTGAAGGTGATATCAGGATTGTTGATATTGAAACAGAGAAAAAAACAAACATTAATATAGATCAGGATGCTCTTTCCAGCTACAGGAAAAAAGTTGATAATTTCCGAAATGAACTACAGTCCTTTGCCCTGCATTATGATATCAAATATATTTTTTATAAAACTGATATCGATTTTGAGGATCTTATTTTGAAACTCATAAAAAATAAGTTGATAATTTAAAATAAAAATGTAAGGAGATAAAATTAGTGGAATTTGCAAATTTTACTTCTATATACTTTTTAACAAGTTTAATATTAATAATTTTGTTTTATATAATTAAAGGCAGACAGAACAGTGTTTATATATCTGCTGTCTTTTTATGGGAAGATATTCAGCAGCAAAAGAAAAAAAAGCGGCCTCGTTTTAAATTTAGACCACGACCCCTGATGTTTTTGCAGATGCTGATTGTCGCTTTAATTGTTTTAGGTTTAATGCAGCCTTATTTTACGGGCACCAGGGCTGCAGAAGAAAATGTGGTTATTATAATTGACAAATCAGCAAGTATGCAGGCAGAAGATGCTGCTCCGGATAGATTTTCCCGGGCTAAAATGATGGCCAGTTCATATATTGAAGATATGGATTCAAATATTTCTGCAGCCTTAATTGGGGCTGGCAGTCAGCCGACTGTACTGTCAGAGCTGACCAGTGACCACGGATTAGTACAGGAAAAACTGGCAGATCTTACCGTTTCTGACACTGAATTAAATTATCAGAAAACAGCCGAACTGGCCCATTCCTATCTTGATGAGGGCAGGGGACGTATTGTTTTTTTTACAGATGGTAATTTTCCCGAGTCGGAAATTGAAGAGACAAACATCTTGAATAATATTGAGTTTCGTCTTATTGGTGAACCGATCGGAAATATTGCAATTACAGAAATAAAACTGGCCCCCACATCAGCAGGAGCAAATGAATTCCAGCTGTTTGTTGAATTTAGCAATTATTATGATACTCTTCAGGAAATTCCATATGTAATAAGGAGTCCGGAAATGGTTTTTGTTGATGACACTTTCACTATACAGGGAGGAGAAAAAGAACAAAAAGTTTATAATCTGAATCTGGAGGAAAGGACGCCTCTAATTGTCGAATTAATGATAGATGATACTCTAAAGTTAGATAATCGGGCATATGCAGTGGGGGGCAGAAGTCGTGATATATTTGTTTTAATAGCAGGAGAGCAGAGTAATTATCTGGAAAGAGCCCTTTTATTACAGCCCGGAGTAAGGCTGTTTTATCGTGAGGAACCAGATGATGATTTAAATTATGATGATTATGATCTGGTTATTTTCAATGAATATGATCCTCAGAATGATATTGAGGGTAAGGTGGTTTATATAGATACTTTACCTCCCGAAATTGATCTTGATGATATATCAGCTGGTGATGAATTTCCGGTAGAAGCTTTTTTCTGGGAACAGCATCACCCTTTATTAAGAGACATTAATCCAGATGATTTAAGAATATATGAGAATCCTGCTCCCCTGATAATAGAAGAAAAGGATGTCATTATTAGAGGCAGACAAGCTCCTCTTCTGGCAGTTTCGGAAGAGAAAATAATATTAAATTTTGCTCTTACAGAGTCCAATTTTCCTTTATTACCCTCATTTCCGGTATTTTTCTATAATGTTCTGGATATGTTTTTTCAGGAAAGAATATATCCTGAATATTCACAAATCAGAAGTGGGGAAACATTTAATTTTGGCCGAACAGTCCCGGGTAATGTTGTTGATATTATGGGACCGACAGGTGAAATATACAGTATAGAAGAACAGACAGAAGTGTTTACCAGAACAGATAAAACAGGAATTTATCAAGCTGTGATAAATGATAATTCTCATGATTATTTTGCGGTTAATTTATTATCGCAGCAGGAATCTGACCTAAGAAATACCGGACTAAACCTTGAAGAAGATCAAATTAATGATCTTGAAGATAGTACAGATACTGCTGAAAGCAGAATTAATCTCTGGCCTCTGACTGTAATCCTGGCTCTAATTGTACTACCGGCTGAATGGTTATTGTATGCCCGAAATGGAAATGGGGTGTAAACATGCTTGTTGATTTTACAAGACCGATTTTTTTGTTATTTTTATTTATTTTGCCCCTATTTTATTTTTTATATCGAAAATATTTAAATATAAGTTACAAAGCGTTTCTGATAAGAATTTTTCTGGTTGTAATCCTTATTCTGGGGTTAAGTGGTTTTAGTTTAAATATTCCTGTTAGAGACCAAAATATCATGCTGATTGCTGATTCTTCTTTAAGTATATCTGATGAACAATCAGATAATATAAATGAGTTTATAAGTGAGACCCTGCGGTTTAAAGATTCAGAAGACAGGATAGGTATCATAAATTTTGCTGCGGAACCTGTTATTGAAAATGTACTGGAAGAAGATTTAACTTTCAGCAGAATGCAGTCCAGTCCGAATCCTTATTTTACAAATATTGAATCCGCACTACAGCTGGCCAAAAATTCAATTCAGAAAACAGTAAACCAAAGAATTGTTCTTATTTCAGATGGCAATGAAAATCAGGGAGATGCACTTGATATGGCTCATATTCTGGCAGATGCGGGTATTCCGGTTGATGTATATCCTCTGGAACAAAAAATAGAACCTGAAGTATTAATTAAATCTATGGCCGGTCCTGATATCGTTGATCAAGATGAATCCTTTCGGATAAGGATCAATATTCAATCTAATGTTTCAACTACAGCTGATCTTTTTGTTCAGAGAGAGGACAGTACTCTATTAAGAGACGAGGTTCTGCTGGAGGAAGGAGAAAATATATTCACCTATAATCTCGAGCTAAACGAGACAGGCCTGAACCGATTGAGAGTTTTAATTGAACCTCAAATTGATACTAAACAGGCCAATAATGTCAGTGATTTAATGGTCCAGGTTCGGGGAGATAAAAAGATCTTATTTGCAGGTGAACAAGATGAAGGTGCTGCCCATCTGTCTGAGGCTCTTTCTGAAACAGATTATGAATTTGTATTTAAAACACCTTCTGAGATGCCCGGAACTGCAGAACAATTAAGTGCGTATAATGGAATTGTACTTAATAATATTTCTGCTGATAGTTTTACCGGCAGTCAGCTGCAGGCTTTAAATGTTTATGTTTATGAAAGAGGTGGCGGATTAATGGTTTTTGGGGGAGAGCAAAGCCTGGGGCCGGGAGATTATACAGACACAGCACTTGAATCAATGTTACCTGTTGAATCTGCATTGAGACAGGAAGTGGTTTTTTCACCATTAACTTTGCTATTAATTATTGATAAATCGGGCAGTATGGGAGAAGAATTGGGTGATGCCCATAATTTAACAAAAATGGATCTGGCCAAGCAGGCTTCAGCTGCGGCCTTAAATACACTCCAGGATTCTGACAGGATTGGTATCACTGCTTTCGATGTTTCTTCAGAACTGGTTGTTCCCCTTCAGGATATTGAGGATCGGGGTCAAATACTGGATCGGATTATGGGTATTAGCCCGGGTGGAGGGACGGATATTTATACTGCCCTAGAACACGGGTATGAAATTCTTAAGGATGTTGAAAGTCCTTTAAAGCATATTATACTGCTTTCAGATGGTATTTCTTTACCGGGAGATTTTGAAGGAATTGTAAATTCTCTCAGAGAAGAGGATATTACATTGTCAACTGTATCAATGGGCGAGAGTGTAGACCGGGAATTTATGAGGCAGCTTGCGGAATGGGGTGCCGGAGAAAGTTATTATACTGCAGATTTAACTGATATTCCTCAAATATATATATCGGAGGTTCAGAGAATACCTCGGAGAGCAGTGAGAGAAGAAGAATTTTATCCTCGATTACCCGGGGAATCTTTCCTTCTGGAGGGGATTGACACCAATAATATACCTCTGTTATCAGGATATGTAGCAACTACTCCCCGTGATCAGGCTGATCATCATTTGTTAGCCACTGAAAATTATCCTCTCTTATCAACCTGGAATTATGGTCTGGGAAGAAGTGCTGTGTTTACCTCAAATCTTGGTGAAAAATGGACATCTGAGTGGTTAAACTGGGAACAGTTTGACGTTTTTTCCAGGAATCTTTTTAACTGGCTTACAAGGGATTTTAGCTCACAATATTTATCAGCTGATTTGAATATAGACGGTATCTCGGGTGAGATTGTGGTTAATGCTCTTGATGATGAAGGTAACTATCTCAATTTCCTTGATTTTGAGGTAAATTTACGGTCACCCCACAGTGAAGGCTTAAGACAGTTCAATCTGGAACAGGCTGGTCCGGGTCTTTATAGATCAGAAATTGAGGCCGGACAATCCGGGGTTTATACAGCAGAAATAAGTACCGAAGTTCATGGTAGAGAGATTAATGTTCTGGTTTCAGATGTACTATCTTATTCACCCGAATACAGGGTTACTGATACCAATTATGAATTATTATCAGGTATTGCTGAAAATACCGGGGGGCGGGTTCTGTCTTCTGCCCGGGAGATATTTTCTGAAAGAGCCGTTTCTTATGAGCGTACAGCAGATATATGGGTTCCCTTATTAATATTTGCTCTCTTTTTATTTCTGCTGGATGTAGGCCTGCGTATGCTGGGAATTATATAGAAAGATAGAAAGTATTGTATTTTTTTGCTGTTGTGATATAATAAAAAAAATCCACCGATATATGCAGGTCTGCAGTTTATAAAAACATTATTATAAAAATATGATCAAAATATGATTATGATTATATTGTTTTTTAAAAAAATTATGCCGGACTATGTTTAGAAATCAACAAATTTTTTTGTTTTAAATATCTTATCAGGTTATTTTGACAAATATTTGTATACATAATTTCAGGGTGAAGTCAGGATCAGATAATGCTGTCAGGCTTTTACAAATGATATATTTATTAATAATTTAATCAGGGGGAATATTAAATGGAAAAAGAAAAAGCAGACCAAAAAAAATATCTCGATTCCACATTACCCATTAGCAAACGTGTTGAGGATTTACTGTCCCGAATGACTTTAGAAGAGAAAATAGCCCAATTAGGTTCACTGGGGCCGGAAAGAATTCTCCGGGAAGGAAATTTATCAGAGAAGAAAGCCGATCAGCACTTAAAAAACGGTATAGGACAAATTTCGCGGATTGCGGGAGCCAGTGCATTACCCCCGGAAAAAGCGGCCGAAGCTTCCAATGAAGTGCAAAGATATCTTCTGGAAAACACCCGTCTGGGAATTCCAGCTATTATTCATGAAGAATGTCTCAGCGGATATATGGGTAAAGGTGGAACTACATATCCTCAGTCCATAGGAATGGCCAGCAGCTGGTCTCCGGAGCTTATGGAACAGATTACAGATGAAATAAGAAAACAGATGCGGTCAATGGGAGCCAGTCTGGCACTTTCACCTCTGGCAGATGTAGCACGTGATCCCCGCTGGGGAAGGATTGAAGAAACCTTTGGTGAGGATCAGTATCTGGTAGCAGAAATGGCTAATGCCTATGTTAAAGGCCTGCAGGGTGAAAAATTAAGTGAGGGGATTTGTGCGACTCTAAAACACTTTGCCGGTCACGGCTTCTGTGAAGGAGGCCGTAATCATGCTCCGGTTAATTTTTCGGAAAGAGAGTTTAGAGAACACTTTCTTTTCCCCTATGAAGCGGTTATTAGAAAGACACATGCCGGTTCAATAATGAATGCTTATCATGATGTAGACGGTACTCCCTGTGCCTCTTCCCGGAAATTACTTACAGATATACTGCGTGGAGAATGGGAATTTAAGGGTATTGTGGTTTCTGATTATTTTAGTATTGATATGCTCTATACTGAACATAAAGTTGCCGAAAACCTTCAGGAAGCCGGGGTTAAAGCTCTGGAAGCGGGGCTGGATGTTGAACTTCCAGAAATATCCTGTTATGGTGAACTGCTGCATCAGGCTGTTGAAGGGGGAGAACTTTCTTTGGCGGTTATAGATGAGGCGGTCAGCCGTCATCTGGAGATGAAGTTTCGGCTGGGACTTTTTGAGGATCCTTTTGTGGACAAAAATAGTGTTAATGAAGTATTTGAAACAGCTGATCAGAGGGAACTATCCCGGGAGGCAGCCCGTAAATCAATGGTGCTTCTTAAAAATGAAGAAGATATTCTTCCTTTAGACAAGGATATTGAATCTCTGGCACTTATTGGACCCAGTGCTGACAGCACAAGAAACCTTCTGGGCGATTATGCTTATAGTGCTCATGTTGATAGTGAAGAGGAGACCATTAAAATTGTAAGTATCAAAGAAGGAATTGAAAATAAGCTGAATGATCAATGTGATATCAAATATGTACAGGGTTGTTCCATCATGGGAGAAAATGATAAGAATTTTGAAGCAGCCATAACTGCAGCTGAAAAATCTGAACTTGCTGTTGTAGTTCTGGGCGGCAAATCAGGTTTGTCAGGTATGGGTGGAGAAGAAGAGGAGCATGAAAATGATTCTGTTGATTTTACTGAAGTATCATTTACTTCTGAGATGACCGAGACTTCTGATACCACAGGAGAACATCATGATCGTACTGATTTAGAGCTACCCGGACTGCAGCAGGAGCTGCTGGAAGCGATATATCAAACCGGAACCCCTGTTGTTTTAATACTTGTTAATGGTCGTCCTTTATCGGTAGAATGGGCTGATAAAAATATTCCTGCCATCATTGAAGCCTGGCTGCCAGGAGAAGAAGGTGGTAATGCAGCTGCTGATGTTCTTTTTGGTGATTATAACCCCGGGGGAAAACTTCCGGTTTCTATTCCCAAAAATACCGGTCAGCTGCCCATTAATTATAATAGAAAACCGGTCTCACATTTTCGGGATTATGTTTTTGGTGATAATCGTCCTCTTTATCCTTTTGGGTATGGTCTCAGTTATACTTCTTTTTCTTATGAAAATCTTGTTATCTCCCCCCAAAAAATCACTGGCTCTTCAGAATTTGAAGTAGAAGTTGAGGTTAAAAATACCGGAGATACTGCCGGAGAAGAAATTGTGCAGCTTTATGTTAATGATCCCTATGCTCAAAGGACCCGCCCTTTAAAGGAACTGTGTGGGTTTAAACGTGTTCATCTGAACCCTGAAGAGAGCAGGAAAGTCAAATTTAATTTAAGCTCAGAACAGCTGGCTTTTTATGATGAAAATATGGATTTAATAATTGAGTCAGGTGATATAAACATCCTGGTAGGCAGTTCTTCAGCAGATATTAAACTACAGGGTAAACTGGAAATTTTAGAAGGTAAAGTTTTAAATAAGAATTATCGGAGATATTTTACCAGAACGGAGGTTTATTGATCTTTTTAAAACAAAAAGTGTAAAATAGGGGACTTTGCTTATATTTATTATTAAGGCAGGTCTATAATTATAATAGCACCCGATAATCGGGTGCTATTACTTCAGCAGCAAAATGTCAGCTATTTACTTTGTTTTGTTTTAAAATTAATTTATAATAATGAGTAAGAGAAAGAGATAAGAGAAAGATATATAATATTATATATGTATAAAGAGTTATTATAAAATCAATAATAAAGGGGGAAAAATATGTTCTGGGATAAACCGGGAAGGGAAAATACAGGTGCTACTGTCCGGGAGGCCGTTAGTGCTGCTTTAGATAAAAATATAGAGCAGCTGGTTGTTGCTTCCAATGAGGGAGATACTGCCGAGAAGCTTTTAGAGCAAAATAAAATTGAGGATCATAAAATTATTTGTGTTACTCACCAGATTGGATTTAGAGAACCAGGTATTGATGAGATGGGACAAGAGACCCGCCAAAAATTACAAAAACGGGGTGTGAAAATATATACTGGAACTCATCTGCTGGCAGGTGTAGATCGTTCTTTGAGAAAAGAATACGGTGGTTTATATCCTCCAGAAATTATGGCCAATACCTTCAGAATGTTTGGCCAGGGTCTAAAGGTCTGTGTGGAAATAGCAGTTATGGCTCTTGATGCCGGTCTCATTGAATATGGTAAGCCGGTCATAGCCGTAGGAGGGACCGGAAGGGGAGCTGATACTGCTGCAGTAATAAAACCGTCCCATTCAGACAATATTTTTGATACTAAAATCAAGGAAATACTGTGTAGACCTGAGGTATAAGATTAGCTGAATTTTTTCAAAAAAAGCAAAAAGCTAACAGCCAGAATAATGAAGGAAGGATTTATATGGAAAAAACAAGAAGAATATTGACAGTAGTTAACAGTGAATTTGATATGATTATAAAAAAACCGGCCCTGTGGATACTGCATATATTATTTATTATCATCCCTGCTTATTTTCTGTTTGTTCTTCTGGCCGGGGAAACTCTTTCCTTTGAAAGACCTCATCTGGCTCATATTTATCCCTATGTGGTTCTTATCATGATTGCTTTGATAAATTCAATAATATTATACTACAGGGAATATTTTGGTTTTGATTCAGTTGATGAAGCATATAAAGAAGAAAAATACAGCAGTATGACAGTTATTTCTGGCCGGGTCTTATTGTTTTTTGTAATTAATATTTGTTTTACATTAAGCAGTATTCCCCTGCTGATATTATATTATGGAGGGGGAGGGATTCCGCTTTCTGCGGTAGGTAGGCTGGTGCTGGCCACATTTTTTTCCGGATTTTCAGCTGCCATTATCTCATATTATATTTCTGAACTTTTTGATAAATACCGGCTTGTTTTCTTTTTGATTTATCTTGATATTTATATTACCGGATTAATAGTAACTTATAGTTATACCCCTCCAAAAGCCTATATAAATATGATTTTTCAGTTTGTTTTCATAATACTGGCTTTTCTTTTGATAGTGGAACTCAAATTAAATCTGCATTCTTTTATTTTCAAAGATTAGCTGATTCAGGTTTAAGATTATTATACATGGTTCTGATTTGAAAAGCAGTATAATGAAAGTATAATGAAAATATAATGAAAATCAGATATACAATAGATAACAGAAAATTTTTCTTATAATTTAAGATTTATCGGGAATTGAGATGAAAGCAGATTTTTGTTTTTTGTAAATATCAGAGTGCTGTATTGTAAAGTCAGGCAAAAAAGCAATTATTGAACCAGAATAAATTTAGAAAGGAGCTGATGAGCTGTGATGGATCTGTTAACTTTATCAACCTGGTCACCATATGTCATTGGAGCAGCTATCGGAATCCTGAGCTGGTTTTCTTTTATGTTTTCCCGTAAGGCACTGGGAACATCGACCAGTTATGCTCGGACAGCTGGTATGCTCGAAAAGAAATTTTTAAAAGTGGATATTAGTCAGAAACCTTATTATGAAAAAATTGTCAGCCGTATTGACTGGCAGTGGATGCTGGTGGTTGGTATTTTTATTGGAAGCTTTATTTCTGCTGTACTGTCCGGTGAATTTTCTATTAGTTTTCTACCCGAAACCGAATTTAGTTCTATATTAAATACCACTTATACGGGACGGATTTTTTCTTCTCTTGTAGGAGGAGTTTTTCTGGGTTTTGGTTCAAGATTTGCCGGAGGATGTACCAGTGGACACGGGATAAGTGGAACTTTGCAGCTGGCCATAAGCAGCTGGCTGGCCGCGGTGAGCTTCTTTATAGGAGGAGTTATTACTGCTCTGTTAATATTCTAGCAGGCCCACCTGAAAAATAGATTAAATTTTAGGATGAATATAACCGAGCTCAGAAAAGAGGAAGGAAAGGAGAGTGGATTTCATGACTGCAGAAAAAAAAGCTAATTTAATCAAAGGGCTGTTCACCGGTATTATCTTTGGTTTTCTGCTCCAAAAAGGTGGGGCTACCAGATATAATGTTATTATTGGACAGCTGGTTCTGGAAGATTTTACAGTTCTCAAAATCATGCTGACGGCTGCAGCTGTTGGTATGGTTGGTATTTATATTTTAAAAAATGCAAATCTAGCTGAACTTGCTCCTAAATCAGGATCTGTTTTTAAATCAGTTACCGGGGGGCTGCTTTTTGGAATTGGGTTTGCTCTTCTGGGTTACTGTCCGGGGACGGCGGCTGGTGCGGCCGGACAGGGAAATCTTGATGCTCTGATACCAGGAATTTTAGGGATGATTGGGGGCTCGGCTATTTTTGCCAATATATATCCAGCCCTTAGAAGCTTTCTTTCCCGGGGTGAATTTAAAGCTCTGACCTTTCCCGAAAAGTATTCAATTAGTCCCTGGAAAATAATCATACCACTTTTGGGTGCGATTTTAATATTTTTCTATTTTCTGGAGAAGAGTGGGCTGTAATGAAAACCACCTGTTGAGGAAGAAAACATTTTTTCAAGGAGGATATGAGGATGAAAATTAAAGACAGAAAGTTAAAAAATGGTGAAAAAATTCCGGAAATTGGTTTTGGAACCTGGAATTTAGCGGGAAAAACTGTTCGCCAGTCTGTAGAAGAGGCCCTTGAAGCTGGATATAACCATATTGATACTGCTGAGGGGTACAGTAATGAATCTGAAATAGGTGAGGTTCTGAAAAATTATGACCGCAGTAAACTTTTCCTTACCTCAAAAGTATTACCCTCTAATTTAAATTATGAAAATGTTATTAATTCCTGCAAAAAATCTTTAGAAAAATTAAATACTTCCTATCTGGATCTTTATTTAATACACTGGCCTAATCCGGCTATTTCACTCCGGGAAACTTTGTGGGCTATGAACAGTCTTTATGAAAAAAACCTGGTAAAAAGTATTGGAGTCAGCAATTTCAGTCTGTATCAGCTTAAAATTGCCCAAAAAATCAGTCCCCTGCCCCTGACGGTTAACCAGGTGGAATTTCATCCCTGGTGGAATCAGAATAAGCTTTTAGATTACTGTCTGGATAATGATATTGTGCTGACCGCTGCTGCTCCCCTGGCCCGGACAGAAGTTCTGTCCGATAAAACAATTATTCAATTATCCACCAAATATGATAAGACTCCGGCTCAGATAGTTTTAAAATGGGAGCTTGCCAAAAAGATAATTCCTATTCCCAAATCATCAACAAAAGAACACATCCGACAAAATATCAAAATATATGATTGGGACATGTCTGCAGAAGACCTAAAACTAATTGATAACATTGGACGAAAAAAACAGGTTTACCAGTTAAGTATTGATGATGAGGTCTATGGTATATCTGATTAATACTTAGAAATATTAATATGATTTTAGATGGTATATAATCAAAAAACGGGGTGATGGTAATGAAAGATATTAATGTGGCCAATGAATTCACGGAGCAAAAAAGGATTGATGACCCAATTGTTAAAAATATAGTTCAGGATTATACAGCTGAGCTGGATATGAAAAGTATTTCCGATGTTCTGCTGTTACCTCCTGATATTACAAGGAAACATTCAGGTACCGGTTTACTAACTGCTTTTTTATATGCTATTTTTAAAAAAGCAAAAAAAGAAATTAATATTGATATTATGCCGGCTCTGGGCACCCATAATCCAATGACCGAAAAAGAGATTGAGGATATGTTTGGCTCTGATATACCCCGTGAAAATTTTATTATTCATAAATGGAGGGAAGATACTGTAAATATAGGCACAATTCCCGGAGATTTTGTTGAACAGGCTGCAGAAGGAAAGGTGAATTTTCCCATTGAGGTTAATATTAATAAAAGGCTCCTTGATGAAAGCTATGATCTTATTATTTCTGTTGGACAGGTCCTGCCTCATGAGGTTGTAGGTATGGCCAATTTTAATAAGAATGTTTTTGTGGGCTGTGGAGGAGAAGATATTATTAATAAATCACATTATGTGGGTGCTGTTTATGGAATGGAAAGACTTCTGGGCAGGGCTTTTTCTCCGGTTAGAGAACTATATAATTATGCTGATGAGAACTTTTTGCCGGATATACCCTTAGTTTATCTGCTGACAGTGAATTCTACAGATATAAATCCGGAGACTGGATTAACCGATATTAAAGGTTTATATTTCGGCAATGATAAAAAGACTTATAAAAAAGCTGCTAAATTAAGCCGGGAACAAAATATTACCTGGTTAGAAAACCCGGTAGATAAAATAGTTGTATTTCTTGATGAAGAAGAATTCAAAAGTACCTGGCTGGGTTGTAAGGCTATATACCGTACCCGAAAAATTATCTCTGATGATGGGGAAATAATTATTATTGCTCCCGGCCTAAAACAGTTTGGGGAAGACAAAAAGATAGATACATTAATTCGCAAATATGGTTATGTTGGTCGAGAGAGGGTTATCGAACTTGTTGAAGAAAATGAAGAACTGCGGGCAAATCTTTCGGTGGCCGCCCACCTGATTCATGGATCTTCCAATGGGCGTTTTAAGGTTACTTTTGGGTCTGAACATCTCTCTGCTGAAGAAATACAGAATGTTAATTTTTCCTACACTCCTCTAAATGAGCTAATGAATAAATATGATATCCAGAAGCTTAAGCCCGGTTTGAACAACCTGGATGCAGAAGATATATATTATGTAGCAAATCCTGCTACCGGCCTGTGGGATCTGGAAAAAAATAGATAGCTGTTAATTCTTTATTCTTGATTTAAAATATTTTCAGTTATTTCATTAGTATCAGCAGGGGATATTGTGAATTTAATGGGCGATGTAGGAAGGAAAAATGTTCTAAAATAATTTGGAACATTTCCGGAGCTGGTATATTATGTGGGAGAAAATTACAGCAGATAAGATTCTGGCTTCCCTGTTGGCCCTGTTTAATATACTGCTGGGCTCATATATAATTATGCAGTTTCTAACTCTGGTTGGGGATAGGCTTTTGGGGGCCGGGTACAGGGAGAGAGGGGGAGATGTACTGGCATTTTATCAGGTGATTCTGGGAATTTTGATGATTATTGTGCTGGGAGCTGCCTGGGTGGGAGTATTTGTTTACTGTTCAATGGAATATTACAGAGCTGCTAAAAATAATAATAAAGGAGTTTTATACAGAAGATTCTATTTAGTATCATCTCTTGAATTTTATGGCCTTTCTTTTCTCATTATGTCCTATCTTTTGCTCACCCCAATGCCCTTTTTTATGTGGGACTGGATTATACTCTTTTCCGGGAAAATTATTGGCACTATATTTATCATTTTATATGTTAAAAGTTCTGTGACCTGATAATTATTTTAATTATAATTTGAAAATTAAATCTTCTCAATTCGATTCTTAATGGGTGGTAAACTGCAATAGGCTGTTAACAAAATTTTCATTAAAAAAAGTTGTTTTCTGAAAATAGGTGAATGATAATCAATACATATTAAAATGTTGAGGTATCATATAATTAAAAAAAACTTTGCAAAGAGGAGGATATCTATGAGTAAATTTATTCTAGCTCATGACCTGGGTACTACCGGAAATAAAGCGACTCTTTATAATGAACATGGTCAGCTGCTCAACAGCTGCTTATCGGAATATGAGACCCATTATTCAGAAAAAAACCAGGTTGAACAGAATCCTGCCGACTGGTGGAGGGCGGTCTGTAAATCAACAAAAGAACTTGTGGCCAATAGTAAGATTGATAAAAACCAGGTGGCTGTAATTAGTTTTAGTGGTCAGATGATGGGCTGTTTGCCGGTTGATAGAGAGGGAATCCCTCTCAGGAATTCTATTATCTGGGCTGATCAGAGAAGTGTTCAGCAGGCAGAAGTATTGAATGATCTTTTGGGTATGGACAAGGTTTATAACATTACGGGGCACAGAATTAGTTCTACATATTCTCTGGCAAAAATTATGTGGGTTAAAGAAAATGAACCTCAGATATATAAGAATACCCATAGATTTTTACATGCCAAAGATTTTATTGTCTGCAAATTAACCGGTGAATTTGTTACTGATTATTCAGATGCTTCGGGCATGAATCTTTTTGATTTAAATGACAGGAGCTGGTCCCAGGAAATTATTGAAAAAGCAGAAATACACAGATCTAAGCTGCCGGAAGTGAGGCCTTCTTCAAAGATCATAGGAGAAATTAGCTCTTGTGTTGCTGACGAGATCGGTCTAGAGGCAGGTACACCGGTTGTTATAGGAGCCGGAGATGGAGCCTGTGCTACGGTTGGAGCCGGGGTAATAGAAGAGGGCAGTGCCTATAATTATATTGGATCCTCATCCTGGATTGCTATGTCATCTCAAAAACCGGTTCTGGATGCTGACCACAAAACTTTTAACTGGATTCACATGGATCCTGATAAATTTATTCCCTGTGGGACTATGCAGAGTGCAGGAGCCTCTTACAGCTGGTTGAGGGATAATATTTGTATTGAAGAAAAAGAGCTGGGTAAAAAACTGGAAATTGATAGTTATGATTTAATGAATCTGCAGGTTGAAAAATCTGAGCCCACAGCTCATAATTTAATTTTTCTACCCTATTTAATGGGTGAAAGATCTCCCCACTGGAATCCCGAAGCCAGAGGGGCTTTTATTGGTCTTTCTATGAAACATGACCGCAGTGATATAATCAGGTCTGTAATGGAAGGGGTAACCTTTAACTTGAAAATTATCTGTGATATAATTGAGAAAAATCAAACTTTCAAAAAAATCAGAGTAATTGGTGGAGGAGCTAAAAGTCAAACCTGGTGTAAAATAATGGCGGATATTTATAATAAAACTGTTTTAAAACCCTGTATTCTGGAAGAAGCAACCTCTCTGGGAGCAGCAGTTGCTGGTGGTATTGGAGCCGGTATTTTTGGTGGCTATGACACTGTAAAAGAAATTAACAAAATTCAGGATAAAATCACCCCTGAAAAAAGCAGGGTAGAAAAATACCGTGAATTTTTTCCAGTTTTCAAAAAAAGCTATCAGGCTTTATGTGATGTTTACAGTGAAATAGCAGAATAAATTCAAATTATTCAAATTATATAAATTTATAAATAAAACAGGGGGGGATCAATATTAATAATAAAGGAGGGCATACTTCATTAACCCAAAAGGCAAAAGATAACAAAATTTTTACAGGTATTATTGTTTTGCTGCTGCTGGTATTGTTTTTGGGGGGATATTATTATGTAAATTTAAGAGAAACCCGGGCTGATAAAGAAGAACTACAAGAAGAATTAACTTCTATTAATACTGAGCTGAGTGATCTACAGCAGGAAAAATCTGCTCTAAGAGAAGAGCTGGCTGAAAAAGAAGAGCAAAGTGAAGCAAAGCTGGCCCAAATTGAAAAGCTGGAGGATGAGATAGCAGC